>ERZ791884.71-NODE-71-length-139012-cov-5.215038_pt1 | contig 139012 bp, 120 predicted proteins | sample MGYA00509941_ERZ791884 | MGnify/ENA primary metagenome ERZ791884 (study PRJEB30046, sample SAMN00792095) | human gut metagenome | study: EMG produced TPA metagenomics assembly of the A metagenome-wide association study of gut microbiota in type 2... | reverse complement strand
AAGCCGATTTGGAATGGATTTTGCATCGTAACTGTGAAGGTACTGAACAGTTACGGAAGATTTATATCAACCGCCTATACACAACAATTTGATTAAGGTAACATATCGGAGCTTCCGAAGGTTGCTTCCCACTTTGCTGCACGCTCATCCATGATAGCCTGACCGCCTGCACCCAAGTATTCTTTAATACCGGAATCCCATACCTTGTCAAAGTCAGCTTCTGCTGCAGATACTGCGGTATCATATACGATATCTCTCTTGCTGGAGAGGGAATCGCCCATACCTTCTTCTGCGGAGATTGCGCCAACATTTACATTCTTACCGGGTCTGTTGTCTGTCTTTGCAATTGCATCTGCTGTTTCTACATCAGCAGGATCTACGTTAGAGTAGCTGTATGCAATAGACTTTGTAGTAATTTCAGGGTCTACCAGCTTCAGACCGTTACAGGTAATGGTCATATCAATGTTGAAACCGGAGTTCTGGATGGTATCACCTGTGGATGCCTTGGTAACGATGGTTCCATCGTCTAAGGTATCATGAGTTACACCTTCTTCACCGATCTGGAGATACTGGATGTGCTCCGGATCAGAGATCCAGTCAAGGTAAAGCATGGATGCCAAAGGTTCATCGTTGGTAGAAGGGAAGAACAACTTACGGTCGATCGGACCTGCAGTAAACTTGGTATGAGTTCCTTTGCTGTCTTCGAAACAGTCAACTGCTACAAACTTTGCATCTTCTCCAACCAGTCTCTGTAAGTTTGCCTGAATGGAATCTTCACCATTACGGAAAGGATAATCCCAGTTATGAGTAAATGCACCAACATAACCAGCCTTTAAGTTATCATCTTCTGTGGTGTCACCGCTTCCATACAGAGCGAAATCCTTCCACATCAAGCCTTCGTTGTACCACTTATTCAAGAGACGGACACCTTCCTTTGTGCCGTTCTGGGTAAGCTTTCTGTCATCAAATCCATTTACATAGTATTCCTTATCGGAGATATCCGGATCAATAAAGGATTCAATTAAGGTAGCTGCTCTCCAGCCTACATCATAGCTTACGCTGTAAGGAATCATCTTGTCAGCATCTGCGCCAAGAAGTTCATCTGCGTTATCACGGAATGCAATCAGCATATCTTCAAATTCCTGCTTGGTAGCAGGCTCCTTTAAACCGAGCTTATCTAACCAGTCTTTACGAACGAAGGTGTTGATACGGTTGCTGTTTGCAAGCTTTGCTTCAATTCCCCAGATTGTACCGGTTTCAGGATCCTTATCCCAGTAAAGGTTGGTCTCGCCAAGCCAATCCCAGAGGTTCGGGAATACCGATTTGTATTCTTCGGTTAAGTACTCGCTCAAATCCAGAACACCACCCATGTTTGCATAGGTCTGAATGGTCGGATAGTCATAAGTTACACAGATGTCCGGAGCATCACCTGCTGCCAGAAGGTTATTGATTTCTTCCACCTCTGTCCAACGGGGAACTGCCTTGAACTCTACCTGTACGTTGTGATCTGCAAGCATTCCTTCCTGGATATACTTGGTGTATGCATTGTTTGTAGGATCAGAACCGCCATCGTTACCACGATCATAAACTTCCACAACAATGGTTCTGGTTTCAGCGAATTTACCATCCACAAGCTGACCGCCTGTCGGATCGGATGCATCTGCGCTGTCAGATGCTGCATCAGAAGTATCGGCTGAGTCCGATGCTTCCGTTGTTGCCGCTGCTGTATCACTGGATGTATCAGCAGGAGCTGCTTCTTTGCTTCCACAGGCTGCAAGGGAAAGTACCATAGCACCTGCAAGTAACACGGAAAGTAATTTCTTCTTCATTCTTTGCCTCCCTAATAGAATATTTGATTTATTGAATGCACGGATTGAACTCCAATCCGGTTATTCCTTAACGGCTCCAACGGTAACTCCGTGGATGAAATACTTCTGCAGCCATGGATAGATACACAGAATCGGAACGGTAGAGAACATAACGATCGCCGCCTTAAGTGATTCGGTAAGTCCCGGGGTAGAGAACCCTTCCTGCGTAGCTACTTCCACGCTGTTAATGTTGTTAATGATATTGTAAAGAAGGAGCTGTAACGGATAGTAATCCTTTTCCTTCATATACATCAGTGCATCGGAATATCCATTCCAGCGGCCTACGGCATAGAACAGAGCCAGTGTCGCAAATACCGGTTTGGATAACGGAACGTAAATGGAGCACAAGATCTTAATATAGGTTGCCCCGTCAATTTCCGCCGATTCCCTTAAGCTATCCGGAATTCCATAAAAGAAACTCCTTAAGATAATCATATTGAAGACACTTAAACAACTCGGCACAATCAGTACCAACGGATTGCTTAACAAATTCAGTGACTTCATCAGCAGGTAGTTCGGGATCGTACCTGCGTTAAAAAACATGGTAATCGTAATAATGATGTTAAAAACGCTTCTTCCTTTCAGATCCTCGAAGATCAGAGGATAAGCACATAAGGTTGTCATGACCAGTGATACAATCGTGCAGATGATGGTAAGAAATACGGTCCAGAAGAACGCCCGGATGTATTTTGCATCACCAAGTACGGTTGTGTAAGCATCAAAGTTCAATCCCTTCGGCCACAGATAAACCTCATGCTTTACCAGTGCGTCCGTACTGCTTATGGACTTCACCAGCAGGTTTACCATCGGAAGCAGACAAATGATGGCAACCACGATACAGATCAGAACGAAGATCCAGTCTCCGGCTTTTGCAGATTTTGATTTAATCATCGTTCATACCTCCTACCAGATTCCACGTTCGCCAAGCCGTCTGGAAATCCAGTTTGCCAGCAACAGGAAGATTACACAGATCACGGACTGGAACAATCCAACCGCTGTCGTCAGTGAGAACTGAAGACTCTTAATACCATTGGTATAAACAAAAGTGGAAATGACATTTGCCACATTCATAACCATGTTATTCTGGAAAGCGAACGGTCTGTCGAAGCCGCTTCCTAAAATATTGCCAAGGTTCATAATCAAAAGTACCACGATGGTGGAACGGATACCCGGAAGGGTAATGTGCCACATCTTCTTAAATCTTCCGGCGCCGTCTACCGATGCTGCCTCGTAAAGCTCCGGATTGATTCCGGCGATCGCTGCCAGATATACGATGGAACCCCATCCAAAGTTCTGCCATACACCAATTAATATGTAGGATACAATCCAGTTGCCCGGTTTATCAAGGAAGTGAACTGCCTCAAACCCCAGATTCTGCAGCACCATGTTTACAAGACCGTTGGTCGGTGCAAACATCTGAAGTGCCAGGCTGTAAATAATGACCCATGATAAGAAATGGGGCATATAAGCAATAGTCTGCACCACTCTCTTAAACCTGGTAAATACCAGTTCGTTTAAGATCAGTGCGAAGATGATCGGAGCAGGGAATCCAACTACCAGATCAAGGAGATTCAGTACCAGAGTATTCCGCAGGGCATTTAAGAAATCCTTGTTCTTAAACGCTTTGATGAAATATTCAAAACCGTGCTGTGCCGCCAGCGGCATCTCCCAGACGCTCTGCACAATACTGTATTTCTTGAATGCAATCTGGATATAAACCATCGGAACGTATTTAAAGATAATCAGATAAAGCATTGGCAGAAAGAGTAACAGATACAGCTGCCAGTACCGTTTCATGTACACGCCAATGGATTTCCTGTTCTTCACGGCGGGTACTTTTTTGGATGTTTTACTCATCATAACTCCTCCCATAAAAATCGTTTATCAACTCTTTTGATAAATTGATTATAATATTTCGTTTTCCTCTTATCTTGTCATATATTGCTTTTCATTTCATAAATCTTGCTTTCTTTATGCAATTTATATATATAAAAACTTTTGTTATGGTTTTTATTGTGCGTTTTGCTACAAGTTTTTCAATGTATAGCAATTTTTGTATAGTTATGGGATAAAAAAAAGCCGGAAGCAGAATTACCTGCTTCCGACCATAAATATTCTCTTCTGAGTTAACCTTCTAGTAGATTTTTCTTCCTTTTTCATCCGGAATTCCACTCTTACGGTAGAAGTATGAGTTCACCTGATCACGCCATTCCCTGGCATTGGCCAACTGCCTTGTAAAACGCTCCCGTACCAGTGCATAACTTTCATCCGGGATTCTTCCCTCCAGGGACTCCCATACCGTGATCATCTGCTCTACTTCTTCCACGCCTTCAAAGTGGGTATCATAGATGTGCTGCAGCAGAGTCTTTCCGCTTGCAAGCTTCCACGCATACGGCATGTGATGGAAGAACAGCAACAGTTCTTCCGGACACGTTGCCGGATCGTCATACATCGAAGCATTCGGCTCGTAATACTGCTGTGCATATCCTGTTCCGTTATGCGACCGGTCAACGCCAAGTCCCAGATGATCAGCACGATGGTAGGTTCCCCAACGGGAGTACTCATACCCGTCAATGCTCGGACCATAGTGCTCATGCGGTGTCACCATCCAGCCAATGCCAAGCGGTGAGGTATATTTCTCATAGGTTTCCCTGGATCCCAGAAGAAGCTTCACAATGGAATCAACAACCTCGCAGTCACAGCCAAAGGTCAGTTTCACCCATTCCTTTGCAATTTCTTCTGCAGAAAGTGACGTCTGGAATGCCAGTCTTCCGAATCCGTAGAAGTTTGCTGCTGCCAGATCATTTCCGGTCCAGTTTGCATCATTACCGGTATTGATTACGGCTGCGATTCCGGCATTCCGGTTTCCAAGTGTCCGGCCGCTTACCACATCCGCAACCGTGTCAAGCTCCGGCAGGCAATAGGTCTTGAAATCCAGTACTTCCTTAAATAAAGGAATCAGATAACAGACATCAATCTGATGTCCCGTATACTCCTGCGCCACCTGAACCTCCAGCATCTGATTGGTTTTTTTCAACCCCCCAAGCAGAGGCGAAACTGCCTCCCGGATCTGGAAGTCCATCGGACCATTTTTAATCTGCAGAATCACATTCTTGTGATAGTCACCATCCATCTGGATGAAATTGTCGTATCCGGCACGCGCCCGGTCCGTCTTATAATCCCTCCAGTCCTGCGTGCAGTTATAAACAAAGCACCGCCAGATGATGATGGCGCCATATTCCTTCACAATATCGGCAAGCATATTGGCTCCGTCTGCCTGCGTCCTTCCGTAGGTAAAAGGCCCGGGTCTTCCTTCCGAATCTGCCTTTACAAGGAAACCTCCAAGATTCGGGATTTTTGCAAAGACCTCCTTCATCTTCTCTTTCCACCATGCAATGACCTCTTCGTTTAACGGATCCGCACTGTCCGGTCCGCCAAGTTCCATCGGGGAAGCAAAGTTAAGGCTTAAATACAGCCTGATTCCATAATCGGCAAATACATTGGAAAGCTCTGCCACACGGTCAAAATAACGTTCCGTAATCAGATACGTTGCCGCATCCTTTACATTCACATTGTTGATCACAACGCCATTTAATCCGACGCTCGCCACGAAACGCGCGTAATCCCTCGTCCGTTCATTCACCAGAATTTCATTTTCTGCAAAGAAGAAGGATTCCCCGGAATAGCCGCGTTCAATGCTGCCATCCATGTTATCCCAGTGGTTCAGCATACGGTTCGGATTGTCCGGATTACAAAGCACATCCACACCCTTCAGGGATTCCTCCATGGCAATTCTGCGAAGCAGGTCAAACACACCATATAAGACGCCCTTTTCTTCAACTGCCATCAGAAACAGCCGTCCATCCTGCTCTTTCAGATGGTATCCTTCTGTTTTCACACCGCTTCCTGCTTCGGAAATCCTGCGGATAACGAAGGTCCCCTTTTCTGCCTGTGCCAAAGAGGAATGTACCGGAGGCGGAAGTACCAGCATGCCCCGTATTCCACGCTCCAGTTCCATAAGTGCAGACCGGATCACACAGTGCTCCTTCTCAAATCCATCCAGCCGGTATTTTTCAAAATAGGCTTCATTTCCTTTCGCTGCCCTTGGAAAGTAATTCAGCCACATCTGTGTCCACGGATTCATTCCCAATTCCCCTCCACATGGGTATTTCGAAGCATTTCTCTTCCCCATACCCTTCACTTTCATTTCTTCTGGGTATTTTGAAACTATTTTCTTCTATATACCCTTTTTTTCTTTTCTTCTGGGTATTTCGAAACTATTCTCTTCTATATACCCTCTACCTTCATTTTCTCTGGGTATTTTGAAACAAATCTTCTCTCCATACCCTCTGCTTTCTTTTCTTCTGGGTATTTTGAAACAAATTCCCTTCTCTATACCCTCTGGCCTCATTCGAAACAATTTTCAGACATGTATCAATTGTGATCTATCGGTATCAACAGTCAGCCGGCACCTTAATGGTGATCTCAGCCGGCTTCTTTCCGGTCAGTTCCACGCTCCGGTGATCCGGTCCGTTTGTTCCCACATAGCAGATCGCTTCTCCTTCCTGGTAGCAAAGCTTTCCTTCCTCATCGTAGAGTCCGAATGCTTCCTTCGGAAGATGGATTTCCACGCTCTTCTTCTCCCCCTTCCTAAGAGAAACCTTCTTAAGACCCTTAAGCTGTGCATTCGGTGTGTCCTCTGCACAGATCTTCACATAAACCTGAACGGTTTCTGCACTGTTGTATTCTCCAAGATTGGAAATCTCTGCGGTTACGGTAATGCCATCCTCTGTAAGCGCTTCACGGTCTGCCTTTACATTGGAAAGCTCATATTCATTATAGGAAAGTCCGTAGCCAAACGGATACATTGCATCCTGCTTCATATAGCGGTAGGTTCTTCCCTTCATGGAATAATCGGTAAACTCCGGTAATTCATCGATGCTGTGATAGAACGTAAGCGGAAGCTTTCCTTCCGGACTCACATCACCAAACAGAATGTTCGCAATCGCCTTGCCACCAACAGCACCCGGATACCAGCCCTGAATGATTGCCGGAATATGCTCATCGGCCCAGTTAAAGGAAAGCGCGCTTCCGGAAAGCATCACAAGCACGACCGGCTTGCCGCTTTCATAGGCCATCTTCAGGATTTCAAGCTGTAAGCCCGGAAGCTCCAGGTCACGCTTATCTCCGCTTCCGTACTGGTTACCGGTATCGCCCTCTTCTCCTTCCAGGGTTGCATCAAGTCCAAGACACATTACGACAACATCACTTGCTGCACAGATGCCGCGTACTTCGGAATGACGATCCTTTCCCTGACTTAAATTACTCATTCCTTCTTTATATAAATGACAGCCATCGGATACGAGCACACGCACCTCGTCGCCGACATACTCCTGAATTCCTTCAGAAATTGTGTAATACCGGGATGCAGTTCCTTCATAGTTTCCAACCAGTGCCGCACGGCTGTTGGCATTCGGTCCGATCACACCGATGGTTTTGATCTTTGACTTATCTAACGGAAGCATATGGTTCTCGTTCTTTAAAAGCGTGATGCACTTTTCGGAAGCCTTGAGATTCAACTCCTGCATCGGCTTGGAATCCACCACCTCATAGGAAATCTGATCATAAGGATTCTCCCCCTTCTGATCAAAGACCCCCAGCATCATACGGGTGGTAAACAGGTGAACCAGCGCCTCATTGAGACGCTCTTCCTTCACCATTCCCTTTTCTACCGCTTCCTTTAAATAGGCAAATAACGTACCGCAGTTTAAGTCACAGCCGTTGTTCATGGCAAGAGCCGCAGACTCTAACGGGGTATCTGTTACCATATGTCCTTCATGGAAATCCTTGATTGCCCAGCAGTCCGATACCACGTGACCCTCAAAGCCCCATTCTTTTCTTAAAATATCCTGTAATAAGGTCTTGCTTCCGCAGCAGGGCTCGCCGTTTGTACGGTTATATGCGCCCATCACGGCCTCTACCTTTCCTTCCTGCACACAGGTCTTGAAAGCCGGAAGGTAGGTTTCATACATATCCTGCTTTGTTGCCACGGCATTGAAATGATGGCGCAGATCCTCCGGTCCACTGTGTACCGCGAAATGCTTGGCACAGGCTGCTGCCTTTAAGTATTTTTCATCATGTCCCTGAAGTCCTTCGACATAACGCACGCCCATACGGGAGGTCAGATAGGGATCCTCTCCGAAGGTTTCATGTCCGCGTCCCCATCTGGGATCACGGAAAATATTGACATTGGGAGACCAGAAGGTCAGTCCCTTATAAATATCCGTATCATCATATTCCTGCTGCATGTTGAATTTGGCACGTCCCTCTGTGGATACTGCTTCTGCCACTTCCTCTGCCAGATCCTCATCGAACGTAGCGGCAAGTCCGATCGCCTGTGGAAATACAGTAGCCACTCCGGCTCTTGCCACACCGTGAAGCGCTTCATTCCACCAGTTATAAGCCTTGATTCCAAGACGTTCAATTGCAGGTGCCTGATAAAGTGTCTGTTGCACTTTTTCTTCCAGCGTCATCTTCGACACAAGTTCTTTCGCACGCTTCGTATATTCCGCACGCTTTTCTTCATTTCTAACTAATTCCATAAGCTTTCTCCTTGTATTTTCTATCTGTCTGCTGCCATACAGCTTTCTTTTTGCTTATGCTCCAAGTATAGGGCATGAGCCCCTTATGTGCATTATATTTCTTGCGTAGTTATGGTCAGATATTGCTATTTCGCCGGAGCTGTGTTTCCAACTGTGTTGACTCATCTTCAGAATTATCGTATTCTTATCTTAACAGGTTTTACGAACCTGCTTACAGGGGGGATCTGACATGATCGCAATCTTAAACGGAACACACGAAACCGTTACCTATAAAGACCTACAGGGAATCCGTCTGTGGCACAACCGGGAATACGAGGATTACCCGCTTCACTGGCATACCGCGCTTGAAATCATCATGCCTTTTGAAAATGAATATACGGTGATGATTGACGGCAAGCCTCATATCCTGAATGAGGGAGACATCTGGATTACTGCTCCCGGCACGCTCCATGAACTGAGAGCGCCGGAAACAGGGGAACGCCTGATTCTTCTTTTCGACTACAGCCTGATCTGTAATGTCAAGGGCATGGACTCCCTGTTGCAGACCATCCATCCGTTTCTGCTGGTACGCCGTGATTCCCATGGTGATCTGAATGGGAAGCTGCGGTTTTATCTGGAAGAAATCATCCGCGAATACGACTACTCAGAGCCCTATGCGGAGGCTGCCATCTATTCCCTGATGATCCGCTTTTTCGTAACGCTTGGACGCGCCAACATCAATCCCCAGGAAATGTTTCCCGGCATTACCTCAAGCAAGCAGCACGAATATGTGGATAAATTCATGAACGTCTGCAATTATATTACCGAGCACTGCACCGAAAACATCACCGTGGACGAACTGGCTTCACTTGCCGGCTTTTCCAAGTTTCATTTTGCCCGGCTCTTTAAGCAGTTCACGAACACCTCCTGCTATGACTACATCATCCAGAAGCGTATTGCTTACGCAGAAAAGCTGCTGATTGAACCAGATCTGTCCATTACAGAGATTTCCATGCGTTCGGGATTCAACAGCCTCTCTACCTTTAACCGTATTTTTAAATCTTCCAAAAACTGTACACCGTCTGAATATAAAAAACTGAACCGTCCAGGCTCTAAGCCTGACGCTCCCCATGGAGAATCCTAATTCGCCACTCCGCCAGACAGGAATTGAACACTTTGAAGATCGAAGCAGCTTCCCGGAAGGAACACGAAGCTGACATCCCATTTGCCCTTTACGGGTGTTAAGGAGAACTCTTTCTCTATATACTCCCCACACATTGGGAACTCCACAAGCTGCTTACTTTCTTCCTCTCCCTGTAAAAACCGGATATGCAGACTGTTGCTGCTTTCAGGCGCCCGTCCGCAGATCCGGATGCCTGCGGTTCCTTCTTCTCCAAAATCCATTTCCGTATAAGTAATCGTCACATTGTTTCCGATTCCGGTAATTGCACGTTCTTCCTTCGTAAAGGTATCCCCGTAAACTGAATCCGCTTCCGCTGCGTCCAAAGGCAGCCATGCCTTTTGCAGCTTTTTAAACACAAAGCCCTTCAGATGGATCTTCTGATGAACGGCTACGCTGATCGTATTGATACCGGTAACCCGTTTTGCCAGGGAATAGGTTTCTTCCTGATAGGTGTTCCAGATGGACGGCTTCTGATAGACCACATCTGCAAGCAATTGACAGCCGTCTTCTCCCGGAACTCCTTCATAGATCCGGATGGGATATTCTTCACTTGTCAGTGCAAAAATCGGCATCGTAATTTCATCGGATCCAACCGGTCCGAAATCAATATTTCCAAACGTTACCACAGTTTCTCCATCCCGTGCCGTTGCTACGCCGCGTTCGTTTCCGTTGCTGACCTCTCCCTGATACGAGGTGTACAGGCTTCCCGAAATCAGCTCATAAGGATTCCGGTATGCCTGTCCCATACCCTCTACCGTAAATTCCAACTGGCTGATCACGCGGATTCTGTCTGTGCCGCTGCGTGACATACACCGCAGGTAAAAACTGCCATCTCCCATTGCACGAAGCTGTGCGGTATGCCCCTGCACCAGGAGCTTAACGAGATTGGAATCTACACCATGCTCATCTACCACGCGGAACATCAACTGACGGTCCGTGGCTTCCTTCGGCTCAACCTCTGCTTCCACGGTAAGATACGGCTGTTCCTTCGAAAGCTTCTGTCCCATCGGAGAACATAAGGTGATCTTTCGAACCGGGATCTCTTCCTGTTTCTCATCCAGTCTTTCTTTCTGGCTCTGTTTTTCTTCCTGACTCTGTTTTTCTTCCTGACTCTGTTGCTGTTCTTCTTCCAACCGTTCTCTCCGGATCTGCTTCCCTTCCTGTCTTTCCTCTTGCTGTTCTTCCTTGCTCTCTTCGTACTCTCCCGCCAGCCCTGTCTGTCCTGGGTTATTGGTTTCTGTAGATAAATCCTGAAAGACTTCTCGATAAATACTCTGTGCTGCCTCTCCCCTCATAAACGGGATCATCTGATCAATCTCCACAGCTTCACAAACCAGTTCTGCGCTCTTTAGGCCCTTTCCGGATACCCTGATCCGGACAGCTCCCGGTATCGTTCCGGTCTCAATGATGGCAAGAAGCTTTCCGCTGAACAGCCGGCGGCTGTTTCCTTTGTAGCTGTCCTCATCGGTACTGTCTCCGTTATCCAGTCCCACAAGGTGTCCTGCCCCTTCGACCTGCACCGTCACGCGGTCTACTGCATTTTCCACCGGATTTCCCTTCTCATCACGCGTTCCGATTTCCACAAAGAAAAGATCCCTGCCATTGGCCACCGCAGCTCTTCCTGATGCCCGTAGCACAATCTCCGCAGAATTGCCAAAAGAAGCTTTCGTTTCGCGTGCTGTCACATTTCCCTCTTCGTCATAGGCAACGGCATATAACACGCCCTTTTCATAGGGCAGCGAATAATCTGCAATGATATGATGACCGCTTCCCTTTTCATGCGTTAACTGCTGCCTGCCGCAGCTCTTTCCATTGCAGAACAGCTCTACGAAGGGCGCATTGGAACAGACCCGTATATCGATGCTCTGTCCCTCATTAAAATCCCAGTATGGAAAAATATGAATCATCGGTGCTTTCCGGTAATCGGTCCATGCCGACTGCCAGACATAATAAGCATCCTTCGGGAATCCGGCCGTGTCCACTTGTCCGAAGTAGGAATTCTTCGTATGATACGGTGTCGGCTCCCCGATGTAATCAAACCCGGTCCACAGGAACTGTCCCATGGAAAAATCCATATCCCGGTCTTCGCAGACACATCTCTCCATGGACTTTGCCCCCCAGCTGGTCGGGCTGTTCCCTAGGCTCGAACACTGTTCGTCATCCTCAGTCAGAATACTTGCCCTTAATGGAAAATGATAAATCCCACGGCTCTGTACCATGGATGACGTCTCACTTCCGTAGATCACCCAGTCCGGGTGTTCCTTATGATGCTTCCCGTAATATTTTTCTCCATAATTATAACCGGCAAGCTTCACTTCGTCCGCACAGAGCTGCGCGTTTTCCCACGGCATATAATTGGAACCGATCGTAATACCTGCATTCCTGCGGTAATCATACTTCTTCACGAGGTCACGCAGCCTTACCGTAATCTCTCGTCCATGTGCATCCACATGGGTATCGTATATTTCATTTCCAATACTGAACATGATAATACATGGATGATTCCGGTCACGCATCACCCAGCTTTCCACATCACGTTCGCTCCATTCCTTGAAAAACCGTGCATAATCATAAGTAGTTTTCGACCTTTCCCACATATCAAAGGCTTCTGAAATCATCAGGATTCCCATCTGATCTGCCAGCTCCACTACGGCGGGCGCTGTCATGTTGTGCGTACCACGCAGTGCATTCACTCCCATTTCTTTTAAGATACGAAATTTCCTTGCCATGGCCGCCCGGTGAAAGGCAGCTCCCAGTGCACCCAGATCATGATGCTCACAGACACCGTTCAGCTTCACCCTCCGTCCGTTTAAAAGAAAGCCCTGCTCCGGATCAAACGCAATGCTCCGGAACCCGATCTGGCTGTACTCTTCCTGAATTATTTCTCCGTCCTTCCAGAGTTCGGTTTTCAGAATATAAAGATGGGGATGCTCCACATCCCAACATCTGGGAGATTTCACACGGTAAATAGCTGTATTCTTATTTGTATTATGAGAAGCAATTATCTCAGGAACACAGAGATTTTCCCTCTCTGAATCTGCATAAGCTTCAACTGCCGAAGCACAGGAAGCTTCTTTCTCTGAAACATTAGCATCTTCTTCAGCACCGGAAGCTTCTCCTACCTTCTCTGTCATAAGTGAAGCTTCCTCCACCAATTCCACCTGATCTCCAAGCAACAGCTCGAGGGGCAACTCGATCTCTGGCTCTACTTCCCTTTTGTGATACAAGGTATGACGCACCTCGTCCCAGGCATCTCCCACAATCTCCGTATCCGCATAAAGTAAAAAGTCCGGCTCTTTCCCCACCTTTTTCTCACAGGCTTCCGTATGGATATAAACCCCGTTTTCCCGGATATAGGTCTCTGGCGTTTCCTTAAACCATACATCCCGGTAAATCCCGGCACCGGAATACCAGCGGCTGTTAGGAGAACGGAAATTCACAGAAACAAGAATCTCATTCTCCCCCGCCTTTACAAATGGCGTCAGGTCGATTTCAAAGGTGGAATAGCCATACTTCCACTCTCCTGCCTGCTGCTCATTTACCCAGATGGTGGTATCCATATACACCCCTTCAAAAATCAGGGAATATCGTTTGTTTTCCTTTGGCTGCATCGAAAAAATTTTCCGGTAAAATCCACAGCCGTCCCTGTACAGGTTCTTTGCATCTGCAATCAGCCAGTCATGCGGCAGATCCACTTTCTGAAACTCTGTAAGATGCTTCCCTGCCCCTGACACATCTAAATCCGGCTCTCCGCACCAGAAGCTCCATCCTCCGTTAAACAGTCTCTTCATATACCCTCCTTACAAAAGGGCTCATCGGGAGGCCGGCCCGGTTATAAACCAGTGCCCCGATATTGGAAGTCCGGTAGCAGTAGCGGATAAGCTTCACTTCCGTTTCCTTGTCCGGGATCGTAAGTACAATTTCCTGCCCTTTAATCTGTGTTTTGGGCTGCAGAACCTCTCCGTTATCATTTACCACTTCAAAATCCAGAATTTCCTCTCCCTTGTCTTCGGACGAGGCATGCAGTCCTTCCGCATGGCTGCATGTTAACCGGATCGTCCGGAGGTTATTCGCTTCATCTGAAGCCACGGTAATCTCCGTTACCTCCGGTCCTTTACTTTCCACCGGAATGCCAAGTCTCGCAGCGGCAAGCAGTGCCAGACGCTTTCCGAGATCCTTCTTATTCTGCGGATGCAGGTCATTGTCCTCGCCAAGGTCTATGGTTACTGCAACATCCACATCCGGAATTACTGCGGAACGGCGTTGCAATTCCCGAAGTACTCTCCACCCCTCTTCTGCGCCCTCCATATCCACCATGAGATTGGGAAGCTCCACGATCTGAAACGGTAGTTTCGGATCATTCCATTCCTTACGATACCCCTCGATCATGCGCCGGAGCAGATCCAGATAATTGTCCGGATGGTGCGTATTGCTTTCGCCCTGATACCAGTTCACTCCGGCAATCGTATACTTGTGGCAGGGTGCCGTCATTCCATTGTAAAGTCCGGTCGGCTTCCAGTTCACAAAATCCGTCTCCGGCACATGCTCACAGGCAGCCCCGATGCAGTAACTCCACGTTCCGTCTAACGGTATTTCTCCCTGCTCATTAAAAATGGCATACTTCTTTCCTTCCGTAAACCGTCCCTGTGCCTTTTCACTGATGACACGCAGCACAATGGTGTTCGTTCCTTCCCGCAGCAGTCCTTTCGGAATCTCATATTTCCGTGGCGGATACTGATAGTAGGTAATTCCCACCTGCTCACCGTTCACATATGCCACATCACTGTCCACAATCGTTCCAAGCCACAGCTTTGCGGGTTTTCCTGCCATCTCTTGGGGCACAGTAAAGTTCCGCTTCAGCCACACACTTCCAATAAATCCCTTTAATTCCTCTACCTCATCAAACCGGAATGGAACCGTTACCATTCCCCAGTTTTCGTTATTATAGCACTCCTTCTCCCAATGCTGTTTAAGGCCCTGATCCGCTGCATCAAGATGTTCATGCCATGCATTGCTCTGCTGTTCGTTCTTAAGGAGCTGTCCCTTCACAAACGCTGCATCACTATACTTCTTTGCAAGTGCAAGCTCTGCGGTCATTCCATGCAGCATTTCCCGGCTCATCCAGGATTCAATCAGGGATCCTCCAAGGCTTGCATCAATAAATCCTACCGGAACCTTTAAAAGCTCCTGCAGGGCTTTGGCAAAATAATACCCGGCTGCTGAAAAATCCAGAATCGTCTCCGGCTGTACACTCTTCCACTCTCCGCTTTCTGGCTCTGCTAAAGGAGCAGTAAATACGCCGTTTTCCCGGATCTTAAAGGTGCGTATCTGTGTATTTTTACAATCTGCCACATCCTCCGGGAACCGGTCCTTAACCCGGTTCATGGGAAGCTCCATATTGGACTGCCCGGAACAGAACCAGACCTCGCCAATGTACACATCGCCAACAACCTCTTCATTTCCAAGGTCATCCCGGAACAGCATACTGAACGGTCCCCCCGCCTCCTGCTTCTGCAGAAAGAGTGAAAAATTTCCCTTCTCATCCGTCTGCGCCACAGCCTCCTCCCCCCGGAAGGAAACCATGACACGGTGTCCCGGAAGATCCCGTCCCCAGATATGAATTTCTTTGTTTCTCTGTAAGACCATATGATTGCTGATCAATCGCGGTAATTGTAATTCGCTCATTGCCCGTCCCCCTGACTAACCTCTCTTTCGGTTCCATTTCCATAACCATTCAAAAGCGTTACTGTTTTCTACTCAACAGTATAGAGGTATGCAGGTGATTTTTCTTTGCAATCCCGACCGTCTGTTAATCAAATATTGCTCTATTGTGTCATTGGGGTGTTATTATGTCTTTTTCTGTTATATTATCTTTGTTCCGTCATATTATTTTTCTGTTGTGTCACATTTACTTCCTACAGAATCAATCTGTTCCGGCCAGAATATCAAAGGTTCCCGAAATACTGAGCTTTCCGAAGCCCTCCTCCTTGTTTGGATAAATCCGGTAGGTGGCTTCGCTTACGCTCTGACGCCTTGCTCCGCGAATCAGATAGTTGCGGATTTCCCGGTTTCCGACCCAGGGCTGGTTTTCTTCAACGATGGCCCATTGAAGGAACTGTGCAGCTGCGCCTGCCGAAATTGCTGCAGACAGACTGGTTCCCGTTCCTTTGCCAAGGGCTGTGCTGATCGATACACCGGGAGCTGCAAAGTCCGGTTTGATGAGTCCCTGCCTCGTATATCCTCTTCCCGAAGAAGTATAAAAGCTCCCGTTCCGGTCATCGTAAGCACTCACCGTAATGATCTCCCTTGCATTTCCCGGTTCCAGAATTGTTGTATAGGGTGACGGACGCAGGAAATACGTTTCTCCACGCAAAAATTCCTTTAGCGGCAGCCACATGTGAAAGCTGTCCTGATTCTCCTGACTTCCCGTTCCCATCGCCGTCACATAAATGGTAAATACACCGGGTGCCGGATCAAGGAACCGGAAAAAAATCAGCTCCTCACCGGAGCGCTGCTCCACCAGAACATGCCCAACCTGGATTTTCGTATTCTCATAGACAAAGGAAAATTCCCGGACATCTCTCTCCCGGAAATCCACTTGCGGCGTGATCTCCCCTCCAGGTGTCCGGATTAATATGGCGTGACGATCCGGTATTTTCCCCCAGAGTTCCATCACAAACCCAGTTTCCCGCTCATCCACGCGGATCTCCACGGCTTCCGTCTGTCCGGCACGCGAGCTGCCCTCATAATGGTGCGCGGAGTTTCCTTCATTCCCGGCACAGCAGATCACACAGCGGCTTCTGCGCAGCGCAATACTGCTTAAATAATCCGCCAGCACCGAATGCCCCTCATGATCTCCCATAAAGGTCCCCATTCCCATACAGATAATGAGCGGCCGGTACAGGGAAATCGCATAGCTTTCCAGATAACGGATTGCTACCAGCAGATCGCTTTCCGCATAGCACTCCGTTTCCTGCGATACTCCATAGAATTCCTTTAAGTAAGGCTTTGCCTGCCGGAGCTTTACCATGACAAGATCGGCATCCGCAGCTCCTGAAGCAAAGCTTAAGCCTTCATTCAAAAGGCTCCCGGCTGCCACACTGGCAAGCGCAGTTCCGTGTCCGTTTTCATCCACACTCGGAACAATGCTTAAGGGATCCCCGCTTTGCAGGGCGGCATTGATGACATCCCTTCGGTACTCCGTTCCATAATAAATTCCAGCAGGCGGCTCGCCCTCCTGTATCGTCTGATCCCAGATTCCCAAAAGGCGCGTGCCTCCGTCTTCGTTTAAAAAGACCGGATTCTGATAGTCAATCCCGGTGTCCAGAAATCCCACCACAACACCTCTTCCGGTCAGACTAAGCGGTGGACGGGAAACTGCAGTAATTCCGCTTACAAGCAAAGGCGCCGGATCAAACGTATCCTGCATCAGTCCATACAGCTTTGGTATCGACTCATAAGGATACATCCCTCCGACGCTCAAAGGCGGAAATTTATTCCGCTCAATATAGGCAATTCCAATTTCTCCGTCCACCGGCTGGTAGACATAGGCAGGAGCACTCGCCCGCAATTCTTCCAGTAACACATAATCGGCTACAACATCGTAAAAATCATTGGATATGATTTTCTCGCGATTGGTCATTTCTTATTCCTGTGGCTTTTCTTCTATCATATGCATGGGAAGCTCTGCCTGATTCCGGATTTCAATCCTGGGTCCTCCCGTTCCTTCAATGTATTCCCGCGTAATGGTAACGGTTCCAATATTATCATCCTTCGGAATTTCATACATAATATCCAGCATAAATTCTTCGATGATTGCACGCAGCGCCCGAGCTCCGGTATCGCGCTCCATTGCCTTGTCCGCGATAGCTTCCAGTGCTTCCCGATCAAACTTAAGCTGCACCTCATCCAGCTCCAGGAGCTTCTGATACTGCTTTAGGATCGCATTCTTCGGCTCCATCAGGATCTTCACAAGCATATCCCGGTCAAGCGCCTTCAATGTATAGATCACCGGCAGACGTCCAAGGAACTCCGGAATCATACCAAATTTTTTCAGATCCTCGACTGTCACCCGGGATAACAGATCCCTGTCGTTATCAAACCGATCCTTTAATTCCGCATTGAAACCAATGGAGGTCTGCTTCGTCAGACGCTGCTTGATGATTTCTTCCAGATCCGGGAATGCACCTCCACAGATGAAGAGGATATTCCGTGTATTAATCGTAGCAAGCGGAACCATCGCATTCTTGCTGTTTGCTCCAACCGGCACTTCCACATCAGCACCCTCTAAGAGACGCAGCATCCCCTGCTGTACACTTTCCCCGCTCACATCACGGCTGTTCGTATTTTTCTTCTTGGCAATCTTATCAATTTCATCAATAAAGACAATTCCGCGTTCTGCTCTTTCCACATCATTATCTGCGGCAGCCAGAAGCTTACTGATCACACTTTCAATATCATCACCAATGTATCCGGCTTCAGTTAAAGAGGTCGCATCAGCAAGCGCAAGCGGCACGTCCAGAAGACGGGCCAGCGTCTTTACCAGATAGGTTTTACCGGAACCGGTAGGTCCGATCATCAGCATATTGGACTTCTCGATCTCAATGTCATCCATCGTTCCGGTAGCTACACGCTTATAATGATTATAAACTGCTACTGAAATCACCTTCTTTGCATGCTCCTGTCCGATCACGTATTCATCCAGACTCGCCTTGATCTGGTGCGGTGCCGGAATCTTATGAATATCCAGTACCGGCTCTTCCCCGTTCTTCGGCTTCTTCTTTTTGAGCCTCTGCTTATTCGGAATTCCTCCCTCGCCCTGCAAATCATTGATATTGACAAAGCGGATATTGGGGAACCCCTGTCCCATGGACTTGTTCAGATCGTCCATCATGGAAGGATTATTCAGCATTCCCATATAGTCAAACTGGCTGACTGTATCCATGGTCTTGTGCATACAGTCACTACAGACCGTAATATTATTCGGGAGCTTGAACATCTTGCCCGCCTTGCTCTCCGGACGGCGGCAGATAAAACAGACATCCTCATATTCGCTTTTCTTCTTCGCATCTTCCGTGTCGTTTGAGTCAGAAGCATCTTCTGCCTCTGTTTCGGTTACAGAAGAAGCATCCTCCTTTTCTGCCACAATCGTTTTTTCTGCATCCGTTACTTCCTTATAGCGGTCCGGATCCTGTTTCTTCCGGTTTGATTCTATATTTTCAGGACCTTTGCTGTCCTGATCCCAATCCTTTCTGTCAAAATCTGACATTGCTGTCTCCTGCCTTTCTTTCTTTCTCATGTTTCCTGACTGCCAAATATAAGTACCTCCTCATGCGGGCATGGTCGGTACTTATACCTGGCAGTCTACCTTACACGATTCTTCTCACGGCCAGAATCTCACGATAGGTCGCTGCGGTAATTTTAATCCCGGTACGCTGGGTACTTGCATGTACAATCTGTCCGTTTCCAATATATATTCCAACATGTCCTGCATAGCACATAATATCTCCCGGCTGTGCATTGGCATACGAAACCTCGGTTCCTGTATTTCGAAGCGACCCTGAGGTTCTCGGAACGCTGTATCCAAAGTCCTTATATACCCGCCACACGAATCCGGAGCAGTCAGCACCCTCCGTCAGACTAGTTCCTCCCGGCACATAAGGATTGCCGATAAACTGACACGCATAATTGGCAATCTGCTGACCCTTGCTTCCTGAACCACTGTAGCTGCCGGCAGATGCATAATTTCCTGAAGAGCTTCCCGAAGAACTACCGGATGAACTGCTGCCTGAGGAGCTTTCCGAAGCCTCCTGCTGCGCCTGACGCCGCAGTGCTTCCTCCTGTGCTTTTCGCGCTTCTTCCTCTGCTTTCTTTGCAGCCTCAATCTCGGACTGCTTCTTATCACTTTCCTTCTGCAGACGCTTGATTTCATCATTCTGCTTCCGGACATTTGCCATATAAACGGCAGCTTCCTGCTTTGCCCTGGCAAGCTGGGAAGAATAATCGTCATACTCTGCCTGCTTCTGATCAAGGATCACCTGCAGGGATTCCTGCTCCTCCTCCAGCTCATGCTGCTGTGCTTCCAGCTCTGCCTTTTCGTTTTCCAGCTGCTCTTTTAGTGCTTCAACTTCCTGTCTGGCCTGCTGATATTCTTCTAAAAGCTTACGGTCATAATCGTATAGCTTCTCAAAATATTCGGTTTTATTAATTGCTTCGCCAATACTATGACTTTCAAACAAAAGCTGCAGATAGGTCGTATCTCCCTTTTCATAAAGATACTTAATGCGGACCTTCATGGCATCATACTGTGCCTGCTCGGTTGCCCTGGCTGCCTCATATTCTGCCGTTGTTTCTTCAATGGCTTCCTCCTTGGCAGCAAGCTCCTCCTGAATCATATCAATGCTTGCCAGTACCTCCACCAGTTCATTGTCCACCTCTTCGATTTCCGCACCGACCGCATCTACATTTCCCTGAATGTTATTTACTTTACCGGAAGCCTCATTCAGTCTCTGCTGTTCCTGCTTTTTCTTCTGTTCGGCCTCCTGCTTCTGTCTTTCAATTTCTTCCTGCTGCTTTTGCAAATCAGAAATAGTGGCAGCACACACCGGTTCTACCACTAAAAACATGATCAGACATGACATTACTATTGCTAATAAGCGTCTCGCTGTTTTCTTCATCTGCATCAAATTCTTTCACTAAATCTGATTATTCGTTACTGTTCACTCCTGAATCATGTTCTTACGCAGCCCGGCAACAGGTGTCAGGCTGCTGCATGAACTGTAACGATTATTCTTCTGCTGTTACTGCATTCTCCGCAAGGAAATCACACACCTTCATGGTTAAGAGATATTCCCTGTAGGCCTCTTCATCAATGGACTCCATCATGGATGCCACTTCATCATCCGTTGCGTCTGCCCCGAGAGAAGCACGGATATCCTCTGTCACCTCTTCATCGGTCACGGTAATATTTTCCTTTTCTGCAATGGCTGCCAGAATCATATACTGGTTTGCCACATCCTGAGAATAGGTACGCAGTGTTTCCTCATAGTTATCGGCTGTACCACCGTAAACTGCTGCTACAAAAGCACCGGCATCCATTCCATAGGCACCGGCCTGTGCAGTCACGTTACTGATCAGGGTTTGATTCATACGATCCACCATTCCGGACGGTGCATCCTTAATGGTTGAACTCTGCTTAAGGGTATCAATCAGCTCGGCTGCCACCTGGCTGTTATAAGTCTCCTTGGCAGACTGCTCCAGCTCTTCCCTGGCCCTCTCTCGGTCATAGGTGCTGATGGAATTTACGGTAACTGCAAATACCACATCCTTACCGGCCATCTCTTCATAATAATTCTCCGGGAAGGTAAGAGCGATATCCTTCGTTTCACCGACCTTCATATCTACAACCCCTTCTTCAAATCCGGGGACAAAGGAACCGGAACCGATCAGCAGATCATAGCCTGCACCGCTTCCCCCTTCAAATTCTTCTCCATCCATCGTTCCTACAAAGTCAATGTTCGCAAGATCTCCGACCTCTACTACATCACGATCCCCGACCGGAACCTTGCAGTCATCACTAAGCTCAGAATTCATAATCGCCGTGTCGATATCATCCTCGGTAACCTCCGGTGCTGCAATCGTTGTCGGTAATCCGGTATAATCTCCAAGCGTGACATATTTGTCCGGCTTAAAATCCTTTAAATATACAAGCTCACTGGGATCCTTTCCGCATGCTGTCATGGAAAGCAGCATTGCTCCCGTAAGCATAAGTGCCATCAATCTGTTCTTTTTCATTCTCCTCAACTCCTCAAAAAAATTTATTACTGTTCACTCGTACCTCGTTCCATCCTGTCAACTTTACCATATTTTAAGGTTTAAAGCAATGGGGACAGCAGCCGGCTGACCTGTTCCTTAAACCGGATAAAAAGCCCACGGCTCTGATATTTATTCTTGGTAAGAAGCCTGGACTGCTCCACATCCTCCTTAAAAAATCCCACCATCTGTTTTGCCTTGTCTTCATCATAGACAATGGCATTAACCTCAAAATCAAGCTCAAACGACCGGATATCCATGTTGGCTGTTCCATAGCAGAACACCATATCATCGACAATGATGCCCTTTGCATGCAGAAAACCATTTTCATAGGTATAACAGTTCGCTCCCTCTAAAACAAGCTCGCCGACATAGGAATAGGTTGCCCAGTAAACAAACGGATGATCCGGCTTACACGGAATCATAATATTTACCTCCACACCGGAATGAATGGCAATCTGCAGTGCAGTCATCATGGATTCATCCGGGATAAAATACGGAGTCTGGATATAAATGCTCTTACGCGCTTTATGAATCATACGCACATAGGTATTACGGATATATTCATCATGGGAGTCAGGTCCGCTTGTAATAATCTGAATGGGAGATCTGCCCGTATGTTCCATTTTGAGATTATCCATATAATCCTCATAGGAAAGAAGGCGCTTGCGGTCTGCAAAGTTCCAGTCCAGAATAAACCGGGCTTCCAAAGCTGTCACACTTGAACCGGTAATCCGCATGTGCGTATCCCGCCAGTGCCCGAATTTAGGATCCTTGTCAATATATTCCTTACCAATGTTAAAGCCGCCCACATATCCGATGCAGTCATCGATTACCACGATCTTACGGTGGTTCCGGTAATTGATCCGAAGATGCAGCCTGCCAACCAGGGCCGGAAAGAACTCGGTACACTGAATGCCTTCCTTTTCCAGCTGCTTCCAGATTTTCTTACGCATCTTCCAGCAGCCCATGGAATCATAAAGAATGCGTACTTTAACGCCCTCCTTTACCTTTTCCTTCAAAATCTCCACAATGCTCCGGAACAGCTCATCGTTCTTAATAATATAATACTGGATATGAATGGACTTCTTCGCATCCCGCATATCCTCCTTAAGGGCTGCAAACTTATCCTCCCCATTCACAAAAAATTGCACGTCATTGTCATCGCTCAGTATGGCGCTCGTGGTATGCAGATGATACATCACAAGATCCGAATAATCTGTAACACCCGGATATTTTTGCTTCAGCTCCTGACTTCGGATCATCAGCTCCTGACGCCGGATCGCATTTGCCAGACGGTCTTCGATCTCCTTGGTACGGAACATTTTCCTCTTGTGCATATCTGCCCCAATCAGCAGGTAAAACACAAATCCCAGCACCGGAATGAAATACAGGATCAGAAGCCAGGCCCACACGGATTTGGGATTTCGCCGCTGAAAAAAGACCACCACAATACTCAGAAGCACATTGATGATCAGAAGATGCGAAAATATAAAGGAAATACTATCATGCAAAATCTGCAAAGCCGTTGCCATTTTTGTTGCCTTTCACATTCGTTTTGATTTTATTTAATATTGTAATGGAAAAACTGGACTATTTCAATAAACAATGCTAAAATATTCTTTGCATAACCTTTTTGGATTAGCATAAAGGAGGGTTTCCCGTGAACACAGTTACTATTGTATTATTGGTCATTCTGGCAATTTTAATTATTGCTGTGGTTGCGCTCTATTTCTTAGGTAAGAAGGCCCAGAAGCGTCAGGCCGAGCAGCAGCAGCAGATTGATGCCATGAAGCAGACCGTTTCCATGCTGATCATCGATAAGAAACGCATGAAACTCAAGGATTCCGGACTTCCCCAGGCCGTTATTGAACAGGCACCGAAGCTGATGCGTTCTTCCAAGCTTCCCATTGTGAAAGCAAAGGTCGGACCGCAGGTCATGTCTTTAGTATGCGAAGAGAAGATCTTCGATTCTGTTCCGGTCAAGAAAGAAGTCAAAGCCGTAATCAGCGGTATTTACATCACTGATGTAAAGGGATTACATGGTAAGCCGGTTGTTACTCCCAAAAAGAAAAAGGGATGGCTTGCACGTACCACCGAAAAATTACAAGAAAAAGCTGGAGCTAAGCCTGTTAAGTAAACAGCTTAGCTCCTTCCTTTTTGGGATAAATCTTCATATCAATCTTACAGTTCGCCAAATGCTGGTAATTGGCTTCAAGCGAATAATCCACATGAACATGGATTTTGTTCTCTTCCTCGGATACTTCAATCTTTTCCGTATCAATTCCGATCAGAATATCTCCAAACGGCGTATGATAAGTCGTCATATTCTTCTTCTGCTCTTCAAACAGCATATGTACATTAACTGCTCCCCGCTTGGTTACCTCAAGACACGAACCGTCAAACTTGAAAATATTCTTTGTCGCCTCTTCAAAGCCTTCCATAACCTCATCATATACAATATAATGATGGTCATTACGAAGATAATATTCCGCTGCCATGATAGTTTCCAGCTCTTCCTGGTCCTCCTGGCTCATCTGCAGCCCCTTTAATGAAAATAAAATTTCCTTTTCCATTTTTACTTTTCTTCCTTATTTTCTTTAACTGCTCAGAACTCTATTCACAAAACTGCCCCTGATAATCCTCAATCGGAACCACCTTTGCCGACAGAATTCCATATTTGATAATGGAATTGGCAAATATCTTAAATTTCTCTGCACCATCGCTGACAAAGAACCGGTACTGCTCCTCTCCCAGCCGGTGGGTTTCGTCATTTAAAAGATCCTTTTCCTGCAAAAGCTCCTTTAACTCCCTCGCCGTCTCATACGCCGGATTTACAAGTGTTACCCGATCACCCATGATTCTGCCAATCGTATTACGGATCAACGGATAATGCGTACAGCCAAGAATCAGGGTATCAATTCCGATATCAATGAGCTCTGCCAGATATCTTCTGGCAATTTCATCCGTGACCGGATCCTCCCACAGACCTTCCTCTGCAAGCGGTACAAATAACGGACAGGCCTTTCCGATCACGGTCGCCTGTGCATTGATTTTCTTTATGTAATCGGCGTAAATGTGACTGTTGATCGTTCCTTCCGTCGCAATGACGCCAACCTTTCCATTCTGAGTCACCTGTGCAGCCACCTTCGCGCCTGGACGTACCACCCCGATGATCGGGATATCAATTTCTTTTTCAATGTCCGGAAGGGCATAGGCACTTGCCGTATTGCAGGCGATTACGATTGCTTTTACTTCCTGTGTTTTTAGAAACCGCACGATCTGCCTTGAAAACCGCAGTACGGTATCTTTTGATTTATTTCCATATGGAACTCTTGCTGTATCTCCAAAATAAATAATCTTTTCATTGGGAATCTGGTACATGATTTCCTTCATCACCGTAAGTCCGCCCACACCGGAATCAAACACTCCGATGGGTGCATTTTTGTTTGTCATCAAAGACCTCCTGAATTTAAGAAGGATGCTGCCACTGTCCACTCTTTTATATGCATGGCAATATAACTCTTCACCTGTGCATCCTCTGTCAGGGATAGCTCCGGATAAAGGAATCCCCAGAAGCTCACCATTCCTGCAAGCAGGATGGCTGCCTCAATGATCCTTCTCCCGGCACATCCCTTTCGAATGTTTCTGCTTTCCTTCTGCTCTATTTTCATTGGAACACTCTGTTGTTCCATCAACCGGTCTGTCATATTTTCTCCCCTTTCACGGCAAATGGATAGCTGTTCATACAGCCACACCAGATCATTTGCCACAATAAGGAGTATAACCGGCTTCTTTGTTCTTTAAACATAAAAGCCCGGTGGTTTTAAACAAGAATACTCTGATTTTCCAGACGGATCTGCCGGATAATCGAATTCTCCTGATTATCAATATGCTTCTTTGCCGCTTCCGATGCCTTCTTTTTATCCCGCTGCAGGATACATTCCAGAATTTCCCGATGCTCCTCTACCAGCTTCTCATGCTGGCTGATATCCTTAAGATAAACGAAACGGTAACGGTACATTTGCTCTGCAAGATGATTGACTAACTGCTGCAGGCGTTGATTTCCGGTTGCCCGCACAATGATATCGTGATATGCCACGTCAGCCTTCGCAATTGCTGTTGTGTCCTTGCTGTGCGTTGCTTCTTCAAACTGATGGCAGGCCTTTTTTAAGTGTTCAAGCTCCTCTTCCGAAATCCGTTCACAGGCAAGCTCCACACTTAAAACATCCAGGGCACGCCGCACTTCCAATACATCCTGCAAACTTCGCTCCGTGATCTTCGCCACCTCTGCGCCACGGCGCGGCACCATCGTCACAAGCCCTTCCTGCTCAAGCTTATGAATCGCTTCGCGAATCGGAGTCCGGCTTACTCCCAGCTTATTTGCAAGATGCACTTCCATCAGCCGGTCTCCCGGCTTCAGCTGACCTGTAAGAATTGCCTTACGCAGGGTGTTAAACACTACTTCCCGCAGGGGTAGAAATTCATTCATATCAATGTCAAACTGGCTCTCCATAGGTTGTCCTGTTACATCCTTTCCTTAAAAAACGCAGGTCAATGGGTTACAATCCTGATTATAATTCCAAACAGTTACTATAATGATACGTTTACAAATGTTGTCACATAGATCTGATTACTCAATTTTAACTCACGGATCCTGTCTGCTGCCTTCTGTGCCTTATCCTCTTCCTCAAAGATTCCAAATACCGTCGGCCCGGATCCACTCATCAAAGCATTGAGAGCTCCTTCTTCACGCATCTTCTCCTTAAGCTCCGAAATGACAGGATAGGTCTTTTCGGTAACGGTTTCCAGTACGTTTTCCATACGAGCGGTAATTCCGTAGAGATCTCCGTTCCGGATCGCCTCTACCATACCGTCAATATCCGGATGCTTCTGCAGGGTATCCGCATGAAGATTTTCATAGACAAACTTCGTGGAAACGCTGATGTCCGGCTTAGCAATCAGAATATAAGCATGGGGCGGTGCCGGAAGCGGTGTCAGAATCTCTCCGATCCCCTCCGAAAGTGCCGTTCCTCCCATGATACAGTAGGGAATATCTGCGCCCAGCTTTACAGAAAGCTCCTGCATCTTCTCCCTGCTCATGGAAAGCTGCCAGAGCTCATTCAGTCCATGAAAAACGGCTGCTGCATCGGTACTTCCCCCCGCCATTCCGGCTGCAATCGGAATATTTTTCTGCAGGGTAATCTTTACCCCACGTTCCATTCCATATTCTCTCCGGATACACTCTGCTGCCTTATAAATGAGATTATCCTTCGCATCCTCCGGCAAAAGCGGATTGTCGTTCGATACAAGAATAATTTCTTTTCCTTCGGTTTCTTCAAAACGTAATTCATCATGCAGCGAAATGGTCTGCATGATCATCTTTACTTCATGGTATCCATCCGGGCGTCTGCGTACCACATCCAGACCCAGATTGATCTTGGCATAGGCCTTCCTGATGATCTGTTTCATGCTTGTTCTTCTTTCTGTATTGTGTATACAAGGATGTACTTAATTATATACAAGGATGGAGGGTTCGTCAATATGCCGGGCGTTTCATTGCTTTCCCTTTCTGTATACAAAAAGAGCCCGGAACAAAACTTTATTCCGAGGCTCAAGTTGTCCCCATCGTACCTGAATTATCGTTTTATAAGCAGAACCGACACATCATTTACATTTGTCCCGGTGGAGCCTGTTATTATAAGTCCATTTACTGCTTCTAGTGCATGATAGGCATCATTATTCTGCAATGTCTCATAGATATCCCATCCCTTTTCAGATAATGCAGACTTCGTATCCTGATCCACATACCCTCCTGCTGCATTGGTCGGTCCGTCCGTTCCGTCACTTCCTACACTGAATACGGCTGTGTTTTCAAGTCCAGCAATTCCCTCTGCCGCCGAAAGTGCCAGTTCCTGATTTCTTCCACCTTTCCCGCTTCCTCTGATATGCACCACTGTTTCTCCACCTGCAAGAAAGGCTAAACTTTGCGGCGAATCCTGATGGCTTTGGGCAATCGCAGCCAAAAAAGTTCCTGCCTCCCTCGCCTCACAGTTCAGACGATCTGTTAAAAAGATGACCTGATATCCCCGTCTGCGGCATGCTATTTCTGCTGCCCTGCATAGTTCCTTTACGCTTCCCATGACTATATTTTCAGCATTTGTTACCGCTTTCGGTGTTTCTGTTTCCAGAAGCTGCCTTGCCTGACTACTGATGGAAAGTTGATATTTTTCTACGATCCGCATCGCCTCTTCACAGGTTGATCCATCTGCACAGGCAGGTCCAGATGCAATCATATCAACCGGGTCTCCAAGAATATCACTTAATATGATACTGTAAACACTGGCCGGCTCACAACATTTGGCAAACTTTCCACCTTTTACTGCAGATAATCTTTTCCGGATCGTATTGATTTCGACAATGTCTGCCCCACAGGCCAATAGCTGATGGTTGATATCAATCAGTTCCTCTTCCGGTAATAACGGCTTTTCAAACAACGCCGATCCTCCGCCCGAAAGCAAAAACAACACAGTATCTTCCTTATTTAATCCTGAAACCATGTCCAGAACCTTCTGCGTGTAGCGGAAGGAATTTTCATCAGAAAGCGGATGGCCGGTCTCACAGCACTCAATCCTGGAAATTTCTCCCTTTACATGATCATATTTTGTAATCACGATCCCTCTGGTAATTTTATCTGTTAAACATTCAGACGCTGCTTTTGCCATCTGCCATGCCGCTTTACCGACCGCTACAAGATAAATTTTTCCTTTTTGAAACTGCTTTTGCTTTAATGCTTTTTTCACGGCACAATCCGGCTGCACACTGAAAAGTACCTCTTCAATAATCCCATCTGCCTCTTTCCGTAAATTCATATCCTGCCCCATATTATCATTTAATTTTTATTGTCTGTACCAATATAAGCTTAAGACCGTTCAGAAAAAGAATCAATCTGAAATCCGGATGACACCCTTAACAACATTGACCTTATCCTCTAGGCATTGATCCAAAGCATCCTGAATTTCATCCAATTCAAAATAATGGCTTACGATGTCTTTGATATGAATTTTACCACTTGACACTGCATCAATTGCCATCGGATAGATATTGCGATACCGGAATACAGTCTTAAAATTAAGTTCCTTGTCCAACGCCATTCCTATCGGAAGTGTCATCTCTCCAGACGCACTATATCCCACAAATACAATGGTTCCTCCCTTCTTTGCGCACTGGATCAACTGCGTTGCCGTAATCTGTGAACCTGCGGTCTCAATCCCAAGATCTGTTCCTCTTCCTTTAGTCAATATCTTAATTCGATCCAATACATCCTCTTTTCCTGCATCAATTACATAATCTGCACCTAGGGAAAGTGCTTTTTCCAGACGTTTTCTCATAACATCAATGACAATAACCTTTGACACACCCATGGCTTTTAATGCCAGCAGCGTACACAATCCAATGCATCCGGCCCCGGTAACAACCGCAGTCTGACCAAGCTTGGCACCACCCTGGTTTGCTGCATGCATTCCTACTGCCAAAGGCTCTATTAATGCCCCTTCCAATGTACTTACATTTTCAGGCAATACGAAACACAAATCCGCTTCATGTGCCACATATTCCTGAAAGACTCCATCCACAGGCGGTGTTGCAAAAAAGATTACATCTTTGCACAAATTATACTTTCCTTCTTTGCAATGTTCACATTTTCCGCATGTTTTTCCGGGTTCCAATGCCACCCGGTCCCCAACCTTGAGGTGTTTTACATTTTTCCCTGTTTTTACTACCGTTCCTCCTGCCTCATGTCCAAGTATAAAAGGCGGCTTAACAACAAAATTTCCAATCCTTCCGGCCCCATAATAGTGCAGATCAGAACCACATACCCCCACATATTCGATCTTTACCAGTACCTCATCATCCTTTGGCTCCGGCATTGGTCTTTCCTGAATTTCAACTTTTTTAATTCCTGTCATAACTGCTGCTTTCATCCCTTGTACCTCCTCTTCTCTATCTGCTTTCATTTACAAATTCAAATTCTCTGACATCCAGAATTCCTTTTCCCTGATACTGGATATAAAGTGGATATTTTCCCTTTAAAAAATTTACTCTGGCGTTGATTTTCATCCACTGTTCTGTATCTGCTTTTACCGGAACGGCTACTAAATTCTTTCCATTTTTCTGATTTCTGATGTAAAATACACCTTCGCCTTTTCCTCTTACCCAGATGGAAAGCGCTGTCTCGCCCTGAAAAGCAAAATATTTATACCCAAGCATTGTTCCTTTCTGTATATTTTTTATATAAACATATGCTCCTTCCTGATCATCTTCTCCCTCCTGCGTAATGTAAGGATGCTGTCCTGCCATGACAACCAGATCTGAAAAGCAGCATCCATGCTGGCTCATAAGATTGCAGGCAATTGCAGCCGGATAAACTCCATCCGCTGTGAGTGGCTGACCATTAAGTCCGCAGCTTGTCATTTCTACCTGTTTGATCGTTCCATTTTTATTAATCTCTATTTTTTCCGCACAGGCCTGTCTTGAAAACTGTGTCTGATTCGTCTGTCTGTGATAAAACACGTACCACTCGTTATTGATCCGTTCAATTCCACCATGGATATTTCCCAGATAATTTAATGCCTGCGCCTTGGTTCTCCCTTTTAATCCAATGTCTCCTAATGCTACTATAGCTCCTCTATAATGATATCCATGATCCGGAAACCTGCTGGTTGCATAGCATAAGCTGTGTGTTACAATATCGGAATAAACAAAATAATAGGTATCCTTAATTTTACGAATAGAACTTGCTTCGAAAAACTCATGTCCTTCAAACTCTGTCCCAACTCCTTCATGCAGAATCGGCAGAAATTTTTCAGGCTCTCTCTTAACCGTAATCATATCCTGCTCCAACACAATGATCTGCGAATATTTAGGAGGATAACTTTCTTTGATATGTTTAGGACCATTCCCCGAAAAAAGGTAAACCTCGCCATCGTCATCCACCAGAACAGCCGGATCAAACTGAACATAATCGGTCGGCCTTGTTCCTAAAGGAGTACCATCCTTATACCGGACCAGATCCAGATACCGGTATTCCCCTGTCGGTGTGTCACATACGGCTACCCCAAGTTCCGGAAGCGTATCCAGACAGTAATATAAATAATATCTTCCGTCACTTCCCCTTACGACATCCGGTGCCCACAGGCAATGACTTCCATCCGCATTTCTCGGATCCTGATTCTTTCGATATATGATTCCTTCATATTTCCATTCCTTTAAATTAGTTGTCATGGCAGAATAAGCAACATAGTCATTCATGCAATAGTGGTCTCCACCTGCTCTGTCATGACTGCCAAACAGATAGACACGGTCTCCGAACACATGTGGTTCTCCATCTGGTATATATTCGGTCAATGGTAAAAAAGGGTTATATATTTGTTTTTGTTTATTCACGTTCCATTCCTTCTTTCTGTTGTATAAAAAAGTACGACAACAAATTGATGTCGCACTTTTTAAAATTTATAAAATTACATTCTGTTGTCTACCCTCCATCCATGCAGCCAAATTATCAAACACAATCTCTGCTCTAAGACTCATGGACTGTTCGGATGCAAATGCAATATGTGGCGTCAGTAAGATATTTTTACAATGCAGCAACGGTTCATCCTCCGGCAGTGGCGGCTCACAGTCAAATACATCAATTCCGGCCCCAGCGATTACTTCATTGTTCAAAGCATCTGCCAGATCTTTTGCATTGACTACGGGTCCTCTTGCCACATTAATTAATATGGCTGTTTTTTTCATTAATGACAGTTTCTTCGCATCAATCAGTCCTTTGGTAGAATCAATTAATGGACAATGCAATACCACAATATCTGATCGTCCAAGGAGATCTTCAACGGATGTCTGTTCAATATATTCCGGCCTGTCCATCTGCTCTACCGGATCATAAATTAACAGTTCTGCATCAAATGCATGGAACAGTTCTGCTGTCCGTTTTCCAATTCTTCCGTGTCCGATAATTCCTACGGTTTTTCCTTTAATTTCCCAACCGACCAGACCGTCTTTGGTTTTTCCTTCTCTGCATCGTTCTTCTGTCTGCCGGATATTTCTTGCAATCGAAATAACCATTCCAAATACAAGCTCTGACACTGCTTCGTTGGAATAACCCGATGCATTGCTGACTGAAATTCCCTTCTCCTTCGCAGCCTTCAAGCCCACATGATCCACTCCAGTGAAGGCTACATCAATAAATTTAAGATGGTCTAAGCCTTCAATCACCTCGTCCTTAAAAGGCATATTTGCAATGATAACTGCCTCTGCGTCTTTCGCTTCATCGATCAGCATATCTTTATCCATCGATTTTTCAAATTCAACAAACTCAACACCCTTTTTTTCAAATGGTGCTTTTCTTTTATTCAATTCTTCTTTTGATATTGACAATGATTCCAGAATTGCTACTTTCATCCTCATTTACCTCCATTTCATAATCATAATTTCTGTCTATCCCTTCACTGCTCCTGCAGTCAGTCCTTCTATAAAGAAACGGTTAAACATCAGATACACGATAATCATCGGTATCAGTGCAATGGATGATCCGGCGAGCATCAGATTCCAGGAAGATGCTGCCTCACCGGAGCTCTTCAAATTCATAATTCCTACTACCAACGGCATACGATCCGGATTTGACAGGGTAAATACCATCGGCATCAGATAATCATTCCAGGAATGTCTGAATTCCAAAATTGCAATTGTTGCAAGAAGCGGTTTCAGCAACGGGAAAATAACACGGGTATAAATTCCAAAAAAGGAACAGCCATCTACCTTTGCGGCTTCATCAATCTCCTTCGAAATAGATCGAATATAGGATCTCGTGATAAACAGGTTTGTTACATTAAGTCCGAATACCCGGATAATGATGACACCCCACAAAGATTTATTAATACCAAATGCTTTTGCTATTACAAAGGTAGGATACAAGGTTAAACTTCCCAGCGAAACAAACATGGAAGAAACAACCATCGCAAACAAAATATTCTTCCCACGGAAGCTGCCTCTTTCAAAAACATAACCCGCTATGGTAGTGGTGATCATCGTTCCAAGTACAATCATTCCGGACATAAATACGGAATTCATCGTATACTTCGAGAAATCTGCCATTTCCCATGCCTGCTTATAGTTATCCAATACGAATTTTTTAGGAAAGAGATGATTTCCTTCCGATAAAAGTTCCAGATTTCCTTTAAATGATCCGAGAATCGTATATACCACTGGGAACAATGTGATAATTGTAATTACAATTAAAACAATATATATTAATGCACGGGCACTGATTTTTTTGACTTTCTCTTTATTCATTGTCACACCTCATCATCCCAATTAATCTGTACTGTGTCCAAGGCTGTTGGTAAGCTTCATGTAAACAACAGAGACTGCTGCCAGAATTACTCCTGTTACCAAAGCCATTGCAGATGCATATCCTACCTCTACTTTGCGACCATCATAACCAAAGAAATATTTAAAAACGTATGTAATAACCACTTCTGTTTTTCCTGCCGGCTGTCCATTGGTAGATGCCAGTATCAATTCGCTCATCTTCAGGCTTCCTACGATAGACATCAGCACAACCGCCTGAAATGTCGGTCCTATCACCGGCAATGTTATTTTGAAAAACTTCTGCACCGGAGTTACTCCATCGATTTCCGCGCACTCATATAATTCTTTGGGAACACCTTGTAATGCCATCAGGAAAAAGATCATATTAATTCCATAATTGTTCCAGACAGATGCCATTCCCAGTACCAGCATTGCCGTACTCTTTTTACTGAACCAGTTAATTGGAAGCTTAATCAATCCTATGTCCTGAAGCATACCATTGATAATTCCGTTAAAGGATGCAAACATCAGTGAAAAGATAAGTCCCGTAATTGCTGTACTGATTATTGCAGGCAGAAACAAAGTAACCCTGAATATTCCTGTTGCTTTTAATCCCTTGTTAAGCAATACCGCTAACAACAAAGCCAACGGGATTTCCACTGCCAGTTTGCCAAATGCCAAAATAAATACGTTTCCCAGTGATTTCCAGTAAGCCGTATCGCGGGTAAATACGCGTACAAAATTATCTATTCCTACCCATGACGCCCGGATTCCATTTGAATCATAAAAGGAATATCTCAAAATATATATAATAGGTACATAGGTAAAAATTACAAAGCCGATCAGCATCGGTGCAATCATAACCACAGCCTGTACAGAATCGCTGTTTATTTTCTTTTTTCCTTTCATACTCTTTTCCTCTTATTCCGGGATATTGATATTACATTTGCGTAAACGTTTCTGTAATTCCTTAACATCAACTTCCGCCATAGTCTTTTTTTCTTCCACGGCAAGACCAGCCGCAACTCCTGCCGCTTCTCCGGTCATCATGCATAGGGAAATCGCCCGTATTCCACACTCAGCAACGTGATCCGCGCTGATACATCTTCCTGCCACCAGCAGGTTTTTCACTTTTACAGGAACCAGGCTACGATATGGAACCTCAAAGGTACGTTCGTCCCTGATCGGTTCATAAATATAGCCCTTATATCCGCGTCCTTTTACCGTTTCATCTCCATCCATAACGGCATCAGGCGATAACATATCATAAAATCTCGGGAATACTGCAATCGTATCTTCATAATGCGTCTGTGCTTCCATTTCTTCGATTGTCATCTTATGGAGACCTACAATTCTCCTGCTGTCACGGAATCCGATTTCCGGCGCAATGGAAGCAATTTCAATATCTTTTAATTCTTCATAGTGCGATTTGAGATAAGAAACAATTTCTTTAATATACTGTCTGCACTCGATTTCACCTTTGGTCAGATCTTCGCTTTTCGTAGGATCCAGTCCGTAGGCACATGGATAATTGACATAGGAAATCAATCCGGCTTTCGTTAATCGTCCAAATGGAATATCCTGCCTTTTACAGGAAAGTTTGATCTTTCCATCTCTGTAGTCTTTCCTGAATTCTTTTGTGATCTCGCCAAGACGGTCTCCATTTTCTGTAAGTTTCCTGACGTCTGCTCCTACGACACGAACTGAAACAGTTCCCGGTTGACACAATCCATCTTTATCGCGTCCCTGTTCATAAGGTATCCCAGCACTAAATGCAACATCTCCGTCTCCGGTTGTGTCAATAATTACCTCTGCCTTTACTGCCACAGGTCCATTCTTTGTCTGAATAATAACTGCCTCAATCCGGTCTTCGTTCATGATTACTTCATTTACAAAAGAATGTAACAAAAGATCTACCCTGTTTTCTTTCATAAATTCATCCAAAAAGATTTTGAGATATTCACTGTCAAAGTTGTTTTCCTTATTTATGCGTATGCTGGAATTACCATATTTCTCCAAACACTTCTTCTCTATTTCTGCATAAATTCCCTCTGAATGAAATGGCGTTCCACGGAGAAAATAATTACATCCCTCTACATAGCAGGCAGTAATATTTCCCCCAAGAAAACCTCTCTTTTCTAAAAGCAATACCTTTCTTCCCTGCCTTGCTGCTGCGATGCTGGCCCCAATACCTGCGGGGCCGCCACCTACAACCAAAACTTCCACTTCTCTTTGTATTTCCACTATCTGCTCTTTTCTTATCACCTGCATCTCAAATTACCTCTTATCATTTTCCTTTTTCTGGAGAAACGCCTTCTGGAATAACATATAAGTCTACGATAGCCGGATCAACATTTGCCAACGCATCATTGTACCGTTTATCCACATCTGCCATAACAGATTCAACATTATCAAGTTCCGGGTTTGTCCACATATTCACAATTGCTTCTCTGTAAGTAGTTCCTTCTACACTGACATAAGAATCTGGAACCGGCGGCATGGAAAAGATTTCATCGTATTCAGCAAATTCTGCCCATCCATTCATTTCAGGTTCCTTTGTTGCTAAAGCAACTGCCTCGCTTCGGACAGGAATATACAAACCGTTTTCATACATTTCCGCCATGTTCTTGTCATCGTAGAAAAATTCCAGTACTTTTAATACCTTTTCAGGATGTTCTAATGCTTTGGTTCCCACGCAGAGCAGATTGGTAGCAAGACCAAAACGCTTATATTCTTTCTGATCTTCACTGAATTTAGGACAAGGAATGACTTTCCAGTTACATGTTGCAGGGAAATTACTGGTATATACTGCACAGTCAAAACTTGCTGCTCCGATAATTCCTATATTTCCTGCTGCAAACTGAGCACGAATACCATCTGCATCCAGTGCTTCAAATCCCGGGAAAGCACTTCCGTCTGCAACAATTTGGTCAATGGTTTCAATCAATGGATTGAATGCGGAATAATCAAATTTCTTATTATCCCAGTCATATCCGTAATGTCCTACATTCTGTCCTGCACCAAATGTATAAAACGAACTTACTGTCCAAAGCGTACTGGAAAGTCCAAGACCATAAGCCTTTCCTTCACTCTTTTCTGTAATGATCTTTGCTACTTCCCTTACCTCTTCCCATGTTGTCGGATAATCATCTTCCGTAAGTCCACAGGCTTCAAACAGATCTGTGTTAATCACCATTCCGTAAGTTGTCATGTTATATGGAAGGGTGTATGTTTTTCCATTAAATATCTGCGCCTGATTTGCCAGTAGATCACTATACTGGCTGATCAGTTCTTCGCTTCCCGGAAGTTCTTCAATAGGAATTGCATATTCACTTTCTACAAATTCCGGGAGCCACTTTCCATCAGCTTTATACAGGTCCGGAGCCTCACCTGCCTGAGCAGCAATTCTTAATGTATCGGTATAACCATCTCCATATACCTGATAATCAATTTGGATTCCCAATTCTTTTCCTTCTCCGGCATTAAATTCTGCAATTTGTTTTTCACGAATTTCTTTTTCATGATACTGATCAGACCACACGGTAATTGTTTCCAGCTCTACAGCTTCTGCGCTGTCAGCTGACGCATCAGTTCCGCTGTTTTGTGTATCTCCTGTAGTCTCCGATGTATTACCATCTGTTTGTTCGCCTGCATTGCCGTTTCCACATCCTGCTAATACACTCACTGTCATTGCTACTGTCAATAAGACTGATAAAATTTTCCTTTTCATATTTTTCCTCCAATACTTTTCTATTGTCATTAGTTCTTAATTGCGAGCTTTTCCTCCTCTCATTCCTGCTCGTTGATTTCATTTATTAAAATTGTGTTTCTATATTTAATATATTATATCAATTATCAAAATTTGTAAATTGTTATTCTTACTAAATATAATCATTTAAATTTGGTGTAAATCACAAGAAATATTTCTATTATTCAATTGACATTTCAATATATAAAATATTATCATGGTTATATACAAGTAATGTATCTGTTCAACAGTATTATTAAATTAATGAAAAGGGAGAATAAAAATATGACTTCTAACATAACAACGTACAGTAATCAATCCAGTGATAAGGTTCTTGCTATATTAGAACTGATTTCATATTCAGATGAACCTCTTCGTCTGATTGATATTGCCAATCAACTTAACTTCAATACTAGTACTGCATTACGTTATTTGAATACCCTTGAGCAAAATGGATATGTATATAAAGATAAAGAAACCTTCAAGTATAGAATGACATTCAAAATCTGTGATTTGGCAAGTCATGTTTCTAAAAACAATGATTTAATTGTTATCGCATCCCAGCCAATTAAAGAACTATCCTGTAAATTAGGTGAATGTGTCTGTCTTGCAATTGAACAGAATTACTCTGTTGTATACATTTATGTGTCGGATGGCCCCGGACAGATTCTTCGAACTACTCAACGTATCGGAAAAGAAGCTCCCATGTACTGCACCGGAGTTGGTAAAATGATTTTATCTGATTATAGCCCTGAAAAAGTAGACTCGATCATTGCCCAAAAGGGGCTTGCTCCATTTACAGAATATACATTAGATACCAGAGAAAAGTTATTAGCTGAACTGGCTCTTATCAAAAAGAATGATTTTGCATATGATAATCAAGAATGTGAACTTGGAGCCCGTTGCATTGCTCTTCCTATCCGTGACTATTCCGGCCATATCATCGCATCCATTAGTGTCACCGGCCCTATTTCCCGAATGACGGATCAATTTATTCAAGATAACTATCCACTCATTCGAAAAACTGCCGATGAAATTTCTTACCAATTTGGTTATCAGATAAATCACTGATACATAATCTTAACCATATAATTGCTAAGAGCCCGGTGCTGCCCGGGCTCTTCTAAATTTCTTACTTATTCAAAACGAAATCTACAACCTGCCGTTTAGTTCGAGGTATCAAGTCCTGCTTCTTTGGCTAGCTTGTCAAAACCTTCCATAACAGCATCATAGGTCTTCTGGGAAATCTCCGGAAGCTTACCGCCCCAGGTCTTCTCAGCCTGTTCATAGCCCTTCTTGAATGCATTACGCATCTCTTCGATCTTGCCCGGATCACCACCTGTTAAAGCAGTCGCAAAATCAAGGATACGGCTGGATGTCTGGGAAACGCCCCAATAACCATCTTCCGCAATATCGGCCTGTGCCTGTGCTTTAGTAGCAGCATCTACGGTGAAGTTACCACTGGATAATACACTCCAGATGTCATTGGCCTTACCATAGGTCTCTCCCTGCTTGGTCATCATCTTTTCTACAAGACTGCGAAGCTGTTCGGTTCTGGCATCGGCATCTGCTTTCATCTTTGCTATGGTTGCTGTATCCGGCTTGTAGGTCTTTTTCGAAGAAACTGCTGCGGTCTCCTTAGAAGGCTCATATATGACACCGACGTCGGTTGTTGTATTTGTTTTCTTTTCTGTGTCTGTCGTTGTTGCGGTTGCTGATTTGGCAGAAGCAGCTGCATACGCGCTGTATGCTTCCGATCCTGATGTAATTCCATTTACACTCATTGAAAATCCCTCCCTGGTTTTAAAATGATGATAATAATACTTATCTCATCTATATCATCGGCCAGCCGGAACAAAAAGTAAACCCCTGATTCTAAAAATCAAGCAATTAAACAAATTAATTTACTTGACCTTACTTGTTATAATACTGAAATTATTCATGAAACAGGAAATGCCTAAACTCCTGAACCAGCATACTTATCCAGGTACAGCTGTGCCGTCTGCTCGTCCATAGAAAACCAACGGATCAATTTTTGTATAATTATTTCATTGGTCTTCTTCTCTTCAAGGTTATCTTCAATTAACCGTCTGATCCCCACTTCCCGTTCTTCTTCTCTTCCTTCTTCTCTTCCTTCTGCTTTACCCTCATTAAAAAAGTCCTCTCTTATTTCCCGTAATGCCTGACACATATTGTACTCCTCCTGATCTCCGTTCTGACTTTTATATGTTTCTCTGTTTTCTTCAAAAAAGCTACGACCCGTCATGGTTGCAATCGCCTCCCAGGTTTCTTTGGATAAATGTGCATATCGTTCATCCTTCTCCAGACTAAGAAATTTCCTCTTATCCTTCCGGTAATTCATCGCCCGAAGCAGCTCCCGTAATTCAGTATGAAAGCATTCAAATTCTTTCTGCTCATTTACACAGAATAAATTGGCCGGATAGTCAGAAAAATATTCCTTTAGTGGATCCGTCTCTGCACGAAACTCCATCATATCCGACAGCGTTCTGGGGCCGTCCCAGGTTTCTGTTCCACTATAGAGGCAGATCGTATACACCGGATGCAGCCGGTCTGTTTTCAGAATTCCTGACATATACTCTGCATAAGTAACCGGAATAGCGAGCGTATCATACTGTCCGGAGCTTTCCACCTGCTTCCACAAAACACTCACCCGTTGTCTGTGCTCCTTCATCTGACGATTATATTCCGCCGCATCATATCCCATGATCCGTACAGGCATTCCATAATTAATATAACTCTGGCTTTCAACAGCAAGCACCTGCAAAACAGTTCCGGAACGTAACTGCATCTTAACATCTCTCATTAACTTCGTTTTCGTGTCTCGTCTTCTTCCCGTCCGGGGTCTGCTCTTCTCAATCTGAATTTCTGTTCCTGCGGCATCAGAAACGGTTGCCTGATCGAGAGTCCTATCCACGGAACACTGAAACTGTTCCTCATTCCCGTCCTTCTTCACCTTTACAGCAGCCAGGGTCTTTTCTGATGTAATGGTGTTATCCTGATCCACCACATATCCTTCTGACGCTTCTGTCAGTTCACTGGCACAGATCACCGGTCTCCCATGAAAGAAGCAGCCATTAAATAAATCTGCAAAGTACTGCTTATTCTGCAGATACTCCTGCATACATGTATCATATTTTCCCATAGATCTCCTCCTTTTCGTTCTTTCCCCTGCATATTTAGCAAAATACCGCTGTGCTTTCTGCTCTTTATTTCAAAATGCGCATAACAGTATCCCATACCCGTTCTCATCCCTATAGCTCTGATTCATTACAAACAGGGTAACGATTTTCAGCATAAATTATAGGAAACAGTTTCATCCTTTCTATAGGGGGATGACCAACATGAAGTAACTTGCCGGAAAGCACATATATTTATTAGCCAATATGCACCATCCGACAGCTTATGAATAGGCATGTCTGAACCGTTACAATTGTAGAAACATGATATCTGCACGATATAAGTGCCTTTATTTGTGTTAGAAGATATAGATAATTGATTGCAATTTCTTTCCTATGCTCATCTGATTAATAAAATTAGCATAGCAGAACTTTTGGTGAATTTCAATAGTTTTTTATTTATTTTCATAAAAATTTGTTAATCTATAACAATTCAGTCATACAGATCTGCTCGGCCGCACCAATCAGAAGAAACCCTACCCGGAAGAAAATTAAAAGAAACCGCTGCTTTCATTCTCAGCACTTATCTGAAAACGAACGCCCGGTTTCTTTTATTTCATTAATTTCATATTTTTATTTCACAATCAGGATTTTCTCCCCCGGACGGACCTCCTGCGAGGTCAGGTTATTCGTCTGCATCAGGGTTTCGATCGAAACATAATACCGCTTTCCGATATCCCACAGACTCTCTCCGTCCTTCATCCGGTAGACCGCGATTCCCGGAAGCGCCGACTGCTTCTCCAAATCAAGTGGAGAAAGTGTGATCTGCTCTGCCACCTGTTCCTCCCAGGCTGCAAAAAGATCCCCGCGGAATAAAATCACACATTTTACATCCACTTCATCCGTATCGATCACCGATACAGCAATCTGCTCCATCTGCGGCTGCACGAAGCTGATCATTCCCGGCATCATTCCTTCTACCTCCAAAAGATACTCAAACGGAACTTCCCCGCGGATCACTCCGAACCGCTTATCCTCGTTACTGTCTTCATACAGAATCCGCAGCTTTATCTGACCGCTTAAACGGATTCCGTTCTCTGTTTCCTCCTGCTCATCCAGAATCAGATCTCCCGTCGTATGGATTACCCGGTAAATACCCGCACCTTCCTGACCTGCCTTAAAGTGTCCGGAAACCTTGCATTTTCCATTTGCCCTTGCCAGGAGCCTGCGGAAGGTAATGGGCTTACTGCTTTCCTCTACCTCATTGGATACCCCGTATACATCCCCGATCATTTCCACGTTTTCTTCTTCGTAAATGCAATAGAATATCCGGATTCCCAGATCCGCAAAAAGAATCCTCTCTTCACCGTCATAATCCGGCCGGATGGACAGCTCACCGTTTTCTACTTCATATTCAATCACCGGAATCATTCCCTCCCGGCAGCCGGGACACTCCACACTTCCGGAAAAGGGCACCGCTGTCTCATAATGATAAAGCTCCTCCTTTTCTCCGTCTCCTGCATACATGCAGAATACCTTCAATTCCCCCTGCACTGCAATTTTATCATCCAGAATCCGGAAATCCAGATTCACCGGCTCTGCATCCCAATATACCAGACTCCTGATATTCGGAAAGCTTCCCGGAATTTCAATTTCTTCCTTAATTGGGAAAATATCCTGATTCTTCATCGCAAGCGTTGCTATTTCCACAGATCTGCGACGGTATTCCACCTGTTCGTCACCCGATAAAGCAACCGGAATGTCTTCTTCCATCACCTCTTCGCGCACTGCATGAAAAACCATAATTGCACGTACACTGAGCTTTCTCGAATTAATCAGGGAAATTCCAAGCTCCTCTAAAACTGCCTTCACATGTACATGCTCGCCTGCACGAAGTCCCTCCATCTGCAGCTTTTCTTCAAATGGGATGCTGCCCTCCATCTGAGAGACCGGAATTCCGTCCCGGTTTCCTTCGGTCAGATACAAAGCCTTGAAATGCAGTTTTCCCTTAACAGTTACTGCATCTTCAAAAGAGCTGACCTCCTCTATTGTAATTTTTCCTCTATCCAAAAGAAGTTTATCCGCATCTTTATTGGTGTCCGGAATGATCACATTGTCTTCCAGCACAACCTGCTTCGACGCATGAAGCCTGGGTGTTTCCATATGTAAGGAACGCTTTTGAAGCTCCATAAAAATCCCTCCGTAGGTTTACTTATTCACATTGTATTCCTACGGAGGGTTGTTTATTCACAAAATTCGTAACTATTCAAAGCTATGCAATTTGTGTCAATATGTCTGTTCCGATCCTTGAAAAATTTTAATTCACAGCTCCAATCAGCTCCTGAATATCTTCTACGCCATACTTTGTCATATACTGTTCGATTCCTTCTAGGATCTCAACAGTTGCATATGGATTCATAAAGTTCACCGCCCCGACAGAAACGGCTGTTGCTCCGGCAAGCAGGAATTCGATCGCATCCTCGGCTGTTGCAATGCCGCCCATACCAATCACCGGGATTTTAACCGCATGGGAGGCCTGATAAACCATACGCACTGCGACCGGCTTGATCGCAGGACCGGACATGCCGCCCGTCCTGTTCGCGAGTGCAAAGGTTCTTTTATGAATGTCAATCTTCATTCCTGTGATCGTATTAATCAGGGAAATCGCATCTGCCCCTGCTGCCTCTGCTGCCTTTGCCATCTCGGTAATATCCGTTACATTCGGACTCAGCTTCATAATAATCGGCTTCCTGGCCTCATTTTTAATCTTCGAGGTAATATCAAACAGGCAGTCTGCCTTCTGTCCAAAGGCAATCGCGCCCTCCTTGACATTCGGACAGGACACATTAATCTCCAACATATCCGCCGCACTGTCATTTAACTTTTCCACAACCTCCAGATAATCTTCCACGGTTTTTCCACAGACATTCACGATAATCTTCGTGTCATAATGCTGTAAAAAGGGAATATCCCGCTTTAAAAACACATCAATTCCCGGATTTTGTAATCCGATGGCATTCAGCATCCCACCGTAAACCTCGGCTATACGCGGTGTCGGATTGCCGGGCCACGGTACATTGGCAACTCCCTTCGTCACAACGGCTCCCAAACGGTTCAGATCTACGAAATCACCATATTCCATACCGGAGCCAAACGTTCCCGATGCCGTCATCACCGGATTTTTAAAGGTTACTCCTGCGATTGTTACACTTGTGTTCATTTAGATCTCAACCTCCTCAGCCAGAAATACAGGTCCCTCTGTGCAGATTCTTGCATTATGAACCTGTGAATGTTCGTCTTTCTTCGTCGTCCTGCACACACATCCAAGACAGGCTCCGATTCCACAGGCCATATGCTCTTCCAGTGAAATGTATGCCGGAATAGCCCGCTCCGAAGCCTCCTGCTTGATTGCCCGCAGCATCATCATCGGACCACACGCCATCATCACGGATGGCTGTACGCCGGTTTCCTTTAATGCAGTGAGGACATTGCCCTTCGTTCCTACACTGCCATCTTCGGTTGCCACATAAACCGTGCCATATTTTTCAAAATCCTCCTTCAGGAACAGATTACTATCGCGGTATCCGATAAAAACAGATGGCTTCCTTCCTGCTGCCGCAAGCTCCTTAGAAAGCTGCAGCATCGGCGGAATCCCGATTCCTCCACCATATAAAGTAATTTCCGTGAATTCCGGATGACCGGTAAGCAGCTCCGGAACCCGGTATCCATTTCCCAGAATTCCGAGAATCTCGATCCGGTCGTCTTTTTTCAGGGAAGAAAATTCCGTTGTTCCCTTTCCTGCCACACGATACACTAACCGTAAAGCCATCCTCTCCTCGTTGACCTCACAAATACTGATGGGACGTGGGAGCAATGTTGCCGCATTTTTCGGATAAACACCGATAAACTGCCCGGCGCCTGCCTCCTTTGCAAGCCCTGTTTCAATCCACAGATCATAAATTCCTTCTGCCAGCTTTTCCTGTGAAATCACAACCGCCGTCTGTTTTGATTTTTTACTCATAAGTGACTCCTTTTATTCTATCTTCACATACTCATGCTGTTATTTCTGATATACAAACTTTCCTCCGCAGATCGTTGCATGTACAACGCCCGGAAGTTCTTCTCCGATAAAGGGAGAGTTTGCAGATTTGGACGCAAACTGCTGAACCTTCCAGATCTCCTCCGGATCAAAAATCACCAGATCTGCCGGATCTCCTTCTCTCAACGTTCCTCCCCGCAGTCCGTAAAGCGTGCACGGTGCGGTACTCATCCGTTGAACCAGTTGTGGATAGGTAAGCTTTCCAGTCTGTACCAGTTCCCGGATTCCCAGAGACAGCGCCGTTTCCAGTCCGATAATGCCACTTGGGGCCTCGGTAAGCGGCTTTTCCTTTTCTTCCTTGCTGTGTGGCGCATGATCGGTTGCAATCAGATCAATCGTGCCATCTGCCAGTCCTTCGATAATCGCCTGCCGGTCAACTTCCTCCCGGAGCGGCGGATTCATCTTTGCAAGCGTCCCCTTTTCGATGGCGGCTTCCTCTGTCAGTGTAAAATGATGCGGTGTCGCTTCCGCATGGACATCTGCACCTGCTGCCTTACCCTGTCTTACCAGCTCTACCCCTTCCTTCGTACTGATATGCTGGATTACTACAGTTGCTCCTGTCTCAAGTGCCAGACGGATGTCCCTCTCTATCATCGTGATCTCCGCCTCCCGCTTTGATCCGCCAATTCCATAATATGCAGCAGCCTTTCCGGCATGAATTCCATTGTTCTGAATATATTTCGGATCCTCTTCGTGAAAGCTGATCGGTTTCCGGCACAAAGCTGCCTGTTCCATTGCCTTTCTTACCATATTCTCGGAAAGAATCGGAACTCCGTCATCCGTGAACCCAACTGCTCCTGCTTCGCTTAACTGCTCCATGGGAACCAGTTCCTGTCCTGCCATTCCCTTCGTCACATTCGCACAGCTGTGAATATGGATACCTGTCTGATCGCCCTTATCAAGAACATACTGCAGCGTCTCGACCTGATCCACGCACGGCTTTGTATTTGCCATCAGTACAATCTGTGTGTATCCGCCCTTCTTCGCAGCCTCCGCTCCCGACAAAATATCCTCTTTATACGTAAAGCCCGGATCCCTGAAATGCACATGCGTATCCGCAAGTCCCGGTGCAATAAGCATTCCCTCCGCATCAAAGACCTCTGCAGCTAAATTTTTTATATTATCCATTCCTGCCAATCCACTCTCTGGCTCCACAGCCGGATTTTTTCCGTCCTGTTCTGCTCGCTCCTTATCATGATCCACAATCTTTACCATCGTATCGTTCTCAATATAAAGATCTGCCGGGTAGACCCTGTCTGCTACCGGATCAATCACCTTACCGTTTTTAATAATCAGCATGATTCTCTTTCCTTTTCCTAATTACATCATGATGCTATAACATCATACCATAAGTGCACTGCGGTACTCAAGGTGTCAATAGCTTTTCGCTTGTTTTTCTTATCATACCTCTGTGCATTTCAACATAAAATAAACTAATTTCCAAATCAGATTTTGAGGTTTTCTATGAAAAACTGTTTCTTATCCAACTCCTTTACCCATAAACTGTTTCCACGGCTCCTTTCCGTCCTCTGCCTGCTCATCCTCCTGTTTATGACCGCCTGTGCAGGAAAGGCCCAAAAGGACTCCCTCGCAAAGATCAAAAATCTGGAATTCACCGTATTATCCGAAGATGCCATTCCGGAAGAAATGAAAAAAGTCATTCAGGAAAAAAATCCGAACCCCTTCAAAATCACCTACTCTGACAGAGGCTTTCTCTACATCGGAATCGGCTATGGCGAGCAGGAAACCGGTGGCTTTGGCATCACGGTCAACGACCTCTACCTCACGGAAAATGCCATTTACTTCGATACCACGCTCCTTGGCCCGTCTCCCGACAACGAAACACCGGTCAGTGACACCGCCTCCTATCCTTACCTTGTCATCAAAACCGAGTATATCGATGAACCGGTTGTATTCCAATAAAAGCTTCATCTTGGAAACGTGCGCCTTGCGGCGCACGTTAAAACAAGCACCAAATAACTCACAGCGTCATTTGGTGCTTGTTTTATAGATTTCGTCCCTGATATTGTATTGTTACCACATAAACTATTTTGTGTGGCTCATCAATGCGGAAAATGGCAATATAGTTGTCAATCAATAACTGTCGATAGGCCTTTCCGGCATATCTACCCTCATTACGTTCTTGGTGGGATTGTGGAAAGGTATCTAGGCCTAAAATAGCCTTCTCAATTCTGTCAACCTGCCCTTTGGCAATTTCAGGAACCAATTTTTCATTTGCGATATACTCATAAATGTCATCTAATTCACGAATTGCTCTTGGATTGACCTTTACTTTGTACTTATCCAAAATGTTTTTTCTCCAATTCTGCAAAAACGATTTCTGCATCTACTGCTTCAGCTCCATTGGTAATTTCCTGCTCGGATTCAAAAATTGCCTGATCGATACGATTCATTCTTGCAAATTTATCATATAGTTCACTACTCATTACAACTAAGTCGCTATATCCGTTTTTTGTGATAAAAATAGGCTCCTGCTCCTTGTGTGCAATATTGGAAATCTCAGTTGTATTGCGTAAATCCTTAATAGGCATAATAAGCGGCATGATATTTCACCCCTTTCTTTGACATAATCATAGCATAATTATGTTCTACAAACAACAAAAATATCCGTCCATGTTCTAATCTGCATGGACGGATATTTCTGTTTAAAAAATAGATTTTCATTTCATTTACTGATTCGACAACTGCTTTCCCAGTGTTACCTGTACATCCTTGGACTGATATCCGGTCGGGCTTCCCTGCATAATGGTCAGAGTCACAACATCACCGGCCTGGTAATAGTTCATCTCTTCTTTTAGTTCTTCCATGGTTTCTACGGTTTCACCATTGATTGCTGTAATAATATCACCACGGACAAGTCCTGCTGCCGCAGCTCCTGAATTATCGGTTACAGAAGAAACGTAAACCCCCATCGGGATCCCATAGACCTCGGAATACTGCGCTTCGACATTCACACTGGTAATACCGAGAACGCCCTTATTGGCTTCATCCACCTTCAGTCTTGTTTCCTTCTGCATCAGTTCTTCAATGATCGGCTTTGCATCGGAAATCGGAATTGCATAGCCCATACCTTCTACGGTGCTTCCACCAATCTTGTTGGAATTAATACCGATCACTTCACCTTTGGTATTCAGTAATGCACCACCGGAATTACCGGGGTTAATTGCTGCATCGGTCTGGATAAAGGTATTAATCTGGGAATCCCCGGTCTGACCCTCCTGTGAAGTAACAGCGATTGGACGATTCAAAGCACTGACAACACCGGTTGTTACGGACTGACCATAGCCTAACGCATTACCAATGGCGATAACAGGTTCACCTACCGTCAGATCATCCGAGCTTCCTAACGATGCAATTGAAATCTGGTCCAGGGTATCCTCCTTGATATCAGAGAGCTGGACTGCCAGTACTGCCAGATCCTTATCCGCATCGGTACCCTTAATCTGTGCCTGTACCTGTTCCTCGTCGACAAACTGTACCGACAGGGTATCCGCGGATTCTACTACATGATAGTTTGTGACAATTAACAGCTCGCTGTCATTTTCACCAACAATGATGCCGGAGCCGGAGCTTACTGCTTCACTGCTGTATTCCTGTCCGAAAAATGTTCCACGCTGTACATAGGTATTGCTCACCGATACAACGGACGGCATCACTGCTTTTACCACCTGTGTAACATCCGTAACAACTGCCTCTGTCTGCGTCTGTGGTGTCAGATTATCCAATGTCTGTTTAATGCTGCCGGAGGATGCCTCTGCCGCATCGGAGCTGCTGTCCGGAAGCAGCACATCCTCTGCTGCATCTCCTGATCCGGAAGCCTCTGCCAGGGCACTGTCCTGTGAGGAATTCCCCACTATTGCGGAAAAAGCACTTTTGGCACGGGTAAATCCGTCATGTGCTGCATCCACTGCCTGAAAACCGATTCCTGCAAAGACACCAAATACCAGTCCACAGCACAGACCTGCTAAAACTTTTTTCCCAAATCCACCGGATTGTTTTTTCTGTTTTACGGGTTTTGTCTGCTGATGATTCATCTGAGACTGCTGAAAATTGGTTGAAGAGGTCTGGTAATAATTGGTTCCCTGCGTTCCCGAAGAGGAATTCTGGTTCTGATTTACCTGCCCCTGATTCATCTGGTTCCGGTTTGTATAATAATCATTCGTATATCTGTTCTCATCCATGATAACTGCCTCCTTTATAAACCTTTCCTTAAAACCTTTCCTTTCTTCTATGATTCACAGTATAGGAAACAAATGTGTTAAAATTGTGTCTTAAATATGATCCTTTTGTGTAATCTAAAAATTCCGCATCCTCTTTCCTCGAAGATGCGGAATCAGGCTTCCTTACTCTACAGTTACCGATTTAGCAAGGTTACGGGGCTTATCAACATCAAGTCCCTTACCAATGGATACATAATAGGCAAACATCTGGAATGGAATAATCGCCAGTGAATTGGTGAAGTACCTGTTCGTCTGCGGAATATAAAGTACGTAATCGGCAGTATCCTCTATATCATCATGTCCGGTCGTTGTAAGTGCTAACACAAATGCGCCTCTGGACTTCACTTCACGGATGTTGCTGATAGTCTTTTTATACAGATCCTCCTGAGTCAGGGAGGCCATAACCAGTGTTCCATCCTCAATTAAGGAAATCGGACCATGCTTTAATTCACCTGCTGCGTAGGCCTCAGAATGCATATAGGTAATTTCCTTAAGCTTTAAAGAGCCCTCCATGGATAATGTATAATCCAGACCTCTTCCGATAAAGAAAACGCTCTTTGCGGCCACATAACGGTTGGCAAACCGCTGAATCCTGGTCTTATTACCAAGAAGCAGTTCAATCTGCTCCGGCAGACGGCGGAGATCAAAAACAAGCTGCTGATACTCCTCTTCCGAAATTGTACCCTTAACTCTTGCAAACTTCATTGCCAGCAGATAAAGTGCAATCAGCTGTGCAGAATACGCTTTTGTGGACGCAACCGCAATTTCCGGTCCTGCCCAGGTATACATGACACTGTCTGCTTCTCTTGCGATGGAGGACCCAACCACATTTACAATACCCAGTACCTTGGCTCCACGTGCCTTGGAATCGCGGAGTGCCTGCAGGGTATCGGCAGTTTCTCCGGACTGGCTGATAACAATCACCAGTGCTCCCTCTTCGATGATCGGATTCCGGTAACGGAATTCGGATGCCATATCCACCTCTACAGAAATCCGTGCCATGGATTCAATAACATATTTTGCCGTCATGCCTGCATGATATGCGGTACCACATGCCACAATATGGATACGGGAAAGCTTCCTGATTTCTTCATCGGTCATACGGAGCTCTTCAATCTCCACATTGCCATCCTTCATATGCTTTTCAAAGGTCTCACGGACTGCTCGGGGCTGATCGTAGATCTCCTTTAACATGAAATGCTCATATCCGCCCTTTGCAACCGCTTCTGCATCCCAGTCCACATGGGAAGGTGTCTTCTGGATCTCTTCTTCGTCTACGGTATAGAAATGAATCTCATTTTCCTTTAATGCAACGACTTCCTGATTATCAATATAATAAACTTCCCTGGTATACTTCAAAATTGCGGGCACATCCGATGCAATAAAGCTTCCTTCACTGCTTGTTCCTACAATCAAAGGACAGTCCTTACGTACTGCAAAAATTTCCTCCGGATGATCTGCAAACAGAATGCCGAGAGCATAGGAACCTTCCACACGGTGAAGCACCTTCGTAATTGCTTCTAACGGATTCCCTTTATAATAATAATCAATCAGCTGCACCAGAACTTCGGTATCGGTATCGGATACAAATTTGTAGCCACGATTTATAAGCCGCTGCTTTAACTGCTGATAGTTCTCAATAATTCCATTATGTACGACAGCAATCGTCCCATCCTGATTATCGTGCGGATGCGCATTAATATCCGTTGGCTTTCCATGCGTTGCCCATCTGGTGTGTCCGATTCCGACACAGCCCGGCATCGTCTCTCCGCCTCTTGTCATATTCTCAAGCACCTGCAGTCTGCCTGCTGCTTTCTGAATATTAATCTTTTTTCCATCAAAAACTGCCATACCGGTTGAATCATAACCACGGTACTCCAGCTTTGCAAGTCCCTCTAAAATAATCGGGGCAGCCTGATGTTTCCCAATATAACCAACAATTCCACACATATCTGATCCTCCAAAATCAACTTAAATATACTTATATCATTTTTCAGCCTTGCTGGCAACCCTCTTCCCGGTCAGCATTCACAGCATCAGTTCCAATAGCTGTGGTTCATGCTGCACCGCTTTACGAACCATACAGGGAATTTCTGATAACGTTTTCCAAGAAAATATCCGATGTATTTACATCCACTCTGCCAGATCAGCTTCACGATCAGCCATGGCTTATGAAGCTTCAAAAGATACCGGCAGGTCTGTAAAACCAGTTTTCTGCCTTCGGCTTCTGCCCGGATCCCGCTAAACTCCTCCGGAAACTGTGCATGCGATACGCCCAGATCGAAATTCCGGTGAAGCTGTTCTATTCCACTGTAATTGTGTGAATGAATCACCTCTGCCTTTGCCGTATAGGAAATCGCATATCCGGCATCAATCAGATGCCTTGCATAGATCATGTCCTCATTAAAAATCGTATGATCCGGAAATCCTCCCAAAGCGTCAAAATAACTTCTCCGGTAGGCTGCACACACATTGGAGGCAAAAAAGGTCTTAATACCAAGCTCCGGCAGATCCTTTGCAGTTTTAATCCTTGCCGTCTCCGGATAATTAAAGCTTCGCGTGTACCTCTCAATGATTCCGCAGTCCGGATCCGGGAGCTGTCGTGCATAGGAAATCCCAATGCTTTCCGATGAAAAAGGCTTTAACAGCTCCTCCATCATCGTATTTCCTGCCGGGATTGCGTCATCGGTCATACAGATAAAGAACGGTGCATCACTTAGCGATACTCCATAATTCCGTGTTGCCCCATGGTTAAACTCTGCTTTACTAATATGGTACAGCTTAAGCAGCGGGCTCTGTGCCAGAAACTCTTCCTCCGGGCTGAATTTCAGAAATTCCTCCCGCTCTGTGTTAATCAGAATAATCCTCCGGGGAAGCAGGGATTGTGACAGAAGCGCATTTATCAGCCTTTTCAGTTTTTCATCCGGCCGGTACACCGGAATGATCACATCGTATATAAGCATCGTTTCCGTTCTCCTTACTCAAAAATGATCCACTGGATCATTTTCTCATATGCATGGCAACTCATATAAACGAAAAGGGTCTTTCACAAAGACCCTTTTCGTTTACATTTATTTCACATAACCATTTGTATCTGCCGCAATCTTCGCACTATATTCCTTAACGGCTGAAGAAGGTTCGTAATCCTTCTCATCAAACAGGAATTCATGCAGCCAGGTAACATTGGATTCCAGACTCCTTGGAACCACGCAGCTTCCCTTCTTACCGATACTACCTGTGGTCAGCATATCGGAATTCGGGAACCCTCCTTCATCCACGATATTATACTTACTGATATTTCCAAGAAGTGATACAATTTCAGAAATATCAAGAGACGTATATACCTTATCAAATACAGAGTTTGCAATCTTCTCAAGCTGTGCAGGAGATGCCTTCTTTGCTTCATCTGCAACCGCCTTTAATACACGACGCTGTCTTGCTGTACGCTCAAAATCGTTGCCTACATAACGGATACGGCAGTAAGCAGTTGCCTGCAGACCGTTTAACTTCTGGTATCCTGCCTGTGTTACCGGTGTGTAGCTTCCCTCTGCTGCGGTATAAGTCTTACCATCCTTCGTTGTACCGACAATACTGATCTGGTAGTTATTCAGATGGGAAATTTCTTCTTCCTTAACATCAATATAAACACCGCCCAGTGCATCAATTGTCTCTGTGAGACCGCTGAATCCGACTGTTACGAAATCGGTAATGTTCATATCCAGGTTCATGTTCAGCATATTGATCGCCTGCATCGGTCCACCCTTTGCATAAGCCGCATTACACTTATTATAAGTATCATTGCTTAAGTTCAGGTAGGTATCACGATATACGCTGACCAGCTTACAATCGCCGGTATCCAGATTAATAGAGGCAATCATAATGGTATCGCTCCGGGTATTCTTGGTCAGTGCTCCCTCTGTGGAGTCTACACCGAATAACGCAATGTTACGATACCCCTGCAGCACCGAGCCTTCCTGCTCCTGCAGCTTTTCAACCTCCGGATTGATGACAATGTCTTCCTCCGGCAGATCTACCTTACCAACCTTTTCCGTCTTTAAAACAGTCCATAATACCATAACCATGAGTAACAGAACCAGGATTTCTACAATAAATAAAATAATCTTGGAGGTTTTGTTCTTTTTCTTATGATTCTTACCATTTGAGGATTTCTTCGAAGGGGCACTCTTTTTTCCCCTGGAAGAACGGCTGTCTTCATAATAATCGTCTTCGTAATAGTCATCCTCATAGTAATCGTCTCTACGGGATGATGTTCTCTTCTGCGAAGAGCTGCGTGCAGCCTGGCTGTGCTGTGCAGGTCTCTTCTGTGCAGGTCTCTTCTGTGCAGGTCTTCCCTGTGAAGGTCTGCCTTGTGATGATCTTCCCTGTGAAGGTCTTTGATTATTTGTGGTCATACCTTTTCTCCCTTTCAAATACCATATGTGGGTTTCTTCTTTCGTTCTCCCCATAATCTAGCATTTTACCATATTAATGTTCCCACTTCAACCAGATTCATACAAACTTGCGGTTATACGCGCCTTTAATAGGCATTCTTATTCACAAAACCTTTGAAAATCGTCATAAACAAAATCTTGATATCGAGGGCAAGACTCCAGTTTTCAATATAAAACAGATCGTACTCGATACGCTTGCGGATTGATGTATCCCCACGATATCCATTGATCTGTGCCCAGCCGGTCAGTCCCGGCCGCACCTGATGCTTAATCATATATCTCGGAATTTCTTCCTTATATTTATCTACCCATTGTGGCCGCTCCGGCCGCGGTCCAACCAGCGACATTTCTCCCATCAGAATGTTAAAAAGCTGTGGCAGTTCGTCGAGACTGGTCTTACGCATAAATTTACCAACCTTCGTGACACGCGGATCATTCTTGACCGTCCATGCATTTTCCTCTGCAGACTGCTTCTGTACTTCCATCGTCCGGAATTTGTACATCTTGAATACTTTATTATGAAGTCCCACACGCTCCTGTTTAAAGATCACCGGTCCTTCACTGGTTGCTTTTACTAAAATCGCACAGACCAGCATCACCGGAGAAGCAATAACAATACCAAAGCAGGCACCCAGAATATCCATGGTTCTCTTTAATATACTATTCACCGGATTCATTAATGGTACATAACGGATATTGATCACCGGAAGTCCCATCAGATCCTCCGTATAGGGGTGGCTCGGCACCAGGGAATTGTAATCCGGAATAAACTTTGTATGAACACCGGACTTCTCACACAGATCCACGATGTACTCCAGCTGCTCATAATCCTTCAGTGCAAGTGTAATCGCAATTTCATCCAGCTTGTTCTCCGGAAGAATATACCTGATATTCTCTATTCTTCCCACAACCTTAACTCCCTTATACACGGTTCCGCTTGGCATTGTATCATCGAGAATCCCCCGGATTACGTATCCCCACTGGGGATTTGCAATAATTCTGGTAATATATTCCTCCGCCGCACTGGAATAACCAACCAGCAGAATGTACTTCAGGTTATAACCCTTTCTGCGGAAAAAGTACAAAATATTTCGGATCATTGTCCGGCAGAGCGTCATCAGAATAATATTGATAATATAAAAGGCTCCCAGCACGAATCGGGAAATATCCAGCTGATTGATGATATACAGCAGTGTCATAAACAGGATCAATCCTACTGTATTTGCCTTCACAATTGCAAAAAGCTCGTATTTACGCCTGGTTGCACGCTTTGGAGCGTATAAATTAAAGAAATAATACAGAACCAGATAAAGCGGAACCAGAATATACAGCGCACGGAAATACGTGTACATATCCAGTACACCGACGTTGGGATCCGTCTCTGCAAAGCCGGTCGCAAATTTCAGATACCATGCCATGAGATAAGAGATTGCCGTCACAACCGCATCAATCAACACATGGATTCGATTCAATAATTTCTGATTGTCCTTAATCATTGCACAACCCTTTCTACCACCACAGACGGCGGAACATATTCGCCCATAACTGCAGCTGTATTATCACATAATTTCCAAAATGTTTCATGGAAAATTTCACCTTATGTTCTCTTCCTTTCCCGGAAAAAGCAAGACGAAAGCCCTTTCCAAGACCCTTCATATAATCTGCACCCAGTCCCTTTTTCAGGAAAAACAAAATCTTCACAAGATACCCCAAAAGCAGGAACGGTAGATTTAATAACACCTGTAATACCGGCATATTTTTATAAATCAGATAAATACTGTTCCGGGAGGATAAATCTACCTTGAATTTATTATGTCTTGAACCGGAAGAACCGCTTCCTGCATGAAGAACAACGGAAGCCGGTGCGTAATAGTTCCGGTAGCCATAGATCTTCGCACGGTACCCCACATCGATATCCTCCAGATAGGCAAAATGATTTTCATCAAAATCACCGATTTTTTCCAAAACAGCCTTCCGGTAAAGAGCTGCCCCGGCACAGGCGGAAAACACAGAGGTTTCCTTTGAAAATGCTTCGTTCTTCCGGTCCTTTCCACGCGCAAACGCCCATCCTAATGCACAATAAAAATCTCCGGCACTGTCAATCAGCTCCGGATTCTTCATCTGCAACATTTTCGCAGCTACAGAAAACGCTTTCGGATGACGTTCCATTGCAGCTTCCAGCTCTTCAATTGTATCTTTTAAAACAACGGTATCGTTATTTAACAGAAAAACATATTCCGTCCCGGTCTCACGGATTCCGATATTCACCGCTGCACTGAATCCCCGGTTTTCGGGTAGTGCGATCAACTTTACCATCGGGAACTTATCATTCACCATAGTAGCACTTTCATCGACAGAACCGTTATCTACAACAATTATTGCCGGAACCTCACTTCCCTCTAAAAGAGAGGTAAGGCAGTCCTGCAGATAGTTCCGTCCATTGTAATTGGGAATTACCACTGTCGTTTTCATGCTTCTGTCCTATCTTCCATCCACCCGCTGCACCATTTCCGGATCCCAGACGATTCGTTTCCCTCTTCTGCGCAGTTCCTCACAGAATTTGAAGCTTAACTCTTCATAATCAGCATCCTTCTTAAGGACGTCCTGATATAAGAAAAATCCCGTATGGGGCTGCACCGCATAGGGCAGTCCGGTAAGCTCTTCCCATACTGTCTGTGCCTCCCCTGAACAGATCATACAGCGCACATCCACAGCATAAGCCTCCTGCTGACAGGATGCCCGGTGCATATAACCACTATATTCTTTATGGAGCCCCAGATATAAGGGCTCCCTGTTTTCATTATAAATACCGCCTACTACACGGTTATGCCGGTCAATCAGCTTTCCTCCGACCACAGCTACATCCGGCCGGTTACTTAACAGATCCGGCTGATAATTTACACGAAAAAAACCCAGATGACATGTATGAACCACATCGGCCTGATACTCCCGTACCTTCAAAAAATCCTCTACTGCACGCCTGCCTGCTTCGTAAGCATAGCGCTTACTTTCCGGATTCTCTGACGTAGAGCCTTCATAACATCTCCAGTGATACAATACCTTCGGGATATGGGCAATCGGCAGTCCGGCCTTTCCGGCTGCGTACCTGTCCTCTCCCATCATCCGGTCTACTGCCCGCAGAATGATGTCATGATCCTGTGCGCCATCCACGCTACTCCGGAATCCCAATTCCTGCATGAGTTCTCTCTGCATCACAAGCAGATGACAGATATAATTGTTCGATAATATTAAATCCAAATTAAACTCCGGTTTCCTGTTGACCTCATAAAACGAAGTTCCATTGCTGTTACATTTATCCTCATCAGAATATAACATGCGTAATTCCAGATTATCCTTCCGATACGCCTCAATCACAGATGCGCATTCAAACAAGGCATCCTCCGTCAGTAAATCATCATGGTCAAGTAATGCGACATATTCTCCTGTCGCTGTCTTCAATGCTTCATTCGTGTTTCCGGATATTCCCAGATTTTCTTTCAGCCTGTGATACCGGATACGGGAATCGGTATATTCCTTCACAACCTCCGATACCCGGTCCGTTTTACTGGCATCTGCAAGAATCAGTTCCCAGTTTCCGCAGGTCTGTGCAAGTACCGAATTGATCAGTGCCCGGAGGAACTCTTCCCTGGTTTCAAAAGCCGGAACCAGAATACTGAATCCGGTTGAAAACTCAGAGGTCTTGCCGGCCTGTTCCTTTAAAACAGAATCCGGCAAGGGATCATAATGATAGTCATCCTTTCTTTCGGAAGAAGCTCGTTCCACCGCTGCATAATAAGCCTTGCGAAGCCCGTTCTTCTTCAGATAATATATGGTTTTCTTCAAATTACTGAGCTTTAATAATTTTGCCATAATTACGACTTACAGAACGGCCTTGAGATCCTCTGTCAGCTTATTCAGCTTCTCTTCTGCATCCTGAAGGCTGGTTCCCTTTACTCCCATATAGAACTTGATCTTCGGTTCTGTTCCGGAAGGACGTGCACAGCACCAGGAATCATTCGTAAGATCAAAGTAAAGTACGTTGGACTTCGGAAGTCCGGTAGGTCTGGTTGCTCCGGTAGCAAGGTCTGTGATCACATCCCTGTCGTAGTCACGAAGCTCTTTTACCTGTAATTCTCCGAAGTTCTTCGGAGGGTTGTTTCTTAATTTATCCATCATCTCTGCAATCTGCTTGGATCCGTCGATACCCTTTAAGGTGATGGCATACTGTGTTTCCTTATAATATCCGTATTCTTCATAGAGCTTCAGCATCTGATCCCATACGGTAATACCATGCTTCTTGCACCATGCAGCCACTTCACACAGACACATTACGGCAACAACGGCATCCTTATCCCTTGCATGGGTACCTGCAAGACATCCATAGCTTTCTTCCAGACCGAATACATAATTGTTGGAGTTGCTCTGTTCAAAGAACTTAATCTGCTCACCGATATACTTGAAACCGGTCAGCACTTCCACGAAACGTACCCCGTAAGCCTCTGCAATGGCACGTGCCATATTGGTGGTAACAATGGTCGTAACCAGTGCCGGATTAGCAGGCATGGTCTTCGTTGCGGTACGCTCTCTTAAAATATATTCTGCAATCAGCATTCCGGACATATTTCCGGTAAACGGTACATATTCGCCGGTCTTTGTATCCAGTGCATAAATACCAAGACGGTCTGCATCCGGGTCGGTTGCCAGTACGATATCTGCATTCTTTTCCTTCGCAAGCTTTAATGCAAGGGTAAATGCCTTCGGATCTTCAGGGTTCGGATATTCCAGTGTGGTAAAATCAGGATCCGGGAGCTCCTGCTCCGGTACAACATACACGTGCTTGAAGCCAAGCTCGGAAAGAATACGGCGTACCGGTACGTTTCCTGTTCCATGGAACGGAGAATATACAATACGGATATCATCTGCAACTTCCTTAATAATATCCGGGTGAATAATCTGCTTCTTTAACTCTGCCATGTAGGCATCGTCAATTTCCTTGCCGATCACAACATAAAGTCCCTGATCCATTGCATCCTTTTTGTCCATGGTCTTTACCGAATGATAATCGGTTACGGCCTTTACTTCTGCAATAATTTCTTTATCTTTAGGAGCGGTTACCTGTGCACCATCTTCCCAGTAAGCCTTGTACCCGTTATATTCCGGGGGATTGTGGCTTGCGGTAATGACAATACCGGAAATACAATGTAAGGTACGGAGTGCAAAGGAAAGCTCGGGAGTCGGACGGAGTGCGTCAAACACATAAGCCCTGATTCCGTTTGCGGCAAGACAAAGTGCAGCTTCATCTGCAAATTCCGGTGACATTCTTCTGGAGTCGTATGCGATTGCAACGCCTCTGTCCCTGCCGCCCTGCTTGATAATGTAGTTTGCAAGTCCCTGTGTTGCCTTACGGACCGTGTAAATGTTCATACGGTTTGTTCCTGCTCCGATCACACCGCGAAGTCCGCCGGTACCAAATTCCAGATCTTTATAGAAACGGTCTTCGATTTCCTTCTCATCTCCTGAAATCGCCTGCAATTCTGCCTTTGTCTTCTCGTCAAAATAAGAATCCTTTAACCAGAAATCATATTGCTCTTTATAGCTCATAACTGCTCCTCCTGTTTACAATATTGGATCATCCTCCTGCCGTTTAAACCGGCATTCAGACTATCAGAAATATTTTACCACACTATCCCTGTATTTTCAAAGCAAAGTCACTCCGATCCAGAGAAAAATTCGGATTATAGTACGGATCTCCCTTTGCAAGAACCTCCTTCCACTTCGTCCTGAAGTGCTCGGACTCCTTATTATAGCGCTCTGCCTTTTCTCCCTGATCATCCAGTCCTCTGGAAACCGACTCAAAATGATACAGCTCCGCAAATGGTGTAAAAACATTTAAGAAGCCCTTTTCCCGAAGCTTCAGACAGAAGTCCACATCATTTAGGGAAATGGCAAAGTCCTCCGAAAGGCCTCCCACCTCGTCGTAGAGGCTCTTTTTTACCAAAAGACAGGCTCCCGTCACCGCCGATATATTCTGCGCATAGCAGAGTCTTCCCATATAGCCGAGATTATCCCGGTGCTGGCCGTAATGGCTGTGTCCCGCCGTCCGGTGTGCCCCAAGTCCAAGCACCACGCCTGCATGCTGGATCGTTTTATCCGCATAATAGAGCTTCGCTCCCACAGCTGCCACATCCTGACGCTGCGCATACATCAGAAGCTCCTCCATCCAGTTCACCGTAATCACCTGCGTATCATTATTCAATAACAGGATATATTCTCCGGTGGCATAGGAAACACCATAATTATTCACCCTGGAATAATTGAACGTCTCTCCCTCCTTGGGGGTATAGGTGACTACACGTATTTTGCGGTCGTTTTCCGTCGCTCCATTTTCATATGCGGCCTGCAATTCCTTATAATAAGCAAAAATTTCCGGTGTCGTGCTGTTGTTTTCCACCACAATAATTTCATAATTTTCATAGGTGGACTTTTCAAGAATGGAATCAATGCACCGCTTCAGATCTGGCTGATGATCCTTATTGGCAATCACAATACTGATCTTCGGTGTCCCGATAATCTCATACCGGATCTTGAAGATGGTCTCGAATGCCCTTGTGGATGTGATCTGAAAATGCTTAAAGCCGTGGCGGCGCAGATGATCTGCCACCGCTCCCTTTGCTGCCTCCACAACATAAGGCTTGGCATCCACGCCGGATGCCACACTACCCGGATGACACCGCCAGTAATAAAGAAGCTTCGGTACATGCACCACGCACTTCGCCCGGTCTGTCAGCCGCAGAATCATATCGTGGTCCTGGCTGCCGTCAAACTGCGGGCGGAACAGCTCCGTACCATCCAGGAGTTCTCTCGCAAACACGCTGAAATGACAGATATAATTATTGGCACGCAGATTATCAATCGCATAGTCAGGTTTAAAATGCATCGTGAGCATTTTATTGATGTCCCCGCTCTTAAACGTGGTTTCATCGCAGTATATGTAATCTGCATTCTGCTCATTAATGACCTTCACATATTCATATAAAGCACTCGGATGCAGAATATCGTCATGGTCAAACAATCCGATGTACTCTCCCGTTGCCAGCTTCAGACACTCGTTGGTGTTTCCCGCAATTCCTTCGTTTTTTAAAAGCTTGTGATACACGATACGCCCATCTGCTCTGGCTTCATATTCCTTAACAACCGCGGCAACATAAGCATGTGCATCGTCCGAGCCGTCTGCCAGACACAATTCCCAGTTCGAATAGGTCTGATTCATCACAGAATCGATCATTTCCCGTAAGAATTCCTCAGGCGTATTAAATAACGGCACCAGAATACTGATCTTCACTCTGCGCGCAAAATCTGTATTCTGCTCTACCTCCCTCCGTGCTTCATCCGGAAAGCTCTCCGTTCCAAACTGCTCCATGGCATGCTTTTCGTGCTGCTTATATTTGATCTTGGCAGCAACGCCCTTGATCGAGCCGCAATTCTTTACTCTTGTCACCTGACGGATGCACCAGTGCATACACCTTCTGGCAGGTGCTGAGGCCTTCCAGACAGGATTACTCTTAATCCGGTTCAGTTTAAAGTTCAGATCATCCACCTTTGCTTCCAGATCTGCCACACGTCCGGCAAGATCTGCATTCCGCAGATGCTCTTCTTCATATGCCTTTTGATAGTCCATTTCTTCCTGACTCATGTTTCCGGTCCTTTCTCCACTCCACTTTCTGTCAAACAGTTTCATATATCACTTATAAAACTTCAATCGTCCAGCTGCTCCAGTTAACAAGTTTCACCCTGGAACAGGCATCCTTCGCCAGCATTCCGAACTGATACCTTCCGGGTGGGACAGCACCCGGCTTTAGCTTGGCTGCATATCCGGTCAGATCCACATTCACCTGATCCTTCAGATTGGCTTTGATGTCCTCCCGGTATTTTTTCTCTATCGATATGCTATAAATAACAGGTTCGGGCATTTTCTCTTCTTTTTCTGCGGAATTTCCTAACGTCTGCCGGTTTTCATCTGCGATCCTGCGAAGCAGAAGCTTCTTTTTATAACATGCGTTATCCGATCCAATAACAAAAGAATATCCTTGAAAATAATACCCCTGATCTTCGCTGTCAATACTGTTATCATTACGGCTATCTTTTTTCTCTTCCCCATAATCCTCTTTATCTGAATTCCCGGTCTTCCTTTTCTCAGGAGAAACGCCGTATTTCCATTTATAAATATCCATGGCGCATTCCATACCAATTACCAGACATTCATCCTCTCTGGCAGCCAGTACCTCCTGCGTGCAATTCTTCACCTTCGCCCATGGCATTGAGAGATCTACCTGGTAGCGGAATGCCGGTGTATACTCGGTTTCCAGCATATCAGTCGTCAAATACGGGTGATAAAACGGATCCCTGCCATATAAATCCTGATGCTTCTCATACAGATAGTCCTTCTCCTGAAGAAGCCGCAGCTGCTTTTCCTCGGATTCCCCATCCTTCCCTCTGCTTAAGGATTCATGATGGAACAGGAAAAGATCATTCCTTACCACATTATAATATCCCTCTTCAAAAATTTTATAGCACAGATCCACATCATTAAATGCAACGGCAAGCGTTTCGTCAAACCCTCCTGCCTTTTCAAAAATCGTCTTCTTCACAAGCAGACACGCCCCCGTTACCCCCAGCATATCATGCACGCCACGGTTCTGTCCAAAATAATGATCCTCCGTATCATGTGCAAACTGCAGCTTATGAGCCGGTCCCACCCGGAGATTCGTAATTCCGGCATGCTGGATGATGTCGGTATCCGGGTATAAGAGCTTCGCCCCTACTGCTCCCACATAGGGCAGGACTGCCTTTTCCATCAGAAGGACAAGCCAGTTTTCTCCGGCAATTTCCATGTCATCATTTAAGAACAACAGGTAATCTCCCCGTGCTTCCTTCGCTCCCCAGTTGCACATATAAGAAAAATTAAAAGGGATTTCCCTGTATAAATATCGAATGTTATTTATTTTTTCATTTCTATTCTGCTCAGGAGCTTCTATTTGATTTTGATCCCGGTATCGCTTCTGATTTTGCTTCTTTTCTAAAGCAATCCCCAGTTCCTGCAGCTTCTGCACAATTCGTTTTTTGTTTTCTTCAGAGCTTCCGTTATCCACAATAATAAATTCTGTTTTAACTTTTGTCCCCAATCCTGACGTTTTATCCACAAGGGAATCGAGGCACCGGAACAAAACCTCCGGATGATCCTTGGACGGAATGATAACAGAGACCGTAGGAAGCTGTATATCCTCTGTTCTATCTGCTGTTTTCCCCGCTGTTTTATCTGCTATCACATTTTCATCTGATCCATCCCTGACATTCTCCCTGCCGCCAGCTCTCATCCGCTCCTGCATCTTTTCCGGTAAGTGCAGGTTCTTCCAATGTTCATAGCTGGAAGCTTTTGTATGCATCAGCACCTGAGGAATATGAACCACAACATGATCAGCAGTTTTCCATCCGCCAAATGCACCGTTGTCCCATAAGTAATCTGTAAGCAGCTCATACATGATCCGATCCTGGTTCCTCTGCCTGCGCTCTATCCGTTCACGACGGATCTGTTCACACTCTTCCTGTTCGTGATCCTTTCCTTCCCGATCTTCCTGCTTTGCCTGCTGCAATTCACTTTCCAATTGATCATCAACAAATAAATCTGCTTCCACTTCTTTCTCAAAAATGCCATGCTTCTGTAGAAAATCTGCTATTTTCGCAGTCGGCACTGCAACAAACGCTCCAAAATAAAAGCAGGAAAGGAAGGTATCCGGAGACCAGTCCGGCTTAAACCATGGATTCTGCCGTTTTCCATTCCTTATAACATCTTCGTCGCCATATACAAGCGCCGGTATTATGTCAGACTTTATGCAATCTATATGAACATGGTCATTTTCACTGTTTTGATGGTTATTGCATAAAGACTTTGTATCGCCGTGACCACGTAGTTTCGAAAATGCCTCTGCAATCATCGGAACAGTCAGTTCACTGTACTCTCCCTCCTGAAAATTCAGCAGTAGAATGTCTTCCTCCAACGCTCCATCCTTAATCCGGTTTTGCAGCTTCAGAAACTGTCCGGCATTCATGGACAATAATGTCATGACCGGAGATTTTGTCGAATCCGGATGCTTTTTGCAGAACACCCGATATGAAATGCACTTCAAAGAAGGTTCTGAATTTTTTCCTGCATTTTCCATTTTAGATCCGCCATCTAGCCGCATTTTCGTTTCATTTGTCAGACATTTTAGAAAACTTTCTCCTGTATAGTCTGACACAGAGAAAGACTTCTCTGATTTTTCTGCCACATATTCTGAAACCAAAAGAGGGGTCTCCTGACCCCTGATCCAGGAATCGTAGTCCCGCAGCTGAGACGCCAGTTCCTTCCGATATTCTTTTCTTTGTCTTTCCTGTAAAACCTTCTTTATAGTTTGCTTCATCATGGTCTGTCTGTTCTCCCCTGCCGGTTCCTGCAGTAGATTTACTTATTATCCGGAATGGAATCGTTAGTTAAAAGAGCTTCTTAATCATTGAAATCATTTCTTCCGCAGCCTCTGCTGACACCGGTGAAACCTCCATCTTAAGCTCAACCTGATTTTCTTCCTCCGCACGCATTCCAGCCATTACAAGTGCTTCCACATGCAGTACCAGATTGGGATCTGCCGTTGCAAAAAGGTAGGTTCCGGGCTTTACCTGCTTCCCGTTTGTCTCTATAAACTTCTTTTCAAATGTCACCGGCATCCCATTCCATAACAACTGCTGCAGCTTTACGACACAGGGCTTATCCGCCGGATCCATACGAAAATTCCGTACGTCTCCCTCTACGGTAAGCGTCGTTTCAATCTGACGCTCTTTTACATAGACATCCGGAACATACCTGGAATCACTCTCACAAAATCCCTGTCCCCGGTCATAATATAACTGGATACGCTCATCCAGGATTTCCTGCAGATGCTCTTCCATCAGCTTCTTCGGATCAACCGCATAAGTACCAATTGCCGCTCGGATTTCTCCCATAGACTTCCGCTTACCGGTCACCTTTTTCTGAAATATTGCTTCCTTATGACGATATTCCTCTGCCTCGTCCTCAGTCACATTTAACTGCTGCATAATATAATCCAAATTTAATTCATTCCGTTTTTCATCCTCTAAAATATAACAATAGATTGCCCGGAATGCAATTTCTTTATCCTCAACCGCTTCCTTTGTCGTCCACTCATAATCAATAACGGTCCAGTTCTCTCCATCCACCAGAATGTTGGCAAAGATCAGATCATAATCGGCAATATTTCCCGTATATCCTTCCTTACGATAAGAAACCAGTTCCCAGTATTTGTCAAAAAGCCTCTGGAATCCGTCCAGATCCTTTTCTGAAAGGCACTGATCCATCAGGGTTTCCAGTGTCGTTCCCTGTTCAAACGGGAACTCCGCATACCCCTCCTGTTCGTGATACATACAGGGGTTGATATGCAGTCCGCTCCCTTCATAACGCTCGCATAAGGCCTGATATGCCGCTTCCATCTCCCGGACATGGGCTCTCGCCTCTTCGGTCATCGGAACCTTCCGGACTACTTTTCCGGCAGAAGTTTCCACAATATCCGTACGAAGCTCATACCTTCCGTCACGATCATTGGAATACTTGGAGTAAATGGTCTGTGGCAGCTCTCCAATCACTACCATATAAGAATTGGAGAACAGATCAAAATAATCATCCTCAATCGTACTGTCAAATACATACTTTTCACGGAACAATACCATGCGGTCACGGTCAAAATTACGCATGTTATCCGTCAGCTCTCCCTCATAGGGGAGCCTCCGGTCCGAATAAATCGTTGTCGGAAATTTGTAATCCGGGTACGGATAGTAGAAATGGTAGTTCGTTTCCCCACAGCGCCCGAAGATCTTTTCAAGTCCCCTTTTAGTGAAGGTTCTGGCACTTCCTCCCTCCGGATATCCCTCGAGTCCTGAGAAATAAGTTCCCACATGATCTTCCTTGCAGCCGGCCCAGTACTTTAATCCAAACTTGTTCTCAATCGCAATAACCAGAAGTCCCGTTGATTTCTTATGCTTCTGCATGATTTGAAAGAAATCTTCATAGGGTGTTTTCGTGTGAATATAGGAATTTCCATACTCAAATACCCCGATCAGACAGACCAGATCATAGTCACAATCAAGCGAAGGTTCTATATCATTAAAGTTTCCGACATAAATCTCTATATTATCCCGGTCCTGATTCCGGTAAGCATTGATCATGCTCCGCTTCGCAGACAGATCCACACAGGTTACCTTCCCTGCCTTTTCTGATAATTTATCCGTGATTGCTCCACATCCGGATCCGATTTCAAGCACCTTCATATCCTTTGTAATCGGCAGCCAGTCTACAATATTCCCCCGAAGAGCGGACAAATGGTAGAGAACCGGCCAGCTGTTCTTTTCCTCAATGATCTTCGGATACTCAATTCTTGCTGCATTCTTCGTAATCTCCAGAATTTCATCCTCGATCGCGCCATCACTGTAAATGTCCTCTCCCGGATAAAACTCATAATTTAATTTCACATTTCCAATCTGCTTCGGTAAAGTTTCTGCAAATTCCATGAATTGCCCTCTCAACATCTGACCGGGAAAACAAACCATCCACCTTCCGTCCGTTTTCCTGATCCTTTCCTGCCTGTGCTATCTGTATCATAATTTTAAAGCTCCGTATATCAGCGGACTGTTATCTCGGAGTTCATGTCATAATATCCTACGGTATCCTTGTCCGAAATCACCGTAATATTCAACACATCATATAATCTGTGATAAACCACGAAATTTTCCTTTTCATACCCGGTAACTCCCAGCGAAAGAAGATATTCGCCGCCCTGCAGGTCGATTTTCTGGGTAAAGGCAATATGCTTCACTTCGCCCTTCTTTACAGGCTGCAGAAAGGCCTTTTCCACCATGGTATTGGTTCCCGTAATTTCCACACCCTTGATATTCTTAATGGTAAAGGCAAAAATCGGAGCCTCAATATCCTGCAGGAAACGTACCGACATATGAACGGAACATTTCTGCCCCTTGATAATGGCACCGGTCCGTCTTCCCTGATCATCCTCCACATCATATTCTTCAATCACGGCCTGCCTGGTACCATACTCCAAAAGCTCCGGGTTCTGGACATTTGCGTTCTGTGCAGAGTCTTTCGGTTTTGCTGCATCCATACCGCCATTTTCTGTGCGGCCCGCCTTACGTGCTGCCGAGGTGATGCTTTCATCATGGAGCAGATTCTGATCATCACTGTCTGGAAGTGGATACTGTCCAACAAGTACCTGCTTATAGGCATCAATCATTTCCTTCGGGGTTCCTTCCCCTAGCTTCACACCCTGATTCAGCAGGACCACCCGGTCACAATACTTGCTGATACTGCTTAAATCATGGCTGACGAAAACAATGGTTTTCCCAAGCTTCTTGAATTCTTCAAATTTATGATAGCATTTGGCCTGGAAGAACACATCTCCTACGGACAATGCCTCGTCTACAATCAGGATTTCCGGCTCTATATTAATGGCAACCGCAAACGCCAGACGAACGAACATACCGCTCGAATAGGTCTTCACCGGCTGGTTTACATACTCTCCGATATCTGCAAATTCCAGAATGTCCGGAAGCTTTTCATCAATTTCCTTTTTGGAAAACCCGATCATGGTTCCATTCAGATATACATTTTCAATACCGTTGTATTCCATATTGAATCCGGCACCCAGTTCAAGCAGTGCCGAAATCCGTCCATTGACCTCCACATTTCCCTTCGTTGCATTCAAAACACCTGTTATGATTTTAAGAATTGTGGATTTTCCGGAGCCGTTGGTTCCAATAATACCAACCGTCTCTCCCTGATAAATGGTCATGTCTACACCCTTTAAGGCATAGTGCTCCCGATACTTCTTCTTTCCGGATAGGCCAAGAGCTTCCTTCAGACGGTCTGAAGGTTTATCATACAATTTATATACTTTTTCAACACCAGTTGCCTGAATGGCAATTTTTCTTTCTTCCATGATCTGAACGATCCTTTCTCACTGCTCTCTTCCTTTTACCGGCATTTCATCCATTCTGCAGTTTCCCTGTCTTCCTGTTGTTATCCATTCTGTATTTCCGTACACACTTTCCCGGTTTTGCTCCCATTACAGCACATCTGCAAAGTGCACCTTCAGACGCTTGAAGATCAGGGAACCCACGCAGAACAATGTCACTGTAAAAATCCAGAAATAGGTAGAGGAATAAAAATGCTCAAAGAACCAGCTTTCCTCATATATGGCGCTTCGATACCCGTTTACAATATAAGTCAGCGGATTCAGTTTAAACAATACCCGGAGCTTCGGATAATTTTCGAGCATACCGATATTCCAGAGGATCGGGGTAGCCCACATTCCTACCTGAAGTCCGATATTAATAATCTGCGCCAGATCACGGAAAAACACCACAATCGCACAGGTACAATAGCTCATGGCCAGCATCAGCACAAACAGGCAGAAGCTGTAATAAAAGATCTGCAGGGTATACAGATTGGGCATATATCCATACATCATTGCAATAATCAGTAATACTCCTACAAAGAATGCATGAATAAAGGTTGCCGCCACCAGCTTAATGATGGGCAGAATACTGATCTTAAATACAACCTTTTTCACCAGATAACTGTATTCCAGCAGTGCATTTGTTCCATTCGTGATCCCCTCTGAAAAATAAAACCAGGGTACAAGTCCCGCTGTCAGAAACAGTACATACGGTACCTCTACCCCACTCGCCACCATCTGGCTTCTCGTATCAAACACCACATCAAATACAATCCAGTACATGACAACCGTCACGACCGGCTGCACCAGCGCCCATAAAAATCCAAGATAGGATCCTGCATAACGCTTTTTAAAATCATTCTTCGCAAGCTTCCAAATCAACTCCCTGTTCTGGAAAAGTTCCTTCGGAATAATAAAAATACGGTCATAATAAATACCAAAAATAATGCATGCCAGCAAAAGCAGCGCGCATGCACATATTTTCTTAAGATCCTCGGTCGGCTTATCTGCCAGAGGATTATTGTGAAGGATCACCATGGCTGCGGTTGCCGCACATACTATATAAAAAAGTGCGATTCCCACAGGCTTGGAGATCCGCCGTTTATTTTTCTTTGTTTCCTGTCTTACTTCCTGCATAGAATCATCCGTTCGCTTTCATTTACCTACCCGGTAATTATTGATTGCGGGACGCTGTATATTCTTTGATTCCGCCCCATTTAGTATCCTTATCTGACATAATCAGATCTTCTTTTGATGCAACCGGCCAGTCAATTCCGATATCCGGATCGTCAAATTTCAATCCTCCCTCATCGTTTGGATGATAAAAGTCCGTACATTTATAGGCAAATTCCGCATAATCGGACAATACCACAAAACCATGTGCAAAATTCTTCGGAATAAAGAACTGCTTCTTATTTTCAGCAGAAAGCGTCACCCCAAACCATTTTCCATAGGTCCGGGAACCCGGACGCAGATCTACCGCCACATCAAAAACCTCTCCTACTACCACACGGACCAGCTTGTCCTGCGGATAGTTTATCTGGAAATGAAGTCCACGCAGTACATTTTTTACCGATGCGGACTGATTATCCTGTACAAAGACCTGATCAATTCCGGCTTCTTTAAAATCATTATAATTATACGTCTCCATGAAATAGCCCCTGGCATCACCAAACACGGTCGGTGTAATCACCTTTAAGCCTTCAATTTCACAGGTTTCTACGGTTATCTTACCCATTGCTTTGTCTCTCTTTCTTTCTCTGAATAGTTACTGTCATCGTTCTGAAGCATTACCCGCTTACAGTCCTTCAGCAACCTCTTTCATATACTTTCCATAGTTGGTTTTCATAAGAGGTTCTGCCAGTTTCAAAAGCTGCTCCTTCGAAATAAAGCCTCTCTTATATGCGATCTCTTCAATACAGGAAATATAAAGTCCCTGACGCTTCTGAAATGCTGCCACAAAATCTGCCGCGTCCAGTAAAGAATCGTGATTTCCGGTATCCAGCCATGCAAATCCGCGTCCTAAGGTTTCTACGTGCAGCGTTCCACGACGAAGATATTCGTTGTTAATGCTTGTAATTTCAATTTCACCTCTTGCAGAGGGCTTAACATTCTTTGCGATTTCCACAACATCATTATCATAAAAGTAAAGTCCGGGAACTGCATAATTGCTCTTCGGATTCTGCGGTTTTTCTTCAATGGAGAGTGCCTTACCGTTTTCGTCAAACTCTACCACTCCATACTCTCTCGGATCACGTACATAATATCCGAAAATGGTTGCACCGCTTTCTCTGGAAGCCACCTCACGGAGCACCTTTGAAAAGCTCTGTCCGTAGAAAATATTATCGCCAAGCACCAGAGCCACATTGTCCTTTCCAATAAAATCTGCACCTATAATAAATGCATCGGCAAGACCTCTTGGCTGTTCCTGAACGGCATAGGAAAACTTCATTCCCAGCTGGCTTCCGTCTCCTAACAGCTCTTCAAATACCGGAAGATCCCTGGGCGTTGAAATAATCAGGATCTCCTGAATCCCTGCCAGCATCAGCGTGGACAGGGGATAATAAATCATCGGCTTATCATAAACCGGCATAATCTGCTTACTGATTGCCTTCGTCAGTGGATACAGACGGGTTCCGGAACCGCCTGCCAGAATAATTCCCTTCATATGAATTTCCTCACTTTTCCTCATGTTCACATTTATGGCATTCCAAACAGATATCCACACATAAGCTGCAGCTATCCGTTACCTGTGCATTATTTTCCGGCGTACATATCCTCATAATACTTCTGATAGTCACCGCTTGTTACGTTCTTCATCCAGTCTTCATGCTCAAAGAACCACTTAATCGTAAGTCTGATTCCATCCTTGAACATGGTTTCCGGCTCCCAGCCGATCTCTGCCTTGATCTTATCCGGAGCAATTGCATAACGACGGTCATGTCCCTTACGATCCTCCACATAAGTAATCAGATCCTTGCTTACCAGCTTCTTGCGGGGATCGGAATCCGGCAGCATTTCCTGCAGGGTTTCGATGATAATATTGATAATTTCAATGTTCTGCTTCTCATTGTGTCCGCCTACATTGTAGGTTTCAAATAAACGTCCCTTTTCCTGAACCATATCAATGGCCTTCGCATGATCCTCAACATATAACCAGTCACGCACATTCTTACCATCTCCATAAACCGGAAGCTTTTTACCCTGTAATGCATTGTTAATAATCAACGGGATCAGCTTTTCCGGGAACTGGTAAGGTCCATAATTGTTGGAGCAGTTCGTAATATTGGCAGGGAACTTATAGGTATCCATATAAGCTTTTACCAGCATATCCGAGCTTGCCTTACTTGCCGAATACGGGCTGTGTGGTGCGTACGGTGTTGTCTCATAGAAATATCCACCATCCTCTTCTAAGGATCCGTATACTTCATCGGTCGATACGTGGAGGAACTTCTTTCCTTCCTTGAAGCTGCCATCCGGAAGCTCCCATGCAGCCTTCGCGCAGTTCAGCATTACGGCTGTACCAAGTACATTTGTCTGGACAAACACTTCGGGATGTTTAATGCTGCGGTCTACATGACTCTCTGCCGCAAAATGTACCACACGATCAATGTCATTCTCTGCAAAGATCCTGGAAATGGCTTCCTTGTCACAGATATCTGCTTTCACAAAGGCATAATTCTCCCGGTTCTCAATGTCCTTTAAATTTTCAAGATTTCCTGCGTAGGTCAGCGCATCTACATTGATGATCCTGATTTCATTATCGTACTTCTTAAACATATAATGAATGTAGTTTGAACCTATGAAGCCTGCGCCTCCTGTTACTAAATATGTTCTCATGGGGTTTGTCCTTTCTTTTCTTAACATTATATTTATCTATGCATGCACATAAGATGAAATTTTACAATCCTACGCCCATTCGTAATCCGCCGATTTTCTTTGAAAATCGCTTCTTACTTTCTGGTTTCCCTTTCATTTATTGGGATACGGATTGCTCCGCTGCTTTGCAGCTCTCACAATCCTACACCCATTCGTAATCCGCTGATTTTCTTTGAAAATCGCTTCTTACTCATGTGTGAGCGGTCCTCAAGGTCAAATGTTTTCCTGTGCAAGCACAAAAACATTTGACTTTGAGTCCCTAGTATCCTAAATAACTGATATTCATGTCCACATTTCCGCTGATGCCGGCAACCGATCCCTTGGAGGAATACTGCCACATATCATAACGGGTACGTGTATAGCTCGGGGATGCTGCATACTGTGCCAGCCAGATCTTATAGCTGCTAAGTCCCGGTGCATCCAGATAGGAATTCAACCAGGTTTTATTAGCATAAATACCTGCTTTATATCCGGAGTTCTGAATGGTCTGACAGAATGCACGGCATACCGCCGTTCTTGTGGACGCATCAATCCGGTCTCCACGTCCGTTACTTGCTTCCACATCGAGGAATACCGGATAGGATATATTATACCCCTTTACCAGACTGATTACCATAGAAGCTTCTTCAACCGCTTCTACTTCATTCACCGCCTGCGTAAAGAAATAAACCCCAACCTTCAGCCCTGCCTTCTGGGCTCCCTGAATATTGCTCCGGAATTTCGGATCTTCAATCAGGGCTCCAGTCGTTGAGCCACGGTATCCACAACGGATAATGACATAGGAAACGCCACTGTTCTTTACTGCGTTCCAGTCAATATTACCATTCCATTTGGATACGTCAATCCCCATATGTCCGGATCCACTGTTCAGACTTCCGTCGCTGTTAAAATTATATTTTGCTCCCTGAATGACCTGCTCTCCGGTGACCTTGTTTCCGTTCTTATCAAAGAAATAGGTGCGTCCGTCAATGGTCTGCCAGCCTGTGTAACGGTACTGTCCGGTTGTTTTACTGGTTTTTAAGTAAAATTCCTTCTTGGTATAATAATCCGCATATTTGGCTTCGCGGAAGCTTCCGTTATCATCCTTAACATAAATCACCTTGCCATCTGTTGACTTCAGGGTAGTGGTTGTGTCCTTCTTTGCCTGTTCTTCCTTGCTCATGGTGGGAGAAGGCGATACGCTTGGTGAAACCGAAGGAGATACACTCGGTGACACGGAAGGACTCGCAGACGGTGAGGTGGAAGGAGATACCGATGGCGATACGCTTGGCGTCGGTGTCTGCGTTGGAGTTGGTGTCACCTCCTGTGTCGGTGTCGCGGCTGCTGTCGGGGTTGGTGTTGCCTCCTGTGTCGGCGTCGGCTCTTCCGTTGGGGTCGGTGTTACTTCCTGTGGTGGTTCCGGCGTTGGTGTTTCTGCCGGAGCCTTCGATGGCTCTTCCGTTGTTCCTTCGGTTGCAACCGGCTGTGGATTTTCGTTTTCCTGTGTCCTGAGCTGTCCCCGCAGCACCACCGGATTCATGGAATCCAGCAGCATGGAACGCGTCAGCAATAAGGAAGTACTCTTCCCTGGATCTGCAATCTTCTTCTTATCAAGAACCTCGTAGGTGTCCTCACTTGTTTCTGTTCCTTCGATGATGGTCTTCGTGGATTCTACCCATTCTACCGTATCGGTATTGGTCGACTCTACAACCGTCTGATTCACCTTGGTGTCCTCTGCTGCCACATTAACCTGGGATTCGGATTTGATTTCGTTTGCAACATCGACTTTCTTATATTCAATGTCTTCTTTCACGGTGATTATCACCGGATCGGAAGACAACACATAATCTTCATACTGCAGCGGAGAAACCAGTGTGACAGTATATTTACCGGATTTCATACCGGTAAGATAGATCACACCATCCTTGTCATCATCCTTTTTATTCAGCTCCCCACCCGAAGAATTCTTGATGTTCACTTCAAATTCCACACCTGAAAACAGCTTTCCGGTTGCTTCGTTCGAAAACTTGATCTTCATATCTCTCTGAATGGAGGTAATGTTCATGAAAATATGTACTTCTTCTCCGGCTGCTTTAGCATCTTCTTCCTGCTGCTTTTCTTCCATGAGCTGTTCCTGCTCCATAGCCGCCATCAATCTGGCTGCCTCTGCATCAGCAATTGCCACTAATCCACTTTCGCCAATGACCGGAATATCCTCAAGTCCTTCACCTACCTGTGCAAAGGTTTCAATCTGCTCCTGCCTTCCTCTGGCATTAAAATAAAGTGTACCGGTTACCACAAGCAGGATCACCACAATAAGCCCTGTGAACATGATCACATGGTCCGTGGTTCCCAGATTCATAAACCACTGTGCGGCTCTCTTCATTCCGTGAGCGCGTCTGCGGTGGGAGGCTACATAGGAATGACGATCATTCTCGTATTCATCGTCCTCATCATAATCTTCCTCATCGTAGTCTTCGTAATACTCTTCGTCATCTTCGTAATACTCGTCGTCTTCATAATACTCTTCGTCATCTTCGCAGTACTCGTCGTCTTCATAATACTCTTCGTCATCTTCATACGATTCTTTCTCTTCCGGATCGTATTCATCTGTCCCATAGTATTCCCCGTCTTCGTCTACCTCTTCATCGCCGTAATATTCATCCGAATCCTCTTCCTCATCATATCCGGCTTCTTCAATATCTTCGTAGTATTCTTCCGGATCTTCTTCGTCTTCGTATCCTTCAGACTCTTCCCCGTAGTATTCCCCGTCTTCGTCTATCTCTTCATCGCCGTAATATTCATCAGAATCCTCTTCCTCATCATATCCGGCTTCTTCTGCTTCTTCGTAGTATTCTTCCGGATCTTCTTCGTCTTCGTATCCTTCAAATTCTTCCCCGTAGTATTCCCCGTCTTCGTCTATCTCTTCATCGCCGTAATATTCATCAGAATCCTCGTAATCGTCGTTGTAATACGCATCCTCGCGGTAATCATCCCAACCCTTACGTGTCGTACGCTGGCGTTCTTTCTTTGCTTTCTTTTTAAATAAACTCTTCATTCAAACCTGCCTTGTATTATTTTATTGATTTTCGCTAAATTTCGATAAATTCTTCTTTAAAAAATCCAGATATTCGTCTTGACATCTGAAGCGCTATGGTATATTATACCATTAATTTACAGTATGTACAAATCCATTTAATTCCTTTTCTAATTCTTTTGTAATAATTTGTTACTGGAACGAGGTACGAGCGAGCAGTAACGAAAGATTCGTAAAGTTTGAGCCGCAAATGTAAAGTTTATGTCAAATTTACCTGTAAAATATGTGAATTTTTGCAGAAAATATTGACGGTAAAATACAAATTCAGATAAACTCTACTTAATCCCTTACCGCAACCCACTCATTTGAACAGAAAGGAGTCCTGCCATATGATGTATATTCATTACTGCAAGAACTGTAACCGCATTTATATGCTCAACGGCCATAAGTTAATCTGTCCCCGGTGTACGGAACCGCTTGCCGAGCTTCGTATTTCTTATCTGGATTATATCGATCTGAACCTGGAACAGCGTGCCTCATTTCTAAAATCCTGTGCTGACGAAAGCCAGTTGTGTAAATTAAAGACCAATTACCGCATGTACAAGTACAGCAAGTGGTATAAAGAGTTACAGGCAAATAACCCGGATCATCTTCCCGTCACCACACTGCTTGCCCAACAGGTCAACGGTGATAAATAAAAATCCCCACAAGAATAATGACCATTCCAAACAGCTTACGCTTCGTTATTTTTTCTTTAAAGAAGAAATAGCTGAGGAACATTACCATTACATAGCCCAGTGATTCAATCACAGGGACATTTGTAAAATCCAGCCCGCTGTAGGAGGCAATGGTCATAAACATGGAAAGAAACATGAGACCATAACCGCAAATGACATACAGATTCAAATATTCACGGAGCGGAGAAGCATAGGTCTTCTCCGCACTTTTTTTCAATAAAACCTGTGCAAAAGAAGCTATCATTACAGAAACAATCAATATAATCAGATAGATATTCATTCTGCGCTCTCCTTTCCTGCTGTTCCCTGATGTTCTGCCGTTTTCTGGTGATCTGCTGTTTCCAGCTGTTCTTCGGTTTCCTGATGCTCTACGACCTGGTGATCCTCCATTTTCGGACGTTCTCCCGTGTTCAGCACGTAAATCCCGGCCATGACAAGTAAAATTCCGATCACCTTTCCGGGTGTAATCTCTTCATGAAAAATAAATATTCCCCACACCAATGCCCACAAAAGGGTAATGGCCTTATTCGCATAGGCAACAGACAACTCAAACCGCTTAATCACCTGCTGCCATAGCAATGCATATACACCAAGCAGCAGTACCACAAGCCCCGCCGACAAAATCAGCTTCCAGTTAAGGAGCTGCCGAACCAGTTCTTCTGTCGTTCCGGCATCCTTCGGTAAAAAAGAAGAAGCCAGCTTCTGCGTCAGACTGGTGAAGCTGTATATCAGAAATACAACCTGAAGCATCAGGAAATCTTTCCACTGAATTTTCTTTTTCATGGTCTGTTTTCATCCTTTTTCATTACTTATATTTTTTGATGTCTGGGGCAAAAACCCCCGACTTTGATACCTGTTTTGTATCGCTTACTTTGCATCATCACTCCAGGCCTGCCGATCCTGCATGCCCTGTAATGTAAATTTCGAATTATGGATTCCACACCGCAATTTTTTCATGCAATGTGTCAAAATCATAGTGATCAACGATCCGGCGCATCTCTTCGAGATATTCATCAATTGTTTTTTCTTCCGGCTGCACATCTGCTTTCTGCAGGTTCTCTTCTGTATTCTGCGATGCAGTCTGTCCGGCCGTTTCTTTACTCACACGGTAGCTGCCAGACGCAAAGCATTCCGTCATAAAACGGTTGAACCTCGGATGATAATGGCTGTAATCCGCATAATGGTTCAGATCACAGATAATCTCTTCACATGCCGGGAAAAAGTACACCGTCACATTATCATAAGCATTCAGTCTTTCGGTAATATAACGGTACTCCTCGAGGGTTGCTTCCAGATGATTCTCTTCCAATACATCATTCCAGTACAAAATACTGTACGGTGGAAAAAAGATCACAAACTCCGTATCCGGATTTGCCTCAATATAAGGGCAGATATTGGCAGAAAGATTGGCTTCCACCGGTGACACATACTCGTCCTTGGGAGTTTCCGTTTCCACCTTCTTGGGCTGCTCATAATTACGCAGCACCCAGTCCTCATTGTAGTACTCTTCCGTCCACCAGCTTGCATAGATATGAGACCAGTTCGTCGGTTCAGGGGCTACCAGGGGACGAAGCACATACTGCAGAAGCACATCTTTATTCAGAACATATTGTATATCGTTCAGCAGATTATTATCATAAAGGTATTCTGGAATCGGATACTTGGTCTGTTCCACATCCCCGGTATAGGTAATCACATCCACGCCTAAAAATACCTTCTTAACCTCCCGTTTCTCTCCGTTCCACCTGCTGTTAAAAATCAGCTTCATAATGTTGGACTGATCCTTCGGAAATGCCCCGCTGTAACTGAGCTTCGCTGTTTTCAGTCCCATCAGTTCCTCAAACCAGTCGGTTTCAAAGTTGACCGTCATGGAGGAGCCCAGAATCACACTGTCATAGGGAAGGTGCTCTGCCATTCCCGGATTCTGCGTCAGCTGATTATCCACTACATAATTGAAATTTTTTAACGGCTTATGATAATGGAAAAAGGGATCCACATAAACAACAAGTGCGATCATCAACACAAATGCTGTAAGCACGAACGTAATAAATAAGAGCAATAATTTCCTGTACCTTTTCGTATGACCGCCTCCTAAAAGTTGAAGTATAAAAACGTGCTGACTCCCGAGAAGGAAATCACACTCCACACAAACAACACTGCCGCAAGCAGAACCACTGCGGCGTTCAATCTGCACTTCTTTGCAATCTGCACGGCATTGGGGGAAACCCAGATGAACAGCAGGCATACTATGAGAAACAGCACCATCACATAAAAATAGCTGTCCGGCAGCCGATCCAGATGAAGTACTTTAATCACATACCAGAATTCATCCAGGTTAAAGGCCTCTGCAATTGAACGGCTCACCTTTCCGGTTCCTCCCGTCAGGAGCCTGCGAAGGAACTGAACCCCTTCCTTAACTGAGGATGCCCGGAAGAATACCCATGCAATATTGACATAGAGGAAGGTCAGAAGCACACGTACTCCATGAGACAGTCTCCGAAGCATTCTGTGGTTATGGTTATCGCTATTGATACAGCTTTCCCTGACCGTTCTTCCCTCAGCCACCTGTGCCTCTTTTCTCCTGCTGTAACCCGAAGCAGCACGGGTAATGACGTAAAGCGTGCCATGCATCATGCCCCAGACAACGAACTGCCAGCCGGCGCCATGCCAGATCCCGCTTACTAAAAAGACAATCAGGAAATTCACATACATCCTGAAAGCACCCTTCCTGTTTCCACCAAGCGGAATATACACATATTTTGTCAGGAAATCCGTCAATGTCTTATGCCAGCGCTTCCAAAAATCCATAATATTCACTGCTTTATACGGCGAATCAAAGTTCAACGGCAGGTCATAGCCGAAGAATGCCGCAACGCCCATGGCAATGTCACAGTAACCGCTGAAATCAAAATATAACTGCAGGGTGTAGGACAGCATTACAACCCATGCGTCCGCTGTGAGAAGTGCCGCCACATTTTCAAATCCTGCCGCAACAGCCTGTCCCAGGGTATCTGCCAGAATCACCTTTTTAAATAAGCCAAGGGAAATCAGAATCACATTACGCAAAAGCTTCTCCCACCATTCGTCCTTTGTTTGTGTAGAGCATAACGCTAAATTTTCAAAAACTGCCCGTGTCCGTTTTTTCTTTTCTTCTGTCAATTTTTCATTACTTCGCTGCTCTGTGGACTTTTCATCACTCCTCTGTGCCTGAAAATCCTCCGGCAGCATAATCGGACCCTGCATCAGCTTAGGGAAAAAGCTTACATATAACCCATACTCACTCATTCCCATCGGCACAATATTCCTCCGATAGGTTTCCACCAGAAATGCAATCTGCGTAAACGTAAAGAAGCTGATTCCCGGTGCATCCAGTTCTATTCCCTGAAGTGCAGGAAGCAGCCGTGCATATTTAAAGAAGCCCAGTACTGCCACATTCAGTACAATTCCGGCCCCCAATATGCATTTTCTCCTTCTGTTGAAATCATCCGGCACCGAACCGTTTTTTTCTACGGTCTTTGCTACGGTCTTTTCTGCGTTTTTTTCTACTGCCTTTCCCCTTGCTGCCTTCGGCTTCTTCGTCAGACCCCTGTACAGAAAACAGCCCCATGCGTAATTGACGATGAGGCTTCCAAGCAGAACCGGAAGACACTTTGGATAATTCCACCCATAGAAAACGAGAGAAGCCACAATCAGGCAGACATCTGCCCACTGCCTTCCCAGGTATCTTCTGCTCACCCAAAACAAAATGAGCACAATCGGTAAATATGCAAATAAAAAGGAAAATGAATTAAACACCATATATATTTTTCCACTCCGTAACAATCTCTGTCACTTCCGGATCTTCATAGATTACATAGCCATCCATCTTAGCCTTGCAAATCAGTCCGCAGGCTTCCGGCACCCGGTCCATCTGCTGATCCTCCCGGAAAACCAGATACTGACAGTATTCCTTACGTGTTTCTGTCAAAAGCTCTTCCATCGGAAGCACTTCGTTATTCTTAATAATGTCATGCACCGGCTGATAATAGCCCCACCGTTCCACCAGCATATCCCTTCCATAGGGCATACGGATTGTGGCATCATATTGACGCACAAAATGAATCATTTCATCCGGAAACAACGCAGTGACCATATCGTCTGCATCTTTATTACCAATATAATCGCATACATGAACTACAGAATCCGGAATGTGATACAGATTCTCTGCTTTTGAGATATAGGTTCCATGATAAACGTATGTGCCAAGCAGAATGATACATGCCCCGATCACCACTGTTCCAATCGTCCGGAAACGTGCAAACAGGGAACACCCTCCATAAACCGCTGCCATTCCCATCGGGATCGTCCAGATCACGCGGTAATAGGTCTCCCCATCCAGGCCTGCTGCCACGAAGAGCTTCCGGCTCAAGGGAAAGAGGAATACCAGCAGGATCATAACCGGCGCAAAAACAAATAAAGCCCGGATGGTCTTATCCTTTTCACAAAACAGCAGATAAATCCACGCAAGCAGGGAAAGCACAAACAATCCCCGAAGTCCTGTATACAATTTAAAAATCACAAGGCTTTCCATAAAAATTCCAAACATGTGCGCAACCCCTTCCTGTTTTCCTCATCTAATCATCGGATACAGCTCAAATCAACCCCTGATCATATGTTTACATCCAGTCATTCCTGTCATAACTCGCAACTATTCAGATCCGTGCAATATTACTTTCTATAAATGTTCATTTTCATACAAAACAGCAATTTTATATAGTAAAGTGACCACATGCATATAACTTAATCTGTGATCAGCAACTTTATGAATGAAGTTCCAAAGCATTACCCTCTTACAACATCATATACAATATGACATAAATTCCGCCAAGCACACAGCTTAGTCCAGCATAGATCAGATTCTGGAATCTGCGGCTCCGGATGGTCAGCAGCATCCCAAGTCCCATCGTTAATGCGCAGCTTAGTAATACTGCAAGGGAGCTGCTTGCTCCTGCTGCCAGATTAAGCAATGTAAGCAGAATCCACAAACTGCTACTATTCTCTCTTTGAATCTTCCTGTTTTTTCCTTCCGCATCAGCTTCTGCGCCCAAATCCAGCTTCTGATGATTTTCACGCTCTTCTTCACGGAAAAGGCAAAGAAAGATCCAAAACACCGCGGGAATAATGAAGTTACCTGCAAAGGACTTCCCCTGCCAGGTACGCGTCAGGAAAAAGGTCTCCGTTGTGTAAATCGACACATTCCCGAACATCTGCCAGAGTGCCATCAACACCATAAACATCGGAAGCAGACGCTTTTTATTGCAGAACAGTTCACGCCCGATCTCATAATAAATCAGATACGTCAACGGAATCAGAAGCAGGGGCGCCACACTATGCGCCATAATGGTTGCATGAATGCCGCACATGGTTCCGACATATGCCTCCCAGATGGGAAACAGTGCCAGTGCATGCCGGGCATCCAACGGCATACTTACTCCGCGGTTCGGATCGATCCGGTACAGCGTATCGGTCTGCTGTGCGGTCAGCGCCTGTACCACATAATAAGCGTCATCTCCGTCAAATGAAGCCCTTGTAAACGCCATGCAAAGCTGGAATCCGACAAGAAGCAGGAACAGTACAAGAAGAAGCCTTCCTTCCCAGCTATCATAGGGAGCCCTTCGAAGCCATAAGATATTATCTGTTTCCTTTAAGGCACCGGACAGGTTCGTTTTCCGTGCCTTCTTCCCCCGGTATATCCAGAACCCATAACCGGCTCCTGCCCCTAAGATCTGCAGAGCTGCATACAAAATCACCATTCTGGAATAGCCATGATAAACGGATAGCAGCATTATCGGAATTCCGACCATCTCCAAAAGAGCAAACAATAATAAATATCCAATTAATAACGTCACGCCTGTCGTCTGTAACCTCTCCGGCAGATGCTCCCTCTCAGGTGCTTTCCGGAACAGAAGCCCCAATCCCACAGGGATCACCATCAGCCAGAATACCAGACCAATCATTTTCAGTATGATCATTCTTCCTCCCCTTCATCCCTAAGACGGTAAAGTTCATATCCGCTTTCTGCCACAACCAATGTATAATGTTCACTCAGTATATCTGCAATTCCATCATAAGGCTGCTCCGCCAGTATCCATTTTGCTTTACAGGCTGCGAATTCGTCATGTATTTGCTTCTTGGTTTTATCATTGAAACTTGCATGCCATTCCTGAATGGAAAAATGTGCATATAGAGGAATAATATTATATTCCAAATAAATCTGCTTAATTCTGACATCGCCATATGCCATAAGCAATCCCTTTTCATCATCCGGCACATAAGTAAGAATTTGATAATATCCCTCATCAAAAGATTGCCTGTACTTTTGTATATTCCCCAGCCACCCCTTAAAATAAAGGATACCATAACTTATAAATAACAATAATATTACAATAGACATTTTTTTTATTTTAACGCATTTAAGAGAAGTTGCTAAAGGGAATATTTCTATCACCAAAAATATGAATTGGGGAAGTACTACCATGGGATAATGATAAAATAAAGTTGAGTTGACGTATAAATACATTTCTATTATACCGGCAATAAGAAACCAACCTGTTAATCCCCATTTTTTGCGCAATGCAGACCATATTGCTGTAAGCAGTATACTATATGCACCAAAATAAATATAAATAAAAAGCAAATAGGTATCTTTATTAGCTTGCATATACCACGGCGTGATTTTCTTTGAATATACCAGATTATATAACAATGTTCCATACAGCATATCCCCTAACGCGCCCTGTGTTGCAAAATACACTGCAAACGGAAGAAATACGGTTAATGCTCCTCCCAGAAATCCAAGGATATTCTGCCACAGATTCTTAAATTCCCGATACCGGATCAAAGAAACGGTAATTGCCAGTACCCCGGCAGCTACCAGCACACAGTTTGTCACCCTGGTATAAAAGCATACACAGAATGCCATCCCATACAGGAACGCCGCCCTGGGAGAATGCTGATGATACTCCTCATTAAAATAAACATAGATATAATAAGCAGACGCACAGATAAACGGAAGGCAATATTCTTCCGTCAGATTCGCCTCTCCATAATTCAGAAAAAGGAAAAACATGGAGACCAGAACAGTCCCCAGTGCATATCCCATCCTATGTAATCCATACTTCGCTGTTTTATACAGAAAGTACAGTGAAATCCACATGCACACAATCTGAATCAGAAATATGCCGTACTTCGTGCCGGTCAGCAAATATCCCAGCATATTAATAAAAAAGATCCACGGTCCCTTGTGGTCGAATAAATCACGATAAGGAATGGCACCCTTCAGCCAGCATTTCCCAATCGTCTGAAACTGTGCCGAATCATTTCCGTAGTATGTCGGATAGAGCGGAGAAGTACTATATGAAAACAGGAATACAAATCCTGCTGCTATTACCAGCCAAAACAAGGCAATTCCTATCTTTTTCTTCACTTAAATTACTCCTTCAGGATGTTTTATTAAGGTCCTTCAGCCGAAACAGATACCAGTTATGGTTGTAACCGTTTTCTTCAAAAGTGGCTTCCGCTGCCAATTCATACCGGTCATTAATTTTCTCAGGATAGCCATCTCTTGCAATCACATAGTCGGTCTGTCCTTCTTTAATGTAACGCTTCTGTTCCTCATATACCTCATCCATATGTATGGTCTGTGTCTGAAACCACTGACAGGTCGGAACAATATCACACACCGTATACAATCCGGCATCCAGACATCCCACATTCAACAGCGTCGGGTTCTCCGTCTGCATGACGATATCCCGGAACTGATACAGGAAAATATCTTCCCTCTTCACCTTCATAAAAAAGACATTCATGGAAACAAGTCCTACCACAACCACGCTCACAGCCAAAGATCCAATAGCAGGGATCCAGACCGGTATGCTCTTTTTTTCAGGCTTTATGAAATGCTTTTCCAATGCTTCAAAAATCCAGCCAATCAGTGCAAAGCCTAAAACAGTGAATACCGCAAGCGGAAGTGCATAATAAGGCAGCTCTGATCCTCCAATATAAATTCCAAGGAACAGAAAAAAGGCAAGTGCCGGAACAAACAAATGGGAAAGAATCTTCTTTCCGACACAAAATGTTCCGAAAAAGAATCCCGGAATGAGGAATACATAATAAATAAGATTCTTCCATATCACATAGTACAGAATCTTAGCCAGCGTATAAATTCTTTCTCCGAAAGAAGGTCCCTCTGCATTGAGATTGCTGTAGGAAAAAACATTAATATACACATAACCCCAATACCAGTAATATAACCCTTTTCTCACAGCAAAATACAGAATCCACGGAACAAACGGTATCAGCATTCCAAGCAGAAACCACAGACAGGCTTTCACAGCACCGGTAAACTTTTTCCGGGCCAGATAGGAAAATGCTACCATCATCATCCATGCAAAGAAAAAACCCAGTACGGTAAACTTGATATTAGCTACCATCCCCGCCAGTCCGCCGGCAAAAAGCAGCATTTTCACAGGCATTTCCCGTTCAGGATAATCCTGCTTAAAATATCGCAAACCCAGAAACAAGCCCCATATCAGGAACGGAAAACATAACTCCTCTGCCGATCCGCCGTAATAAAAGCTGTAAGAGCAGAAACAGACCGCAAGCACAGCCGGTGTCAGAACAAGAGCTGTACTCTTCCTGATATACAGGCATAAAACAGAGAATATCCCACAAAGATCTGCAAATGCAAATAACACCTCCATCAGGAATACACCCAGAAATGTTGTATGCGATACGAAATAACACAATCCATAAAAGAAATACAAATACATTCCCTTTTGATCAAACACATCGCGGTAAGGCATTTTCCCATGGAACAATGCCTTGCCCACTGAAAAATAACTGTTTGCATCATCCCAGTTATTACACGGATACAGAAAGGATGACCGGGTAGCAAGCAGCATAATGGTAAACGCTGCTGCCAGAAAGTAAAGTCCATACCATATCCTTGTCTTTTTATTCTTTATCATCCGTTTTCCTTCCCAAACTGTTCTTCCCACTCTTCTCTCGGGATTGCAATAACCGACTTCACACCATAATAGGACTCATAAAACATATTAATCCAATGATCCTTATCCTCTGTCAGATCCGAATCATGCGCCGTGCTGTACGGATTCTCGAACCGGGGCCGCAGCTTCGGAACGATCACCTCTGCATCTTCCCCATACTGCTGTTTTGCTTCAAGAATGAGTTCAATCCTCTCCTGATCCTCCCGGTTAATTCTCCATAAATTAACCATATTTTCAGAATAAGTAGTTAAAAACCACAGGCATAAAATCACTGCCAGACTATACTGTAATGTCTTAACAAACAGATCCTTTCTGTCAAGCTGTACAATTGCCTGAATACAGGCAATCACCAGAAAAATACCGGCACCATAATGTGCCCTTGCTGTTGTCGGAGGAATCAGAATCAATGCATAGCTCGTTGCAAGTGCTGCAACAGCAAACAAAACACTGTAATTTCCACAGATCTCTTTCCAGTCATCCCGTCTTTTCTGCAGCATCCAGATCACCAGCGCAATGACCAGTAAAATCACCAGTTCCGTAAACAATCCCTTAACCGTCACGGTAATTTTATATAATCTGGAAATCAATCCAATGAATCCTGTAAAGTTCTCACCTTCTGTCTGGTCAATACGGTAACGTACTCCCGGACACAGGGCCATGCCCATAACACCGGTAAATACTCCAAGGAGGGATGCCGCCATAAAGGGCTGGAATTTTTTATTCTTCTGAATCCATACCACTACGATGGTGAAGAACAACGTCAGTAAAAACGCGCCCCCCGATGTGTTCTCATTACACCATCCGGCTGCAAGTCCAAAAAAGAAGCCTCCTATTACCGTCCCCAGAGGATGCTGCACCGGCTTGTCCCGAAACAGCATATGGCGGTACCAGACCAGGAATCCCATGATAATCACCATTCCCCATAAGTAATTGCAGGTGCCGCACAGCCACAACGTTGTTTCCCCGAACCGTACAGAATACCTCCATACAAATGTAATTACCAGAAACAATACAAATAGATCATATTTTTTCTTACCATGAATCATGGCATAGATAAGGAGTACCAGTCCGGTAAACATCAGACTGTTCACAATATTAAACAGCCATTTCCCCGGAATCAGAAACAGGCGCAGATTGAACTGCCCAATAATTCTGGCATTGTGATACATATACTCAATATACTGCTGTTTGATCAGCCCCCACAGAGAACCTGCACTCCGTGCTTCCTGTGCATACCCGTAATCATCTGTAAAATATGGCGTAAGGAAATTGTAAATTCCAATTGTAATCACACATCCGATCAGGATGAGATAAAAAAGTGTTTTCCGGTGTTTCTCCAAAAATTCTGCCATTCTCATTTCTCCACAAACATATTTCTATCTATTTTCTACGTCAACTTTTCTTACTAATGCTACTCCTCATATATCACCGTGACCGAGTTTAATTTAAACAGTCCCGCTGCCGATCTGTTCACAAGCGCTTCCGAGTCTACCTGAAGCCCCATTCCGTACATAGTTTTATTAGATGGTATGGGATTGGAATAAACAATCACATCCTCTCCATCAGCTGCACTGTCAAGCTGAGAAAGTGTTGCCTCTCTTACCTTATAAACATCCCGTACAGTTCCGTTATATAACTCCTTCATAATGTTATACGTGTATCCCTCTTTTATGCTCTCTTTTATTTCACTCCTGCAGATTATGCCGAATACAACTGAAACAGCGAGGATTGCCATAAGTATTTTATTTATCATACCAATATGCTCTGCACTCCACTGTGCCAGAGTCATCACTGCAAAAATCAAAGTCATCTTTATGATCATATCGAACGTAGATACCGTCCGCGCACTATCCATGATGCCATGGTAACCCAACACAGCCGGAAAAGCTGCAAGATACTGTGTGGCCAGCATTACTGCCATCACCATAAACAGCTTTATGTGGCTGACTCCTTTTGAAATCATTTTCCTGCCCCAAATAGCCGTTACCATAAATACGGCAGCCAATATCAGAATGAACAATGGTTTATTAATTATCTTTGAGATATGTTCCTTCCAACAATATAATGTATCTCGCAGGGCTTCACACACACCGTAACCATACTCGCTCATCGTAGAATCATTTCTTGCAAAATTTCCGGGTGCACAGGCATTCCACAATGCTCCTGCAAATGCTGTCAGAAACGGAACTGCAATCAGCTTTTTCTCTCTGATTTCATCATATGACAAGGCCAGTACAAGGAGCAGGTATGCACATTGTACTGCGGTTATCATCAGGGCACCACCACTTCCTATTAGAGCCGTAACAATGCTGACTCCCGCCAGCATCCATTGCTTTCTTTTGTTTTGTTCTTCCCTGATCTTTAGCTGCAGAGCCAGCGTCAGTAAAGAAGCAGCCAGAACCCAGGTATAATTTACCGCTCCGGTATACCAGAACAGCAGCTCCTTCAATCCAAAGGTTTCTTCCATGCTTAATACAGCAGATAAAACCAGAAAACAAATGCTCATTGCAAAGATTTTTTCCTTACATATCGTTCTTATTGCCACATACAGTGACCAAAAGAACACTACTGCTCCGAATATCATCATAGCGTGAAAACCCGGCATCCCCCATCTCATATATGGCCTTACTGTCTGCCAGATAAAATTGGAGAAATAGGTTCCCTGCCATGTCATATAGTATCTATGCGCCGCAAAAAATGCACCTTTTACTTTCCCATACTCTTCAGCTGCGTCCCTTGCACCGGCTTCAAAACTAAAATCATCCTCACACAAATATGTATAGCCTTCACTAAGAACAAACGGAATTACGATGGACAATATTCCTGCCACCAAAAAAATCCAGAGAATATATTGTACCCACTTATGCTGTATATAATACTTTCTTATATTTTCCATCCAAAATTCTCCTCTTCCTCATATAGCCGGTATTCATTATACCATTTATCCCTATTCTGTACAATTATTTTGTCGCCCAACGGCCGTGGCTTGACTCCTTTTCGATTCAATGTTACTATTTACAGGTATATTATTTGTAGATATATCAAATTATTATCATACACAAATCAAAGGAGACCAGAATAAATATGTCAGTCAGATATCACAATTTCGGTGGTGTGATTGGTTGGAATCTTCAGAAGTATTTTCCGATGCTTTCTTCTGACAGCTACCTGAAGCTGCAGCGTTCCACCAGAAATAAATTGCAGAAAGAATACATTGATTATTTTCTTTCTACCGGGGAGCCACCCATGCCCCTTGTTGTTAATCTGGAAACCATTAACCGCTGTAACAGCACCTGTTCTTTCTGTACCGCAAACAAAAATGCAGAAAAACGTCCCTATAAGCGCATGGAGGATTCCTTATTTTACAGTATTATTGACCAGCTTGCCGAATGGGGCTATACCGGTCACCTGACCTTATACGGAAATAATGAACCGTTTCTGGATACCAGAATTGTAGAATTCCACAAATATTGCCGTGAAAAATTACCCCACAGCTTCCTTTTCCTGTCCAGTAACGGCCTGCTTCTTACGGTTGACAAGGTAAAGGAAATCATACCCTACGTAAATCAGTTAATTATTAATAATTACTGCAGAGACATGAAGCTTCACGACAACGTCCGTGAAATATATGAATATGCCAAGTCCCACCCGGATGAGTTTAAGGACGTCGAGCTTCTTATCCAGATGCGATATATGGATGCTGTATTAAGCAACCGTGCCGGAAGTGCACCGAACAAGACCAATGATGTCAAAATCATTAAAGAAACCTGTCTTATGCCCTATACGGATATGTTCATTTTCCCGGATGGCCGCATGGGCATCTGCTGCTGCGATAACTTTGAGGCAACAACACTTGCCGATCTGAACAAGACACCTTTAAAGGAAGCCTGGAATTCTCCGGAATACCGGAAGCTTCGCAAGGATATCCGCACCAGCCGTGCCGATTATCCCTTCTGTAAGTACTGTGACTTCATTGATGCCGGACTCCGTATGGATACGGTTGATGACACCTTACATCACAGGGAAGCTAATCATGGTGCAAGACAGTCCTTATTCCGCAAATAATTCTCTTAATAAAAACAGTGTTGCTGCACCTAGTGCAGCAACACTGTTTTTATATATGGATCTTTTCCATCAGGCCTTTCGAAGACGCATTGATTTTCCTGGCAAAGAAACAGCCCGATTCCATAATGCGGTCATAATCACCTTCGTTCAGAAATGCAGGACGCTCACGCTCCGGAGACCAGTCATCATAAATAAGATTTTGATTGATCACCTTATCCCGGAAGGTACTGTGCATCAAAATGTTCTGGAAGAAAAACTCTTCTCCGACATGACAGTATTTTAATTCATGGATATAGCGCGGATTTTCCTTTACATACTGCAGAACATACTTCGCTGCAGCATCAGGAAGCTGGCAATACAGATACCCTTTATAGTCAAAATAAACCTTACGTTTAATCCCTAACTTCTTCTGGATTTTAATATAATACCATTCAAAATTTTCCCACAGTCTGCGATGCTTTCCACGCTGATTATATAAATACGGATACCGGTAGTACTGAAACCAGTATTCGAGATCTTTACGGGATTCTGATGCTTTCACATCCACATAATTCATAAAGATCTGGCCATCATGATCCATGAAAAAAGCTTCCAGTTCCTTATAGGGTCTCACCAGTACGGAATTACCCGTAATGAGATGATACCATCCATATCCTTTGGATCCTGCCATTTTCAGCAGTTCCAGGAATGCCAGTATATGCTTATAGCTTCCCCACGTAATACGGTATTTCTGTATTACATATACGTTGGGATATTCCTGTAGCTTACGTCTTATTTCGGGTGGAAATTCTGCCTTCCGGTCCACATGGATATAACAGTCAAAGCAGGGGGCAAGAATTTTTACATTATTCAGCAATATATCAAAATCATTATAGGCTGACATCAACACTGCATGCGTATTCATTCTTTTACCTCTTACCCTTAGTCCACTTCCGCCTCATTACCTTCTTCGTTTGAGGTCTCATGATACTCCTGCTCGGTATTGACACTCCAGATGTTCTTTTTGTCTTTGCTTCCGGTTAAAATATTCTTAACTGCTTCAAAGGAAGTAACCATAGAGTGGTCAATATTGTTGTAGCGATGCTGACCATTACGTCCAACACAATACAGATTCTCAATCGAGCTTAAGTAGTCAATCAGCCTGTCAATCTCGTCATAGGTATCAAAGTAAGCAGGGTATGCTTTCTTCACCTTCTCCATATGAACATCCAGTACTACATCCGGGCTGTCGATCAGACCAAGCTTAATCATTTCACTGACACCGATCTTCGCAAACTCTTCCTCGGTCATGTTCCAGTACTCATCCCCTTCATTGACAAAGTACTCAAGGCCGATCCATACCGTATGCTCAAGATCCTTAATCATATAAGGAGACCAGTTATTGTAAATCTGGAAACGTCCCAGCTTCACATTACGATCCTGTACATAAACCCAGCAGTCAGGAACAATATTGTTCACCGTCCTGATATTGGTTTTATTCACCAGATTAATCTTCGGAACCAGAACACCAAGTGTCATATAATCACGATAAGGAAGGCCTGCTGCAATTCTTGCCGCATCCGCAGGTACATCGTTCATGCCGCCAACCAGATCTCTCACCGGCATGGAGGAAATGAAATAATCTCCTTCCATGGTGAGCTCCTGTCCATCCTTTTCATAGGTCAGGGATGTCAGCACATTATTCGCGTTCTTGTGGACTCTGGTAACCTTCGCATTCTTAATGATTGTACCGCCAAGCTTCTCCACTTCTGCTGCAGTCACATCCCATAGCTGTCCGGGACCGTGCTTTGGATATTTGAATTCCTCGATCAGGGAGGTGTTGACCTTCCGGTTCTTTACCTTGAAAAGCTTGCCAAAGAAATCCTTCAGGATTCCCATAATGGAAAGTCCCTTGGTTCTCTGTGCACCCCAGGAAGCATCGATCTCACTGGGATGACGTCCCCAGAGGTTCTCTGTATAGTACTCAAAGAACATGGAATACAGCTTCCTGCCAAAGCAGTTAATATAGAAATTCTCTAGATTATCCTCTGGCAGCTTATGGAACATGGAGCCCAGATAGCTGAATCCTACCTTTAAGGTGGTAAGCAGTCCAAAGTTCTTAAAGGTTTCCGGTTTTAAGGAAATCGGATAGTCATAAAACTTCGTATCAAATAAAATACGGGAAACGCGGTGTCTCGTCAGCATAACGCGGTCCTCCTTCTCGGGGTCAGGTCCCCCCTCAGCCACCGGCATGGGACGATGCAGAATGATATCATCATACGTCGGATGTCCCTGCATGGGAAGCATATGATCCCACCAGGCATTTACCTCCGGAATTTTTGAGAAGAAACGGTGTCCTCCCATATCCATACGGTTTCCTTTATAATTGACCGTCTTGGAGATACCACCGAAGCAGTCACTTTCTTCAAATACAACCACCTCAATATCCTTGGATTTTGTAAGCAATTCATAAGCTGCAGTAAGACCTGCAGGACCTGCACCAATAATCAGGGCTTTCTTCATTCGAGATTAACCGCCTTTCTATCAAAGTCTTATTACATCATAACACATTATTCTGCGTCTTGGTATCACTTTCTTTTACAGTCAGCATACCAATCAGAAACGGAGCCGCAAATATTAACGGCAGGGCATATCTTGTACAATATAACGGACTGACCGCCAGAAATAAAATATTAGCACCGACCGGTATCGCACTAAAAAGCAGTTCCCACTTTCTGCGTACGATAATTTCCACCACATAGATCAAGGGAATCCACCACGTATAAAGTACTGTCTGAAAGAAAAGATCAATTCCCGGAAGCCCTGTCAGATACCGGTACAAAGCAGAAACTGTCTCCAGAACTCCATTGGGAAGTACATGACGGATATCCGCAAACACTCCTTCCGCCTCCGGAATATGATCATATGCATCCACGACCTCAACCGGTGCAAAATACGCGCCACTGATTGCCAGCATGGAATGAATATAGGAAAGCGGATGCCGGATTCCCTGACGGATCCACAGCTTCAAATAAGCTGTTATTTCTTCATTTGCAGCCTGAAGCCGATATGTAGCCTTGATGGGATCCGAACTGTGGGGATCATACAATTCCTCTATCCGGTTATAATCAAACACTGCGTCAGTTATTTCCTGCTCTGTGGGCGTCATCTGTTCCATCCCCCTGCAGACCAGCCTGGAGGTCTGCTGAAAGCAGATACCCAGCATCTCCTGCTTTCCTCCCGGGTATATCTGCAGGATAGGATAAATAACCTTCGGCAGCAGAACCATCATTAACAGAAGCATACATACCGCATTCCCTGCAACAGCCTTCCGTTCCTTTTTCATCCTCTTATGAAACAGCAATCCCAGATCTGTCAGGACAACAAGATAGATTCCTGTTTTCTGTGTAAGGCACAACAGCACCGAAGTCAGCCAGAACCACTTCATTTCCTTCCTGCCATCTTCTCCGTGAAGCATCTGCAGCAGCTTCCATAAATACCAGACAAAAATAATCCCATGCAATGTATTTTTCAGCATCGTAGCCATATATAAAGCAACAAATGGCATCAACGCCAGAAAACCATAGATGAATTGATATGCTTTTCGGGGAAGTCCCCAACGCTTTAAGGCTGAAAGGAATCCCACAAATACCCATGCTCCAAATATCATCTGTAACAGACAGTAACAGAAGATTCCTCCCGCAGGATATCCAGCTGCCTTCCACGGAAGCATAATCAGGGAAAAAAGCACTGTCACAAAAACAGGATGATGGTCATTAAGCAATGCCACAACCGTTTCCTGCCCCTCCACAAAGCCGAACCAGACCGGTGATATTCCATCATAAAAATCATTGATCTGGTTTATCGTGTCAAAATTAACAAGTCCCGGTGCATAAATCAGCAGATAGGGAAGCCAGCACAACACCAGACCGATCATCTGCCGGCCGGCAGAAAAGTGAAGTGTATACTCTTCCCGACCGGCTGCTTCCTTCTTCTTCAGCACACCTTCTGTTATCCTAAAGCCTGCAAAATACAAAACCGTCCATAACAGTATCTGAAGAAACAGATAAATCACCTTTCTGCTTCCCTCCGGCACTCCTGCATACTGTTGATAAGCCGTACCTGCAAATACGGTAAGCACAGAAAGAAGAACCGACACGATTCCCTCTGCAGCTCTTTTTCTCTTTTCACCTTGCCATAAAACCATCTGTGATCTCATCTCCCATTAGTGTGCTTCTATCCAGCATTGATTTATAACAGGTGCCGGGACATGTGAAATAACTGTTTATTTCATCATAGGCAGCATCAAAATAAATCTCATTTCCATTGATCTGCATACTTTCCATATTCCCCCGGTCATAATCCTGCTGCTTTATATAATACGGATCTGTCAGATGATGCTTTAAGAAAACACCACCATCGGTAATATACCGGTCCCAGTAAGGGCTGAGGCAAACTACAATACAAAATACGAGTCCTCCGCACACAATACTGTAAAATCCTTTCTTTTCAGCAGAACACCATTCTCCCAAAGCAAGCATCGGCACGGCAAAAAGAAAAGCCAGACCATAACGGATAAAAGGCGCCATGAAGAACCATAGTACAATATTGATATAAATCACTGCTGCCAGAACCACTTTATCCCATGCTATCTGTGTTCTCCTGATCCTGCCATAAATTGCCTGTACTCCCAAAAGCAATGTCCCCGCAAGAACACTTCCCAAAAGCATCTGCTCATACCGTTCCTGTCCACTCCACCAGTACGGAATCCACTGAACCGGACTTAAATTCAGCAGCTCCACATCATACAGACATCTTCCCCATACCTTAATCCGGGCAGAATCCTCCACCAGATATTCCCGTGGGATCTTCCATGCCACGTGAAATAAGTCAATCTTGTCAAAAGGATATAACAGCCATCCTGATATAAGGAAGTTCCGTATCAGGAAAGGACAGACAACCAGTATTCCACTCAGCAGGCAGAACACAATGGTTTTCCACTGCCTGTCCCTGAGCAGGCATACCGCAGGATATATTGCAAGAAGCACAATAAGACACGCCGAAAACTTCATTGTTGCCACGAAAACAGCCACTACAGAAAGCAGTGAATAAAAGAAGATGTCCTTCTTCTCCTCCAGATTGTCACACCATGCTGCCAGAAGATATTGTACAAACAGCATCGTTCCAAAATCGGTGGCAGGAGACATGCTGCGTATCAGAATCACCAGAACATAGAACGGTATTCCCAGCTTTACACAGTCTGCCAGATGTTTCTTGTGGCTCTTCCATCTTTTTAAGCCATAAAACGCATAGATACAGAAAAGTACTTCCAGAAATCCTGTTGTCGTATGAAGTGACTGTCCCAGCAGCCATTTCATACTGAATACTGCCGCAAATGCCAGATAAGAACTGTTATACGCAAAATGCTGCTGCAGATTTCCCATTCCCTTAATCAGACCATATTCCTCGTAAATACGAATATTCTGGGCATGATAGATATTGGTATCCGTGTGGAATTCCCCTCTGGATGCAAAAAAAGCAATAAACAAAATGAAACAGAAATAAAAGAACCCCTCCCAGGAAAGCACAACGGGTTTTATTTTCTTCCAATACATAACAAGCTGTCTGCGCTGCCAGACCGCAGATAAACCAGCAAGTAAAACCAGAAACAGATGCGCCGGCATTCCTATTCCGGCTACACAGCTGATATAAGATGCAATTACCGTAGATACCATGACTCCAAGTACCGTAAGGAGGCTGACCGGCGCAGTAAAATCTTTCTTACCACATAATTTTGTGCCAAGTGAAAACACTCCCATACCAAGCAAAAAGCATATTATGAATATGTAAATCCAGCTTAAAACTACTGTTATCATAGCTTCCCCTTTCTACGCGAATTACATACAGTATAGTAAAAAAGCATTTGTTTTTCAACCAAAACAAACGCTCTTTTCCTTTTCTTATTCAATTACCTCTGATTCAATTATTCTTCTGCTCTTCATGGTTAAGAATCATCCCGGCAAGCAGATCCGCATAAGAATCTCTTGCTTTATCCGTAAGATAGATTCCATCCTGCAGATATTCGTCTGCTGTATATCCGTCAATTCCAAGATTATCATATGTATTCAGAAACAACACCTGCTGTTCACCGGCAATATATTCACAGGTTCCCATATAATCACGTAAGGTTCCTTTTCCCTGATCAAATGTATTACTGTCCCCGATCATCCATCCATCTTTGTAAAACCTGCAATAGTATGGACTGCACAGAATAATTTCAGCACCGGAATATCTGTCTTTTAATGCTCCAACCGCAACCCGTAATGCCCCGGCATAGGTTCGGAAATCATATGCATATTCTTCATTGTTCTGCGGTATTCCATGCCGGAAATCATTAAGTCCATATGAAATAATAAAGTAATCTGTATTCGAAAAGTCCGTTTCCGCATCGGTCAACACAGCCTGCACAGCTTCATCCGCAAATATCCCTGGATTAATTTCCGCATTCATTGCTTTCACCATACCAACAAGCCCCTGGGATCTCCACCTATCATTTCCCAATATCTCTGTATCTTCCACAGCTGCACCCGTTCCATCAGCTGTCAGACTGTATCCATGTGCTTTACAGCGCATCATACACAATTCCGGTATTCCTGTTCCGTCCGTGTTCTGTCCAAACGTCTCATCCCCTATAAATACCAGCTGCAAATCATAGCTTTCCGGATCAGGTTCCATGGAGGGCACCGGACTATCCGACGGAAGCTTCTCTATCACCTCAGACAGCTCTGTTTCTTTCTCGCTTATCGGAGAAGGACTGCTTTTCTTTTGCTTCTTCTGTTCTTCCTGCATTTTTTCATAGACCGTATCACTTTCCGTTCTTCCGGCAGTTTCCGCCACCTGTATTCCCTGCTGACCGCATGCCGACAGCAGCACAATCCCCACAAGCGCCATTCTACAAATACGTCTACGCATCACACATCCCGATTTAATCTCTTTATAAATATATACTCCCTACTGCTTTTTCTTATTCTCCTAAAAGACGGTGTCTTCCCTGATCTGTTTACATACCGGAATTCTTATTATCCTCATTATAATTTATAATTCTTCCAAGCATACCGGCATATAAGGCTCTTCCCTTCTGCGTCAGATGAATTCCATCCTCGAGATAGTCATCTGCATTAGTACTGTCAATTCCCAGTGTCTGATATGCATCCATAAACAAGGTATCGAGTTCATTCGAAACGTATTCACAGGCTCCTTTAAAATCACTGATGGTTCCATAACCATTGCTCATCATATTCGCATCTCCCAAAAAGGCACCGTTTTTACCAAAGAATTGTGAATAACAGGGAGAACACAATACAATAGCAGCATTGGGCGATACAGCTCTAAGATTACCAACCGCAATCCGAAGTGCTCCCGCATACGTATGCATATCATACGGATCCTCCACATCCCCGGGATTAATTCCTCTTAAGAAATCGTTGACTCCATATTCAATGACATAATAATCTACGGTTGAGAAATCCACTTCCTTGTTATCAATAATTTCACCGGCTCTGGTACCCTTAAAAATATCTGTCGGAATGTCTCCCTTAATTGCCTTGGTGACTCCGATCAGACTTCTGGATGTCCAGTCCTCATTTCCTTCCTTCTCACCATATTCAATTGTTGCACTTGTTCCGGCAATTGCCATATTGTACACATTCGCATTGCAGGCAACACCCGTAAGATAAGCAATACCGGTCTCATCCCGGTGATTATCAATGATACTGTCTCCAAGGAAAACGATATTCAGTTTGTCATCACCAAGCTTTTCAGTATCTACATGGCTTACCGACTGTTCCGGATGTGGAACCACAACCTCCGCATCCTGAACCACAGCAATTTCCGGTTCCTCAGAAGGCTGCGGAGAAGCCTCTGCCACCTCCTGCCCGGCTGCTTCTGCTGATGGCTGCGGGGTATTAAGAATAATCTCTTCTCCCGTATCCGCATCAAAAATCTGTCCGGATTCGGTAATAATTACATTCCTGGCCTCCCCATTAATCTGCGGCAGCACCACTGTATTATCTGTCTGTGATGCAGTCTGTCCACAACCGGTCAGCATCAGCACTGCCAACATCATAACTGCTATTAATCTTTCTATTTTCATATACACACTCTCCTCAAATCAATATATGCTTATTACTTCTTTAGCATATCATTATTTCCAAAAAAAGAAAGAGCTAAAACAAATATTTATTTTTTTTAGGAAAACCTTAATAATTTCTTAACAAAAACCTCCAGACAGGTTGTCCTGCTGGAGGTTTTTGCATATCTAAACGTGTACATTTTTTATCCCTTTTCACACCGCATATGTACACAACTAAAGATATCTGCGCATTAATTCTTCTTCACCCTTCGGCTGATATGTCAGATAACGGGATGTAGAAGTCAGTGTTGTGATTGCTACGCCCCAGACGGCTGCCATTATGAGCCTCGACAATGTTGCTTTGAATTTATTCATTTCCTTTTCCTCCTTTTTACACAGAGAAGTAAAGCAATAATGTCTATTGTTGCCCATATCTGCGTTGATATCTCATATGTTCCGGCAAATACGAACACAGAACAGACCAGATACCAGACCACGAGCATCGCAAAGGACATGATTTTGTTTTGTTCCTTCATCTCCTCACGGATTCTCTTGTTCGGATTTTCTACCGGCGCAAACTTCGCAAAATGTATAAACGCCGTTGCTACCCCTATTGTAATGAGAATGTTCTGCGCAATTTCCGGAAGAAACAGCAGCCCCTTCATCATTCCAAACGAAAGCAGATAGCACAATATCGAAACAAAAAAGCACCGCACTCTGGTTTTTGCATGATATCCTCCGCAATAACCCCGAATACTCATGAAACACAGTAAGAAAACAACAGATCCAAAAAAATTCCGTAACGCAATTCCTAGCGCCATGATCATCAGACTTGTCAATGCCGTAGTTACAATAACCTCGATACCGAGGTAGTACAAATCCCAATCCTCTTCTTTAATCTGAAACTTACGGATAAACCTCATCGTGATTCTCTTGGCTAGAAATTCCGACACGTCTGCTTCCCCCTCCTTTTTCATTATTGTAACCGCAATTTTTTCATTTGAATAGCAGAATGTCAGCTTTTGCCCGATTTATGTCATATTTTTCTCTTGACAGCCTGTCAGAAGAAGATTTCAGCCCGAAACCAGCCTTCCGAAACGTTCAGATCAAATCTTCCCCCGTTTTTATCAACCAACTCCCGAATACAGGAAATCCCAAATCCATGTAACAATGCATCCTCTTTGGTTGTATAATTATGCCTGAAAGGTTTTTCCATTTCAGAATCCTTCACCGTGTTCCGGACACTGATATACAAGACACCCTTCGTTTTTATGAGTACCCGGATCTTTGGATTTTCTTTGACTTCTTTGGCTGCTTCAATCGCATTATCCATGAGATTTCCCAGAATCATTGCCAGATCAAGATCCGAAATTCTCGTTGTTTCCAGAACATCCATATCAATGCTGATATCAATTCCATTTTCTTTTGCAATCTCTTCCTTCATCAAAAGCAGGGTACTTAAAGGATTGTCTCCATATTTAAATTCTTTTACTCCATCCAGTTCCATCAGAAAATCTCTGGTATAATTCTGTGCTCTTTCATAGTCCTTCTCAAGCAGCTGCTGCTCAATGACTACCAGACGGTGCTTCATATCATGCTGTGTCTTACGGACCTTCCTGATATTTTCATACTGCTGCTTATAGGTCTGCTGCTGGATAATCATCTGTTTACGGAGAAAATCGCTCATTTTCTTCTGCTGCTTTCCCCGGTATGCATCATAGGCCAGCTGGAAGCTCATAAAGCACAGCGCGCAGACCATCAGAAGCAGCCACACCATCCAGACAATATCCGAAGTCTGCCTGTAAAAATGTACAAGAGTCTGAAACAATGTTGTACCTACGGATATCGTTATAAACGGAAATACAATAACCCACACTCCTGCTCTTTGTAATACCATGATTTTATCCCTGAAAATTCTGGAAAGAATCACCAGAATGACCAATACGACCTTGGCCGTAACAATCATGGCAATCCGCAGAGGATTGCCCTCAGTCACAAGTACCGTTGCATCAACATGAAAAAGATTCACGAAAGTATTCACTGCAAGAACACTTGAACCAAGAAGGGCAACATTATATACTGCAATCAGAAAAAGCTTCCAGTACCACATACCCTCCAGAAAAAGCATGGTGTACCCGAAAGCAATCACAAAATCAATAAGAACCGTATATTGGGAAAATAATGCAAATTGATCTGAAAAACCAATACTTGCCATAAGCAGAAGAACCGCTGTTACCGCTCCCGGAAAATCAATTTTCCTGCTATACTTTGGCCGACAAAATATCTTTAAAAATACAATCCACAGCACCGATTCACACAGATTAGCCAGTATCTCCATTTAAGTCATCTCCATCGGATTCCATATAACTTCTCAATTTTTCAAGAAGCTGTTTTTCAAAATGCGGACTAACGAATTTCTTTATTCCATTACGTAAATAAACATTTTTACCATCAAACCGCTCTATAAACTTCACATTGACAAGATAACTCACCTGAACACGGACAAAACCATACTTTTCCAGGGTATGCTGAAGTTCATTAATGTGGTTTCTCACCACGATCGGCTCTTCATTATCCATAATAATGTCAATATAATGACCATTCGCCTGCAAATAGTCGATATGATAAGGATCTACCAGAATATTCTTCTTCCCATCCTTCACAATGACATAAATAGGCTCTTCACGGCTTTCTTTCCAATATCTTCTGACTGCCTTCCGCAGATCCTCTTCCAGATGTGCCTTCCTTATATAAGCAAACGGACGGGCCTCAATACTGTCAAACACATAATGATCATAGGATGAAGCAATAATAATGTCCTGAAACTTACGGGTCTTTCTCCACTTTTTCACCCACTGAATTCCATTTTCATTGCCCAGTTCCACATCCAGAAACAACAGGTCAAATGACAACGGCGAGGTATCCGCCTCCTGCGTTGTCCGGAAAGTCTGAATATGTACCTGTACCTTTCCGGCACCCAGAACCTTCTCTATCATCCGCGATAATACATATGCAAAATCGGGATCATCATCCAGAATGGCTATGAAAAGCTCTTGATTTATTTTCTTCATTCGTCATTCCACCTCATCATCTTACTGTAACAAAAACGAGATGGATGTATTATATTACTTTTTCTGCATAAAAAACAGATAATTTGTTATAAAATCTATATTTATTCCAAATATTTCTATCATTTTCATTTGCTTAAACATCATTTATTACAAGTAAAAATGTTAATTATTCCCATTTATCACTTTTTCTGTAGTTCGAATGATCATTTTGTTCTTATTTTTGCATTGTTCAGGCATTTCTGCAATACACTTCTCTTATCTCATTCTTTATACAGTTTATATCTGATTTACATCATCCTGAATATGATTTTTTCAGGAACAAATCATTCCGCTTTTTCTTATCTATGTTTCACTTTTTCTTCCCATCTTTTTCACCCTCATTATACACAATTCCGGCTGATTTTCCATCCTTTGTTTTCCCCGGAATTATGATATGGAAGAAGGAGATGTAACTCATGGATGCGCTGATGAACAAAATCAGAAATACTTATGATTTTACCGAATATGAATTAAAAATAATACGCTATGTTATCACAGCGCTCCTTTATGACCTCAGCAAGTTAATCCTGTTGGCAGTGATGTTTTCTTATTTGGGTTTCTTTCCTTATTTTTTGTGCGCATTGGTTCCATTCTGTTTATTGCGAAGTAAAAATGGCGGAATCCACACAAAAAGCTATTGGACCTGCCTGCTGCTGACGGTTCTTGTATTTATTCCAACCGTTATGATCCTGCCGGTGACAGCTCCTTTAACACCGATTCTGCGTATCGGACTCATGATTCCATGTGCAATCACAGAATACCGGCTTGGTCCTCTCCTTTCCCATCGTGAAGTCAAGCTGGACGAAAAGGGAATCCGAAGGAACCGCATTGCTTCCTTTCAGGTGGTTCTGATTGTCGCAATTCTATTATTTCTTCTCCCTGAATGTCCATATTTACTGGCAAGTTTTTGGATGGTGGTTCTTCACACTGTCCAATTAGCTATAACAAAAATTTATAAGGAGGTGAAAAAATATGAAGAGAATTAAATTACATCAAATTGGATTAGCTCTTTGTGGACTGTGCTTATCCGTTTTCGATTATATTTCATGGAGCGGAATCAGCATTGTTTTTTTTGGCGAACCCGATTTTCCTGAAGAGTAACCATCTATTCCCCCAAATGTTGCATAATTATTTGGGGGAATATTGTATCAAACATTAATCGTAACCTCTATATTTATCATGGATTCATGTCCGAGTTCTTCACTAGAAATATGTACATCCCCTCCATTTTGTTCTACCATATTCTTAAGCTTTGCCAATCCAATTCCTCTATTAACGCCTTTTGTACTATATCCATTTTTAAAGAACACTCTAAAGTCACTAGAAGTTACATTTTTACAAGAATTTTGGACTGAAAATACTAGCTTTTGATTATCAATTCTCAATTCAATTATCATTTTCTTTTCTTCAGAATTATTCATAGCCTCAATTGCATTATCCAGAAGAATTCCTAACATCTCAACAATCTGATACTCTGGAATTTTGATAGAAATATTAGGCATGACACAACTCTGCTTTACATCAACGCCCATATTTATTGCTCTGGTTATTTCATAATTGATAAAACCTGCAATGAGTGGATTTTCTACCATTGTCAGTACTCTTAAATTATCAACCTTATTTGTAAGGCTTCCCAAATATTTTTTTAGTTCCTCAATAGCAATGTTACAATTATCTGTTGAATACAATATCCCTTGCATTGCATTTATATGGTTTTTATAGTCATGTTGCTTCTCTCTCATGGATTGAATCAACTCTTCATATGCACTGTAATATAACTTGTTCAATTCTAATTGTGTTTTTCTTTTCCCTGCATCAATTCTAGATTTCTGCCACTCCATGACTAAAACCAACAAAAGTATCACAAAAGATATACTAACCAATACATATTTGGCATCTAATGTATGAGTTCTTTTAATGATCCATGCTTGGCTACCTAATAATACTAGAACAAATACTCCTATAATACATACTAACTTGTTTCTTCTTACAAAAAAGTTTGAAAGATCATTTAAATGCAATTTATTACTAAATATTATGATGATAACTGTATATGCAATTGTAACAACTAATTCTTTCTGTCCTATACTTGCTTTAGTAAACTCGAGAATGATTCCCACAATCCAATATGATACCAGTTGTACTATTCCTGTGATAATATATGCAATTACACAATTAAGTAATGTTTTTCTCAATGAAGCTTTATAATTTAATAATGCATAACAAAATAGAAATACATAAAATATACTTGCTAAATAACTTGGCCAACCATGATTATTTATTCCCGAAATAAAAATCAGTTCAGAAATTATAAAGATGACTTCATAAATCTCACATTTAAATTTTTCATTATATACAGCAGATAATATAAACAGTAGTGAAATAATTTCCATCAACCCCATAATATCCCTAACCATTAAACACCCTCCTCAAAAAATTCTTCTTAAATGTCAATCCAATTTCTACCGAATCCGTTCGGTTTTTAAAGGTAACGTATCTGTTGACGGAATCTATGGTTTCGACATAATTCCGGTTAACGATCACGAAACGGTTACACTGGACAAAATCATCGGAATCTAATTCTTTAAGGATCTCCTTCACTGGTTTATATGGCAGGTAACGCTCATCGGCTGTTGTGTGGATCACTCTTCCGGAACGTCCATTTTCAATATAGACAATGTCCTCCTTGCAAAGTTTTAATAGTATTCCATCTCTCCTGTAATATACTCTGTCTGAAGCCGAAGAATCGGTCGGGATCATAAGGGTTTCCTTTATAAGCTCAGACAATTGCTTTGTATCATAGGGTTTCTCGATATAGCTGTAGCATTGGACATCACTGTATGCATACAGACTGGGATCTTCCAGTCCGGTAATAAAAATAATGGGAGTAAAATGATAGCGTTCCACTTCACGGATATGATCTGCAAATTTCATACCGGAAGCGTCCCCAGAAGTCCGGGGATCCAGAATAATATCTAACAGAAAAAGATCAATGGATTTCTCCATTGCCATATGATATGCCTGTTCCAGGTTAACCGCACATATTACTTCATTCTGCGCACCCTGTTCACGAACAATTTTAACCAGCCGCTCCATCTCACGGGCATTATCTTCCAAAATTAAAATTGTTTTCATCCTATGTATTTCGTCCCCTTATTCCTCAGATTCAAATAACTGATCAATGATCACTTTCATATGATCCCTGCACGCTTTATCTTCTTTCGTAAGTACATTGCCTTTGATGAAGTAATGCATCAGGCGTACTAATACTTTCAACTTATCCGCATCCGAGAAATGATCTACCTGCTCCATGATGTCTTCCACATTTTCCGTTTCTCCATATAGAAGATAATCCGTAGATACACCAAAATACTGACAGATCAGTCTGAGGGTCTTCTTGGAAGGACCATATTCTCCTCGTTCATAACACCCGATTACATTCGGTCCTACGGAAAGAATTTCTGATAAGGCATCCTGAGTGAGTCCCTCTTTCTCACGCAACTCCCGTATTCTCTTCCCCATTTGTTCATTATTAATCGAAAACTCTTCTGTCATCACGGACTCCTCTGCTTTTTATTTCATTATATCCATGATGCACATTCCTCTTAATACAGTTATACTGTTTGTTTTCAGCGTTTCTTTTCGTTTCACCCACAGTTTCACCGTGACAAACCATCAGTAATACTATGGATATTCTCCTTCAATCCTGCTCTCGTTAATTTCAAGGGTTCTGCCTCATCCTTCAGATAAAGCTTTCTCTCCTTCTGATCCAGATAATCCATATATTTTCCATTTACAAGAAGGCCTTTTCCACACATTATCATTGGCTCTGACTTAAGCTGTTCCATAATTTCTTTCATGGTAAGATAGGCATACTGAGTCAATGGCTTGCCATGAACCTTGACAGACAGGTTCTTTCCTGTAATGCGCACATACACAACCTGATCCGTGTCAAAGAGAACGTGTATTCCATCGTTCTTCAGATGAAGCCTTGCTTTTGCTTCCACCGGATTATAAGTCAGACATTTCTTCACCATTCTGTGAATTTCATTGACATCATAAGGCTTTTGGATATACCCAAAACAATGCAGATCCTTATAAGCCTGTGCTCTCGGTTCCTCCAGTCCTGTCACAAAAATCACCGGTACATGACGGTATTCTTCACTTTTACGGATTTCCTCGATAAAACGATAGCCCTCCCGGTTGCATTCCTTCTGATCCAACATGATATCCACCATAAATAAGGAGATTGTCCGGTGCTTCATACATTCATAAGCTTCTTTCAGACCGGTATAACCGAATACACAATATTCCAACGGACTGCAATCCTCCACAATCTTTACCAGATATCTCAAGGTTGCCGGTTCATCCTCCAGAATCAAAATATTTTTTACCCTTGTATTTCCCTGTTCTGTCCCACTCATAAGTTTTTCCTGCCTGCAAGCAATTATCCGTCTGCCATTCCATATCCTGACGGGAGCTGCCTTCCTTCCCATCAGGTGTAACACAAAAGCACTCATCTTGCATCATAACGCAAAATCAGTGCTTTTGTATATTTGTAATTTCTATTTTTCAAAAAGATCTACAACATCAACCTCCAAAACCTCTGCCAGAGCACGCAGTTCAAAGTCCGTAACTGTGCGTTCATGGTTTTCAATTCTTGAAATGGAACCGCGACAGACATATATGGCATAGGTTTCAAGTCGTTCAGCCAATTCCTTCTGACTCAGATGCCTTTCCAGTCTGTACTCACGCAGCTTACCGCCTATGATGTTTTGAGCCTCATAATCAATAATTCGTGCCATACTTTATCCCCGCTTATTTTTGACACAAATATTGTATTATATACATCGTCCCTGCATGTCCTATGTTAAGACACATAACAGAATATTTTTATTTTCTACGTACAATTCAGTAACTATTTCCTTCATAGTCTAAAAATATGGCAGCCATCCGGAGCCTTCCGCCTTCCCTGTACACGTGCCTGAATCCTTCCCTTCTCGATCTGCAGATCCACTACCGTTCCAGTACGCACATACCTTTTCCCACGTTCCAGTCTGGAGGCGTAATCCGCATATCTTTCCAGATTTTCACACCACGCATTTCCCCACCAGCTTCTTGCGATTTTCCTGCCGCTGATGATAATGGGATGCATGGTTTTCCCTTTCATTTTCTGCTTTTTCAGACTGTCACTGGCATTTCTTTTCAACAGGCTTTAGCTCGGCTGGCTGTATAATTCACCATCGTCCCAATAATTTTTCATCCCGGTCACCTCTATCTGCTTTCTAATCTTAACAACGAGAATAATTCTTCATTGGAAAGCTCCGTAATCCATTTTTCACTTCCGGATCCAATCACATTTTCCGCCAGCTCCTTCTTGGAGTGAATCATCCGGTCAATCTTTTCTTCAATCGTACCCTGGCTGACCAGCTTATGTACCATAACATCCTTCGTCTGTCCGATCCGGAATGCACGGTCAGTTGCCTGATTCTCTACCGCCGGATTCCACCAGCGGTCAAAATGGATCACATGATTTGCCCTGGTAAGATTTAAGCCTGTTCCTGCTGCCTTAACCGAAAGCACAATAAACGGAACATAACGTTCTCCCTGAAATGCATCCACGATTTCGGCACGGCGTTTTACCGGAGTTCCTCCATGAATGACATATCCCTTTGCATAAAAATACCAGTCAGATAATCCGCAAGATATTCTGTAATTTCTTTAAACTGGGTGAATACAATTACCCGTTCTCTTTTTTCATAAATGGACTCACACAATTCCTTTAACAGCTCAAATTTTCCACTGTCTGCTATTTCCAGCTGCATTGCTTCCCGGAAGGATAAATTCTCCGGGACATTTTTCATATCCTCAAGCAGCTTCTTAAGCTTTTCATGGTTTACCTCAATCCATTTTCCCTTTAAGAGAGCCAGTCCTTCGGTCTGGTTCAGAAGATCCTGAATATCCTGCTGTGTCAGGCTGACCCCATCAACCGTCAGAGACGGCTGATGGGATACCAGGGCGTCAAAGAGAGCTAGCAGTTTTTCCTTATCGGAACGGTATTCCGTCAGTGCATACTGCAGCGGCATATGCCGGATGCTCCGTAAGACTGATGTGATAAAGCAGCTCCATCGGATCCTGCGTTGCCTGCTCATCAGCGTAATCCGGATAAAATCCGTCTCTGGTAAAAATATATGCCTGCTTCTCTGCAACCTGTACGGAATAAACTGTTTTTTCATAATTTTCATTATATGTGGTAAGCTGAATGGCTGCAAAGCAAATATTAAAAAGTACTTCGCGACGCAAAGGGTAATAATGGTAGCAGTTCACACAGCAGCTGCCGGATTGCGCAGACTCGCTGAAAATCATTGACAGGCATTGCCTATCTGTCTGAAATTTGTTACTATAATAAAGGTTTTACCGCTAACAAACAGATTTACAGGAGTATACTCATGGTCTCTTCTTGGTTTTATAAATACCACTTAATCGAATTGGCAGGCAGCTTCTTTACTACCTGGGCGCTCATGAAAGCTTCCCGCATGGAGCCCGGCAATATTCTGACTTTGGTTTTCTTTCTGTTCTGCCTGTTTTTTTATCATTATGTTCAAAAAAAACGCAGTAATTTTGAAGGCGATCTTCATCGAATTACCAGGATCGCATCCATTTTCTCTGTGATTTTTACGCTGTTCTATATGCTGATGGATTACCCACATTATATCGAAACCCTTACCAGCCGTCTTTTCCGGTTCGGAATTCTTGCTGTGGTTGCGATTGGTTTTTGGTTTTTATTTTATGAAATACTACTTGCGATTCTTTTATCCACGCAGCATAATGACAGGCTTTCCTCTTTACTATACAGTACCCGGATTCCCGACAAATGGGGTTTCCTGCATAAGCATACATTCCCTGTCACCTTTTTACTGTGCATGCTTGGCTGGCTTCCTTATTATTTGTACCAATTCCCGGGAATCATGACACCGGACAGCATCAATCAGCTGGAACAGGTGCTTGGACTTATCCCATACAGCAATCATCATCCCTGGGTACATACCCTGTTCATAAAGCTGTTCTACACCATTGGATACTCTCTTACCGGAAGCATGGTTGCCGCCATGGGGTTCTATACACTGATGCAGATGTGCTTCCTTGCAGCATCGATCAGTTATTTTGTGTCCTCCACCCGTATTTTTCATTTAAAACCAATCTGGGGCTTCCTGCTTGCACTTGCCTATGCCCTGCTTCCTTACCATGCCGTTTATTCGGTCACCGTCTGGAAGGATATTCCTTTCGCAGCAGCTGTCCTGCTATTTCTGACTGCCCTGTTACGGATACACAACAGAAACCACAGGTCAGACTATATCATTTTTATACTCTCCGGCATAATGATGTGCGTATTCCGTTCCAACGGATGGTATGCCTTTCTTCTCTGCCTCCCGTTTCTGCTGTTCTTCCTCAGACGGAACAAATACCTGATCGGTTCCCTTGCCATCACTCTCTGTATGAGTATTCTGATTCGTTATCCGGTCATGAACGCCTCTCATGTCGTATCTCCTGATTTCGTGGAGTCTCTCTGCATTCCCTTGCAACAGGTTTCCTGTGTGCTTGCCAATGACCGTGACCTGACACCGGAGCAGAACGAGCTGATTGACCAGGTCATTGACCGTACCTATGTAAAGGAATTATACAATCCTACCTTTGCAGATAATATGAAGGAGCTTGTGCGTGCCGGAAATCCCCAATATCTGGAAAACCACAAGACAGAATTTCTAAAGCTCTGGATATCTCTTGGCATTAAGTACCCCGGCGACTATCTTGAGGCTTATATTCAGCAGACAAACGGCTACTGGTATCCGGATTCCTATTATCTCGTTGCCGAAGCCGAAGGAATCAGCGCTACTTCCCTTGGGATTTCCCACACTCCCTTAATCCGCGGTCCCATCGTGGTGAAAAGTAAGGAAATTGCCATTAAACTCGGCAGCATGATTCCCCTTTACGGAACCTTATGGAGTATGGGTGTAATCTTCTGGATATTCCTGATCTGCATTGCATGTATTCTGTCCCGCAGGGATTATTCCAAGCTGCTCTATGCCCTCCCCTGCCTGACACTCTGGTTCACCGTAATGATTGCCACTCCGGTTGCCACCGAATTCCGCTATGTCTACTTTTTGATTTTATGTCTGCCTTTTTATCTGGTGACAACTCTTGCGGATATCAAATGATGTTTTCCGGAATGTATGATTGAAGTTTTCTGGCTGAACATCTATAATATATTCTTAAGCATCATTAAATTATTATTAGCGATGCAAAATTAATGATATAAACAATAAACCTAAATAATCCGGAAATAATCCAAATATTCCATAAGAAAGAGATAACACCTATGATTTCTTTAGTAATTCCGTCCTATAATGAGCAGGACAATATCGTTCGCACCCATGAGACAATTCAGGGAATTTTGAATCAGGCAAAGATTGATTTTGAAATCATCTTCGTGGATGATGGTTCTGTGGACAATACCTATGTAAATATTGCCAGGCTCGCACAGACGAAAATGAATGTCAAAGGGCTTTCCTTTTCCCGCAACTTCGGCAAGGAAGCGGCCATTTTCGCCGGTCTCGAAGCTGCTGCCGGAGAATGTGCAGTCATTATGGACTGTGATTTGCAGCATCCTCCCACACTTCTTCCTCAAATGTACGAATTATGGCAGAATGGGTATGAGGTAGTAGAAGCTGTAAAGTCCAATCGCGGCAGGGAAAGCTTTTTTCATCGCATGTGTGCCAATGGTTTTTATGGAATTATCAGCCGGCTTACGAAAATTGATATGAAAAACGCCTCCGATTTTAAGCTTCTGGATCGGAAAGCAGTTGATGCTCTCCTGCTGATGCCGGAGCGGACTCCGTTTTTCCGCGCCTTATCCTCCTGGGTTGGATTCAAAACGATCCAGATCCCTTTCGAAGTACAGGAACGTGAAATCGGCACCTCCAAATGGAGCTTCTGGAGTCTGGTGAAATACGCACTCCGTAACATTACCTCCTTTTCCGGTGCACCAATGCAGGTGGTTACCATTTTAGGGTGGTTTATGCTGATTCCTTCCTTTGCTTTCAGCATTGAAGCCCTATACCGTTATTTTTCCGGAACTGCTGTGGAGGGATTCACGACCGTTATTATCCTGCTTTGCTGGATTGGAAGTATTCTGATGATCAGTCTCGGCATTATCGGACATTACATTTCCAGAATTTATGATGAAATTAAGGCACGTCCAAGATATCTGATCAGCAGACGCTGCGGGTATGAAGGGGAAGCCGGCAACGCTCCAGAGAAAGGCCTTTAAGTCTCAGGGTAATACAATATAATATAATATAAAGTTAGAATAGGATGGAATCATATTCCAAATCGATTCCTATACAGACTCATTACTGAAATACAGAATTTCATTCATAAGGAGCAAGATCATGATAATATATCATGCCGATGACTACGGCATTTCCATAAATGCTTCAAAAGAAATATTAACCCTCGTCCAACAGGGAAAGCTATCCGGAATCAGTGTCATTCCCAATATGAGTTGCTTTGCAGACTGTATAGATCTGCTTCTTCCTGTAATAAAAGAACGTCCTGCTCTGACGGTTGCACTGCACCTTAACTTTTTCGAGGGACACTGCTGTGCGGCTCCTTCGCAAATTCCGCTTCTTGTTGATGAAAATGGATATTTTAAGTGTAGCTGGATGTATTTCTTTAAAAGCTCCTACACCTCTGTGAGAAATGAACTTCGGAAACAGCTTTCCACGGAAATCCAGGCGCAGATTCAAAAGCTATATCATGCAATGCCTTCCGATTATGTACTATGTCTTGACAGTCATCAGCATTCCCATATGATTCCGGTTGTCTGGGATGCACTGCGTGATGTCGTACTTTGGAATCATTACCCGGTACAGTATATCCGCATTTCCAGAGAGCCCTTAGCACCCTATCTGAGCACTCCTGCCTTATACCATACTTATCCGCCGGTAAATCTGATCAAAAATGTCATCCTTCAATTTTGCACATGCTATACCAAAAGACATCCTATTATCCCCATGAAAGGAAACTATTATTTATGGGGACTGATTATGGGAGGCTCCATGGATGCCGACCGGATCAACCGGTTGATGGATAAGTTTCAGAAATACGGACAGGATCCCGACACCTTAGCGTTGCTTTTTCATCCCGGAATCATTCTTCCTGTGGAATTGTCTCCGGAATATAATAATCCGGATTTTAAAGCTGCTGAGACTTCTCCCAGACGGCAAAAGGAATACGAAAGCCTGATGAAATTATAAATTTCACCAGGCTGCTTTTAAAGAGACCGTTGCTCCTCATCCATAAATCTCTCTGTTTTTTCTAATTCTTTCTCTTTCGAGATCTTTCAAGATAAGCTGATTTTATATTCTGAATTGCCATCTCGTACGACATCACATGTATCCCGAGAAACATTTGCTGCAGCACTTCACATGATCCCTGTTCCAGCATATCTTTCGGCATCTCCTGCGGATAATCAATACTCCATACTCTGTACAGATAGCCCGCCCACTCCATAAAATCAGTAGAAAGAACTTCCCCTTTCTTAATCTTTACCTCTTCCTCCAGTGTCTCCATAAGATATTTTTCTCCGAGCCAGATGGAAGAGATTTCATCATGATACATATGCACTGCAAGGTCTGAACTTAGCAATTTGTCAATAAAATCATGGGAATCATATCCTTTTTTACATGATAATATGAATAATCTGGCCGACATTTCACATTGTCCTGTGTGCACTGCTGTTAGCTTCATTGACGATTCCACTCCTCTATAATTTCATCAAAGTATTTTACATTCTGAGCCCTGCGATACCTGGTGTTAAGCTGTCTAAACAGCTGATCCAGTATCAGATTTCTATTTTGACTTATAGCCTTTGCCTGCTTTATCTCCTCATGCGTCAAAGGGCTCTCCCGAAGAATTTTAATGTGCGTTTTATCACAAGCTTCTTTTGTTTTGGCAACATATTGCTTTCCGAGACTTACCTTTTGCATTGCTTCAATCAGTGCTGCATCACATAACTCCCCCATGAAAAATCTCTGTAATGCCTGCGTCATCTTATCATCTGCAATGATTCCTATAATAACATCATAGTTTTCATTATATACCCGATATTTCTCACAAAGATTCCTATATTTTTCTTCCAAAAGTCCCCGGTTATAAGCAATAAACAATGCCCAATCAATCTGATCATTGGCATCTTCTTCAAAGGTTTTAATCTTTAAACCAGCAAAATCACAATCCAGTTCATAAAATCTATTGTCAGGGAACTCGGCAATTAAACCCTTAGGCTGATCCGGCAGATCCCCCATATAGAACCCCTGCCCAAAGTCGCAGGCATCAAGGCTCTTAGGTGCAATATCACCTTTAATTCCTCTCTTTGATCCATGGTATAGTATCATGTGCATTTCTCCATATGGACATTATAACCATTCCATACCCCAATCACAATAATATTCATGCACTATCTTTTAAAAATCATATGGGATATTTTATAATGTCCGTTGCGGACTGATTCTTCGTCCTGTCCACCCCATCATTTCAGCCCAGTTAAGCATGACATCCCTTTCATCTGCTGCCTCTTCATCATCCGGGTCTGCCTCATAAATAGTTCTCAGCATATCACAAAAACCTCTGATACCTCCGACATCATCCACAAGCTCTATGCCGTCCTTCCGGATACATACCGGCCGATGTCCAATAACTGTTTCTTCCAGCAAACCGGTCAAAATATCGTCCGTCTCTCCGTTCCTGCCTTTCCACACGCCGGTTTTCTCGAAATGATACACATCCTCGCAGCTGATAATTACTTTCCAATTATCTCCGTAATCATAGCTGTAAATAAGCTGTTCAGTGACAGGCAATACAAATGTATCACAGCTCTCCAGATATTCCCGTTCCTGCTTATTGCTTCCAAACCTCCTGCTTTGATATTCATTCACAGCATTCCTTATGTCAATTTTATGTATTGCTGAGTCTATATATTTCCTCACGGCTTCAAAATCCGACTTATCATTATTCTTAGCATAAAGGATATCGGATACAGGCACTCTCTCAAGCAACTCATAGCACACAATATCTGCAAACGCATGCATAACCTGATCTATAGTAGCTTCTCTCAGCTTTACCTTATAAGGCTCCGGCTGCTTTTTTGCATAAAAGTCAAATTCATGGACGGTTATCTCCTCCCATCTCGCAAGCATCTCCTCCACCTTAATCTGATTGATGAGATAATGTTCTCCATTTCCCTTATAGCAATATGGTCCTGTATACTTTTTCCTCATCCAGGATCTCACACTCTCTCCCTCTTTGTAATCATCATCCCAATAAATATCCTGATAATTCTCGGTCGGGAATCGGAAATAGACACCTGCCATTTTTGACCATGTCATAAAATCGTTGTTCGTCAATTGTTTGAAAACATCATCCGGCAGACTGAAATTATGCAAATGTCCGTTCTGCCATCCGAACATTCTCAATATTGCATAATTCAGAGCATGTAATGTAATATCTCCTGGAACCAGAATATCTCTCGATATCGTCTGATCTACCGCTCCATATTTTTTCAGAATTTCCATTTCCTCTTCATCCGTATACTGCATATCCAGTTCCAGATGCAACCGCAACACATCCATCTTTTTCCTTCCTGACATTTTCAGATTCATTATTTTGTTGTTCTCCACTATGTTTTCTTCTCCTTTCTTTTCCTGCATTAAATCTCTGTTTCCTGCTTTCACCACTTGCATAGCTGCGGCATTCTTCATCCTGCTTCTATACCGTTCTGCACGTTTTGCCTCTCCAGACAGCATTTCTCCTCCATATACTCCTCTCTCATAAGGCATATATGCCTGTACATTTTTGACAGACATATGCAGGTCATCTGCTATCTCTTCTGTTGTCATACCCTGTTTTAAAAGTGTTCCAATTTCTTCGCTGGTGGTGCTTTTCCATAAACCTTCCGTAATCAGAATCTTCCGTGCCTTAACTGTTGAAATGCCGGTAGCTTTTGCTGTTTCCAGCACAGAGTTATTCACCATGTATAAATCCACAATCTTATCTATCTGGGCTTGCGCAATCGTGTTCATATAGACTCCTCCATTGCCTTTAATATATCGCTCCTTCTTATTCGTGTCAACCTAATCTTTTCTAGAAGTTCACATTCATCTTTACTTCCAGAAATTTTACCACTCAAATATAAAGATTGGAGTCTACTTGCTGTAGTGCTCCAGTCTTTACTCTCAACTTCCTGTAAAAATTAACTCTCGATGAGGATTTTACTCCTCATCGAGAGTTAATTTTTACAGGAAGTTGAGATTCAAATCACTCAAAACTGAAAACGGGATTCCCATTCCCGTCCCACGTAACTTCTAACATCATTGCATGTCGATTAGGATTATATAATGGATTCCCTTTAACCTCCGCTTCATTCCTGGCATGAAAAACCATGATGGTTTTTTCATTCTCATCTTCAGTAAAGCAATTATGTCCGGGACCGTAAATACCAAGTTCTTCATCGGTTGCAAGCACAGGCATCCTCTCTTTCTTCCATTGTTTCGGATCCAGGAGATCTGCATCCTCAGATGCCGTCAACATACCTACACAATAATGTATCCCCGTATCACTTGCCGAATAAGTCAGATAAATCTTTCCATTCTTTTTGAGTATGGCAGGTCCTTCATTTACCCAGTAGCCATATCTCTCCCAGTCATAATCAGGTGTTGTCAGCAACACCTGAACCGTTTCAAGTTTGATCGGAGAAAACATTTTAGCAATATAAATGTTAGAGATCTGTTTGCCAACTCCTACCTTTTCTGCCCAGATATAGTAATAATTCCCTTTATTCTCAAGTATCGTTGCATCTAGTGAAAATGCTTGAAAAGAAAATTCATCCTCATCGGCTGCTTGAATCATTCCCTTTTCTTTCCATGTTCCCGTTAATGGATCTTCGTCTTCGCATTCCAGAACATAAGGACGCTCATGCCATGGATTTTCTGCATTTCCAGCCGAAAAATAGATATACCACTTGTTTTTCAGATAATGCAGCTCCGGTGCCCAGATATGAGCCCCCATTATGCCTTCCTCATGCTTTGTCCAGATTACTGTCTCTGGTGCTTTAGAAAGACCATCCAACGTATCTGACTTACGAAGCACCAAACGATCATATGTCGGAACACTTGCTGTAAAATAATAGTTTCCATCCTTATGCTTATAAACATAAGGATCTGCTCTCTGCTGAATCCATGGATTTTGTACATTACAATTTCTTAACATATTCCATATCCTCTCTATTCCAAATTTACATATCCATTATCTTTCTATATTGCAAAATGTTCCATGAATGTGGTCTGAGTATTTCCTTAATCATTCCATTCTCTACTTCATTCATTGAACGTTCATGCGGTACAACTTGATATGGTTCTTCAAATGTATTTACCTCATTCCAATCCTCTGTATAGATTTCACTCCAATTTTGTGCCTTCAAATTACCAAATTGCCCAAGATCAGCTACCATCTCTACTTCATTCTCTCTATCCAGATTTGCTAGTAAAAGAATAATTTCTTCTTCTTTTGCTACACAAGCCATCTGTATTACAGGTTGTTTACCATAGTGATTAGTTTCAACAGTTTCCATTTCTACTACCACAAGTTGTATGACCACACCATCTTTTACTGCATTTACAATATCCCGGAACGTGTAAAACACAGATTGACGTAAAACCTTTCCCTCTGTTGACGTACTAATCATTCCGCCCTCATTAATTAATAATGATTGACAGGCTATTTTCACCCTGTCACAATTATTCAATAATACGCACAAAATGCCACCATAAATAACCGCATCCAGCTGCGTATACTGCGCAAAACTATAATTTTGTTCTACCCTCCCCGGATCTGCTGAGGTCAATGTCACTAATCCCCATTCATCAAAAGAAATATTTACCACATGAGAAGAATGTTTTTTCCCTTTTACCAAATCGCATGCTGACTTAATTGTATCAATATACGATTGCATATTTGTAAAAAAATATGGATAATCCGTTATGTCATTTCCACGCTCATAAACCTGCTGTTTCTCCGGATGATAATTATAGTATCGATGGATAGATAAATAATCTATTTCCTCATAAGCCTCATCTAAAACATGAAAATCCCATTCTCCAAATGTTTTATGTCCAATTTCATTCGTACAACTGCCACATGCAATAACTTTTACTGATGGATCGATCCACTTGGCAATTTTTGCAGTTTCCTTTAAAAGCCTTGCATATTCTGATGCAGTATGCATATTAATCTGCCAGTCACCATCCATTTCGTTTCCCATGCACCAATATCTAACTTCATAAGCATCATGTCCATTTTCTTTGCGCTTACTACTCCAATAAGTATTCTCTTTTAAATTACAATATTCTATTAACTCTCCAGCCTCTTTTGGTGTTCCAGTTCCTAAATTTACTGCCATAAGCGGTTCTATTGACAATTCCTGAAGTAACGGTAAAAATTCGTCCACTCCAACCTGATTTGTTTCTATCGTTCCCCACGCAAGCTCCTTTCTTGTAGGTCTGCTCTCTTTCGGTCCAATACCATCTTTCCAATCATAACCAGATACAAAGTTTCCTCCCGGATATCGAATTGCAGTAACTCCAGCTTCTGAAATCAGTGCTTTTACTTCTTTACGGAATCCATTATGATCGCAATCCAACATTTCCGGTTCATACAATCCTCCATACATACATCTTCCAAGATGTTCTACAAAGGATCCAAATAATAAATCTGGCACCTTTGCAACCTTATATTCCGGATTACATACCATTCTAATTTTTTTCATAATTTATAAGCCATTCCTTTCTCTATCCTTTAATTCCTGTGTATACCTGACCTTCCACAAAATAACGCTGACCCAAAATGTAAACAATAAGCATCGGAGCTAACGAAATTGCCGCACATAAAAAAGCCGGACCATATTCAGTTGTATGCGTACCTATAAACATAGCCAGTCCATTAGAAAGTGTCCGCATTCTACTGGAACTTGCTACGATCATTGGCCACAACAAGTCATTCCAGCAATTATTTATACTCAGCACAAAAATAGTCACACAAGTTGGTTTAATTAACGGGAACATAATCTTCAAAAAAATATCAAATTCATTACAACCATCTATTCTCGAAGCTTCCTGCAAATCCTTGGGAATTCCGTCAAACGATGCCCGTGCTAAAAAAATCCATTGTGCCGATGCAATTTTGGGAATAATCAATCCTGCATAAGTATTCAAAAGTTTCATATAATGGACTTCTACATACAAGGGAACCATAATCACTTGAAACGGTATCATCATCGTTGCTAAAAAAGCAATAAAAATAATATTTTTTCCTTTAAATTCCAATTTAGAAAACGCGTATCCTGCCAATGTATTTACAAAAATTGCTGGTACTGTCGTTCCTACTGAATAAACTACAGAATTCACAATATACTTAACGATATCTATTCTTGATTTAATCGTTTCCCAATTTTCATTTGTCAATTTTCTCGGGAAAAAGGATGGTGGCCAAGATATAATATCCTGTTCATATTTGAATCCACTTAATACTACCCATATAATCGGCAACACTACCATCAATGCTATGATAATCAGCAACAAATATATGGGGATCATTCTCAGTATCTTCTTATACATAATAATCCTCCTAATCACTTGTCCGTTTCATAACATATTGTTGAATCACAGTTGCAATTAAAATCATGATAAACAGTACCTCTGATATCGCTGTTGCATAACCCATATTATTATTTTTTGTAAATGCCTGTGTATACACATATAAAACCAACGTATTGGTAGATTTATTAGGTCCTCCGTTCGTAAGTGTATAAATAATATCAAACACCTGCAAAGAACCTATAATTCTGGTCATTAACAAAAACCATACTGCTGGCATAATATCCGGTAATGTGATAGAAAAAAACTGCCTGATTTTAGAAGCCCCATCTAGCTCAGCTGCTTCATAATAATCTATCGGAACATTCTGAATGGCAGATACCAAAATAATAGTAGAAATTCCAAAACTTCTCCATAACGATACACCTATTACCGCATACAATGCTGTATTTGGATCATTTAATAAATTAATTTTTCCAAATCCTAATATCTGAAGCCACCACGTAAAAAGACCAACATTTGAATGCAACAACATCTGCCACATAATCCCCACGGTAACTGCTGATGTAATTACTGGTAAAAAATAAATACTTCGTACGCATCTATTAAAAAAATTATTTTTTGCTATAATTGCTGAAATAATAATTCCTATCAGCATTTGAAGCGGTGTTTCTATTAAAGAAAATTTAAGTGTCACCCAAAAACTATTAATAAACTGCCTATCTTTAAATATCTTCACATAATTATCAAAAGCAATAAAATCTGCACTATGAAAATCAACTCCCATCTTAAATGTACTAATAACCAAAGATGCCATTAATGGAATAATACAAAATACGAATAACAAAATACCTGCCGGTGCAATAAATAAATATGCTGCATGCGATGGCTTATTCCAAAAACTCCTTATTCTCTCTCGCTTCATTTCATATCTCCTCTATGCCAGAAGGGTGTAAGCATACTCACACCCTTCTTATACATACTTATTCTGCCAACATATCTTCTCCGTAATTTTCAATTACAGAGTTTTCTAACTGTTCTTGATAAACTGTTAATAAAGACTCTAGCTCTTCTTCCGAACCATCACTATATACCCATTCTTCTGCTAATTCAATCATTGCACTACTTGCATCTGTATAACACTTATTTCCCGCCGGACAAAATAATACTGTTTCTACATCGGTTGCATCTGCTGCAACTGACAGTCCCATCAATAATTCGTTATTCTGATAAGAATCACAATTAATAGCAGGAATATAACATGCAATATACCCCATTTCTAACGACCATCGCGTATTTGCCGTATCATCTACCTTTGTTGTATCAGTTCCATTGTACCACCATTCGATAAATTTCTCTGCTGCCCATGCTTCATCATCTGTTGCAGAAGTTGTAATGTAAAAATTACTCATATCACTAAGTGCATAGCTATTAATATCCTCTCCTGATTGAACCGGAACTTTGGCAATACCATAATTAATGCCTGCCGAATCCAAACCAGCTTTTAACCAGCCTCCATTAATCATCATACCAATCTGACCTGCCAGCATCATGGAATCAATATCTTTCTCTTTCGGATTATTTCCGGTATCATAAAGCTGATAAAAATAATTCAAACCATCTTTCAAAGCATCATTATTCTTTAAATTCACCTTATATTTACCATCGGTATTCTTATCTACAACCAAACCACCGAAACGTTGTGTAAATGCTCCCAATTGCGCCTGATAACAATAATAAAGACCTGAACCAAATGTATTCTTAGATGAATCTGTCATTTTTTCTGCATATTCTAAATACTCGTCCCATGTTACCGGAGGCATCTCAGGATCTAATCCAGCAGCTACAAATAAATCTTTATTATAGAATAGACACATTTGAGCAATCTGAAATGGCATGCCATACAATTCTCCCTCTTCACTATAACAACGACTTAAATATGCCTCTAAAAAATCCTCTTTCTTCAACCCTGTACTTACAAAAATATCATCAATCGGTCTTAAATATCCCACATATCTGTTGATGCATCCCGTATCACCCAAAATAAGATCCGCCGCATCACCTGTCGGAAGGCTGGATTGAAGCATTTCATTAACACTTGATGTAATTGTCATATCAACTGTAATTCCATATTCATTTTCCTCATTAAATTGATGAACCAGTTCCGTCAATGTATCTCCATCAGAACCTACCCATGCATTCCAGAATGTTATTGTCACATTCTCAGGAATCCCCTCCATATCCTCTACTGCATCTTCTTCCTGTACATGATCACTAACTTCCGTTACATCTTCATCCACAACATTCTCTGCCACATCTTGATTGTTTCCACAACCAACTGCGAAAACTGCCATAATTGCCGCCAATAACATTGAAATAACTCTTTTCTTCATAAAAACCCTCCTTTTTTATTGAATAATAGTATTTTTGCTATGCGTACAGCTGTACGCTTTTGAGATTATTATACACATTGCACTGCGAGTTGTCAATCTATATTCAATTAATTCTGCTTTCACATCACCTCATAGTACCATCGTAATTGGCTAAACCTTCTACACAAAACACTATTTGCCCTATAAACCAAAACTTCCTATGCACAAAGAAGCTAAGATCAAAAATCTCAGCTTCTCCTACTCCATACCTATAATGTATCACCGTCTACTATCTTATATGGTATATAAAGTTCTTTTTCAACATTCTTTCCCTCTATCAAATCCAGTAACATACGAAACGCTTTTTCACCAACCTTTTCCGGTGCATTTTCCAACGTAGCCAACCGTACTGGAAACATCTGCATTAATTCCAGATGATCAAATCCCATCACCCCATAATCCTTGCCTACATCATAACCATATTTTTGCATAGTCATCATTACATATCCCGCATATATGTCACCAGAACATAAAAATGCTATTTTGTCTTTACTTCTTTTAACCCTTTCCAATACTTTTTGTACATAATCTGTTGTACCTATAGATTCAAACAAAACATTTCTCTCTATTGCCGCCTTTTCAGCACCCCGAAGTCTTTCCTTATGTCCTCCAAAAGATCTTGGCTTTTTATTCTTTAATCCCGGAAAAACAAAACAGATTTTCTTATATCCTTTATCAACAATGTAATTTACTGCATCATAGGCTGCATGATATTCATCATTTCCCACATAAGGCAAATCTCCCAGTTTCGCACCCCCAATAACTACTATTGGGAAATGATATTTCTTTAAATATTCATAATCCTGTATCTCTTGTGAAGCAGCATTCAATATAACACCATCAATTCGATAACCAGCTAATTGTCTGATAATATTCTCTTCCTGCTTCCGATTGTTGTCATGCAATGTAATATTTAGTAGATACCCCTTTTCCCTCCCTACATGTTCCATTGCCTCTATCATACTTGGAAAATATGTACCTTGCAAATCACAAAGAACTGCACCTACGGTCTTAGAAGCTCCTTGTGCCAAACTTCTTGCCATCAGGTCTGGCTCATACCCTAATTCTTTTGCAGTTGTCAATATTCTTTGTTTCGTTTCTTCATTAATTCTCCCTGTTCCGTGCAATGCACGTGTAATAGTTGTCCTTGAAACATTACATATTCTCGCCAAGTCTTTAGTTGTTACTGCCATATGTTGCCTCCGTACATGTCAAATTATTCCAAATACATTCTATCAATTTTTCCTTATTTATCCCACTTACTTTTCCTAACTATATTAAATTTTCCGACTAAAGCGCTGTTTTCTGGTATCTCTACCAACTTCTTCTAAATTTGGGTTCATATCCGCCATCGCTTCCATCACCTTCATAGGATATAACTTCAAATCCATTTTCTTTACACCAGTGCTCAACATCATATGTCAGTTCAAAAGCTTCCACAACGGGCTCATAATAGTCATCGCAGGTACAGTACTCCTCAAACTCCGGGTCCAAATATTTTTTCAGTTTCTTCTCATAGAATGCATATATTGATTCTTTTGTCATAAAAGGATTTTTCTTTAAGAGCTTCTGCAGATCCTTGTTCTGAATAGCCATTTTAGTAGGATATAGTTCTATCTCCGCATTGTAAAAACAGTCTACGTAGCTATTTCCTACTTCCTACACTGAAAAGCCTTCCCATTTGAAGGTGTGATTACTTTTCAGAAACTGCACGAGTCCTTCATCTCTTTTATTCTTCCACTCGGCTTTGTTATCCTCAGAATACAATGTATGAATTACATCCGTCAGCTTATCTGACATTTAAGATATTTTTCTCCGAGCCAGATGGAAGAGATTTCATCATGATACATATGCACTGCAAGGTCTGAACTTAGCAATTTGTCAATAAAATCATGGGAATCATATCCTTTTTTACATGATAATATGAATAATCTGGCCGACATTTCACATTGTCCTGTGTGCACTGCTGTTAGCTTCATTGACGATTCCACTCCTCTATAATTTCATCAAAGTATTTTACATTCTGAGCCCTGCGATACCTGGTGTTCAGCTGTCTAAACAGCTGATCCAGTATCAGATTTCTATTTTGACTTATAGCCTTCGCCTGCTTTATCTCCTCATATGTCAAAGGGTTCTCCTGAAGAATTTTAATGCGCGTTTTATCACAGGCTTCTTTTGTTTTGGCAACATATTGCTTTCCGAGACTCACCTTTTGCATTGCTTCAATCAGTGCTGCATCACATAATTCCCCCATGAAAAATCTCTGCAATGCCTGCGTCATCTTATCATCTGCAATGATTCCTATGATAACATCATAGTTTTCATTATATGCCCGATATTTCTCACAAAGATTCCTGCATTTTTCTTCCAAAAGTCCCCGGTTATAAGCAATAAACAATGCCCAATCAATCTGATCATTGGCATCTTCTTCAAAGGTTTTAATCTTTAAACCAGCAAAATCACAATCCAGTTCATAAAATCTATTGTCAGGGAACTCGGCAATTAAACCCTTAGGCTGATCCGGCAGATCCCCCATATAGAACCCCTGCCCAAAGTCGCAGGCATCACGGCTATTAGGCGCAATATCACCTTTAATTCCACTCTTTGATCCATGGTATAGTATCATGTGCATTCCTCCTCCAAATACACCTCATCTTTCCTATAAAACCTTGCCACAACCTGATTAATCCACTCATCCGGGTTATCCGTGATGTCTTCCCAGAATAGCAGCTGCGGTTTTGCGGTGAGAGGAGATACCTGCACCTGTGCCGCATCAGACAGGTAAGCCTGCTGGCGCTGTTTCATCTCCATATCATAGGTCTTTGCCTCTCCGGAAATAAGAGACTTTACTGCAGTTACACTGACCAGATCCCTGGTATCATCCGCAAGCAGAGTATTTCCTGCAAAGAATGCTCCTAAGGCAAGAATGCAGCCGAAAAATATCCCTACATACTCTCCCCCAACAGCTTCTGAAGCCTCAGACCAAGCCTGACGAATCATGCAGATCACAATATATTCCATAATGACACAGCTTAACAGCCAGAAGAAAAACCGTACATTCTGAATCCGTCCCGCACCAACAGCACCATACGCATAAAGTGTCGGTGCAAAGGTAGATGCAAACAAGGAATATTGAACTGCCAACGCAATCAAATATCCCCACATGGATTTCTTATGAGCCGGCAACAATGAAGGCAGTTTCCATACAAACGGAATCAGAAAGACCAGACCAAGCAGCACCAGAGGATGTGACCACTCAATCATGTAATTGTATGCTTCATGATAGGAATATAATACAGCCCGAACCGGAGACCAGGGCTCAAATGCAGATTGCCGGACTGCGTTTCCGGGTGCCAGACAGTTCACCAAAAAGCCTGTCACGGTTAATAAATACACAATTCCGACCTTCCAGGCAGCTTTCCGCTTCCGTAAGACGGCCCCGAGAAGAAGCAAGAAACCTGTCTCCATAGCAAGCAATGCGGTGATATAATTACCACCTGCCAGAAATACCCCCAGAATGCATAAGACTGCAAGCCGTCCTGCTCTGCATTGATCTTTTTGCACCACTTCCATAAGAAGTGATGTCTCTATTAAAAACAGGGCATAAAATACAACATAATAAACAGAGCCGTTCCACCAGAAGAATCCCTCTGCCGGTGATGGGAGAAGTTCTATACTAAGAAGCATAAGCACCAAAGCAATCAAATCTCCCGTGATCTTCTTTCCTCCAAGGATTATTACCATCTTTCTGCAAAAGAAAAAAGTGCCAAACAGAAGCAATCCCAGAACGATCACTGTTGTACAGCCGTAAAATTCTTCTCCCCAGACAGAAGGCTGCAGTGCAAAAAGAGCAACCGCACTGTAAGATCCCTGCCAGTTCAAGTAGGTATCCTTAATTTTCGCTCCTACTGCCGCAAACACCCGAATCAGATTATGGGTGTCTGTCCATGCCCATCTTGCAAGGCATCCATAAGAGTAATCATCTGCACTACTGTGATTATATCGTGCAAGATATAGCAAGGGGAATAAACATCCTGCGAGTATAATCAGTAACACAATCTTCCAAAACTTTTCCGTTTGTAATCTTTTCACTAATCCATCCTCTTTGAACTTCATATACTTACAACTGCTACGGATTCCATCCCATTAAAATACTGCATACAAAAAAGCTTCTGAGCGCACACCACAGCTCATAGCCACCTGAATTAATATCATCATCAGATAATAGACACCCCAACGTATTACAATATTGTGCCCGTTCAGCCATGCAAACATATCCATGTGCTTTTCCGACATTATGCTGTGAATCAGCACGATAGCAATTGCTGCCAGTACAATCATCAGAGTCTTTATGGTCAGTGTATCGGTCATCAGTTCCGACATACTGCCGGCGAATCTGCCGGGATCCAGATGAAGTATCGTATTCCGGAACGCTGTCATACAGTCTCCAAATCGGACAATGCGGTCAAAGTACCACCCGATATTTACGATGATAAAAGTACGGATGATCCGGAACACATGAAATCCCCTTCCTTCTTCCCTCACATGACATACCTGCTTCATCTTAACAAACAACGGATCAAAAAGTTCTGCAAGAGCAATCATAATTCCATTATAAAGTCCCCAGAGAATATAATGTGATTCTGCTCCATGCCAGATGCCCACAATAAAAAATACCAGAACATTTCCAATACATGCAGGAAGCACTCTTCCCACATGTTTACCCAGGTTTTTGATTCCCCACTTGCCGAGACGCTGCATCGCCTTTGTCAGCGCAAATGGATAAAACACATAGTCCCTCATCCATGCTCCAAGGGAAATATGCCATCTTCTCCAAAAATCTGCCAAAGATACGGCAAAATATGGCTGTCGGAAGTTCGGCATCATTTCAATGCCAAAAAGTTCTGCAATCCCAAGCACAAGATCAATTCCTCCGGAAAAATCCGCATATTGCTGTGCAGAATACATAAGAATTCCTGCCACGATCACGCTTCCCGGCATATCACTTCCGGGCGCATCCAGAATTGCTGCCACAGCTCCACTCAGCAGATCTGCAATTGCATATTTCTTAAGCAGACCAAACAGCATGAGAAACAATGCATGTTTCGTCTTTTCCCAGCAAAAAGAATGCTCCGCATCAAACTGCGGCTTCATCTGTCCAAAACGGTTAATCGGTCCCTGAATCAGTTGTGGAAAAAAAGATACAAACAATAGAAACTTAAAGAAATTCTTTTCCCCTTCTCCCGAATCCCGATACTGATCGATCAGGTATCCCATAGACTGAAAGGTATAAAAAGAAATTCCAAGAGGAAGTAATAATCCTAATGAAACTGCTCCCCGATCCGGATGAAGCATCTGACAGATTCCATCGTATAACACCTGCCAGTACTTTAGATATGCCAAAATGCCAAAATTAATAAGTAAAACAAGAAGAAGTGTTCTTTTTTTCTTTCTGGTTAAAACAGCCTTTAATTCCTTCTTCTGCTCTTTCGAAATACCTTCCTTCTTCTTCGCCTCTCTAAATTCCAGTGTAAAACGGAACATCATTCTTCCTGCTATCCAGGTGCTAAGAGAGGTAATTCCGATAAAAAGAAGATTCACTACTCCCGAAAAAACATAAAAGATCATACTTGCTGCAAGCAAAGCGATCCACTGATACTTCTTAGGCACAATATAATATACCAGCAGTGTTATTCCCAACAACACCACAAACTGCAATGAAAATAAACTCATCTTAATTCTTCATCCTTAATCTCAATCTGATTGGTAATCTTTCCGTCCACCTGTACGGTAATCAGATATCCCTCTTCTGTCCGCTTCACTTCACACTCAGGTACAATACCATGATTGTTCACCATTGGAATCGCAGTAATGTCTTCACCCACTTTTTCGATGCGGACTCCAAGTACTTTTGGCTCTTCCATCTGCTTCTTCTTTTCATAGCTTACATAAAACAGTTCCGAATCACCGATATTTCCCTTCATATAGCCGGCAAAGCACTGTGCAAAAACACGTGCGCCGTCCTGATTCAGATGATTGTCATCATTAAAATAACTGTCACGGTCAATGCCTGAGACCTGAGGTCTTGCCAGATTAAAGTCCACATATGCAATATCATACTCAGCCAGGAAGTCTTTGATCGTCTGTACATAATCATCATAATTCTCAACAAGCGCCATATTAAAATCCGTAACCGGAACGCTCACAAAGGTCAGTTGAATATTATTTTCCTTACAAAAGGAAATAATCTCGCGCAGATATTGCTGCTGATTATCCGGTATCATAAAGTCCTTCGCTTCAGGAGTCTCTGTGGTCCATAAGCTTCCTTCCGGAATTACGGTTCTGGATGCAATATATCCCTTTCCGGCATAAGAGCTGTCAAGGTCTGTATAATTCCGATATCCGGATTTCATTTTCTTACTAATAATTCTGACGATCTCTGCAGGATTTCTGGTATATCCCCGCCCCTTATGCAATGGCATAAAGCTGTTCACGTAATACTCTGAAGTCGTTGCATTCAGTAAATACTCTGCTTTCCGCACAGAAGGCTTCATATAGTCGGATATAATGTATATACTCTCCAAGTTGGGTAATTCCCTTGTTACGATCGCATAATCCAGATCCACATAAACCTGTTTCAGATCATGATAAGCTGCAGCCTCTCTGATCATTGCCAAAGAAGTTTCCAGTCCCTGAGAGGAACTTCCTGCATTAAACGTATTCTGCCCAAATGCTTCATCTAATACTGCGGTATCAAAGCCGAGCTGACAATGGGAAGCCCCACAAAACAAAATATCAATATTTTCCTTTTCCGTGTAAAGATCATGCAGCATTACCCGTGAAATTGTCATGGTGTCATCCAGAATTGCATATTTAATCCCTGCCTGTCCACCAACAAAAACAGCAAAAAACAACACAATCTTTAAGAATACTTTTATCTTCTTCATCGTTTCAGACCTGATCATCCACAGAATTAATCAGCCAGCTTTCCTGTGCGCTGCGCACTTTCCGGATCTGTCCATTCTGCTGCTTTATATAAATTTCCGGAAGTGCATGACTTAAAAACAGATAGCTTCCTTCTGTCACTGAATATGCCCCGATATTTTCAAAAACAAGACAATCTCCTATTTCCGGAGATGGCAGTGATACCCCCCGTGCAAGAATGTCTGCAAAGGTACATAAGGATCCACAAATCATATACTCCTGCATCTGTTTCATTTCATTCACTGCCTCTGTCTCCGTATTATTGGTCATTTTGCTTTTCCGTTTATTTTCAACAGATATATACTCAATGACCGGAGTTCTCATCGCCATATTGGAGCCATAGTAATTAACCTGATGAATCCCTCCATCAACAAGGCAGTAATTTCTTTCATCTGCGCTCTTCACATCCACGATCTTTGTTACATACTCTCCACAGGATGCTGCCAGATAACGTCCCAGCTCAATATCAATCCGATGCGAAGGTTTCTCTGCAAGAATAAAGTCTCTGAGATTTTCAATCAGCCCATAGGGCTGTTCAAAATCATCTCCGTTAAAATAGGGCACAGCCAGTCCCGGACCATACTCCAGAATCACATCTTCCAACGAGAATTTCTTTTCAAGTTCTTCCATCCACTGTAGGGCACGCTTTATTTCCTTCTCATACTGCTTTCCCTTTTTCTGCGTACCGGTAAAATAATGAATTCCTTCCACCCTGATATTTTTCATGTCAGCAGCTTCCATCAAAATATGTTCCATCTGGGATGGTTCCATCCCAAACTGCGCTCCACTCGAAAGCCGCGGCATTACCTTTACGCATCGGTCAGTCTCATCTGAAAGACCTTCCTTAAGAGCATCCTTCAGCAATTCCCACTGATGCACCGATTCCAGTGTAATCACATCCACAGGATATGCCAATGCCTTTTCCATATCTTCTCTGGTTTTTACTACACCGGAAAAAAGTATCTTCCCACCCGGCACCTTGTATTTTCTACAAATTTCCAATTCACCGGGAGAACATACTTCAAATTTATCCACGACCGAAATAAGAGCCGGTATCAGAAACGGATTTGCTTTAATTGCAAAGCAAAGCTTTCCGCCCCATTTTCCTGCTTCCTGTCGGATTCTTATTACTCTGTCTACACATGCTGCTTCGTCAAATACATAGCATGGTGTCTGCAGCTGTGTAAGTTCTTCTAAGTTATTCTTCATCACTCAGCTTCTGAATCAATGCATAAATTGCTTCAATGGAATTAAAATTCTCCGGCAGGAGATACTGTACATTGATCTCAACATCAAATGCATCATTAATTTCTGTGATCATTCCTATGATATCAATCGAGTCCAGAATTCCATCATCGATCAGCTTCTTCTCCTTATCAAAATCAATATCCGGACGGATTCCCTCCAGTAATTCTTTTAATTCTTCCATTATTCTGCTCCTTCTTTACAGCATATTTCCTTCAACAGCACTCTGTCCAGCTTACTGTTCTTATTCATCGGCAGCTGTTCAAAATGCTTAAACTTCTGTGGCCACATAAACTTCGGAAGTACCCTGGCAAGTTCTCTGACAATCTGCTTATCACAGGCTTCCTTTGACTGGTAACACAGGACAATCTTTTCCCGCTTATCATCAAAAATACAGCAGCCTACATCAATAAAATCAAGCGCATTCACAGCCACCTCAATTTCTCCAAGTTCAATCCGGTGTCCCATATGCTTGATCTGGAAATCCTTTCTTGATGCAAAGAACAGATTTCCCTCTTCATCATAATATCCAAGATCACCCGTTCTGTAAATACGTTCCGGATAATCTTTGTTTAATGGATTCTGCACAAAGGCTTCTTTAGTCTTTTCTTCATTATGATAATAGCCAAGTGCCAGGCAGGTTCCTCTTACACAGATTTCACCAATCACACCGGTTCTTAATTTTTCAACCTGTTTTCCATCCTCATCCAGAAGAAATACACTGGTATTTCGAAATGCCTTGCCAATCGGAAGCACCTGATCATTGAAAAAACGTTTCTCTACACAATAGTATGTACAGTTACAGGTGATTTCCGTAGGTCCATACAAATTTACGAATTTCGCCTCCGGCAGATGATCCATCCAGTCATTCAATGCTTTCACCGGCATAACTTCTCCGGAAAACATCACCAGCTTTAAAAACTCCGGAATATAAAGCTCAAAAATCTTATAGTCCGATACAATCCGCATCGCAGATACTGCCCAGATAATGACATTTACATGATGGTCATTCAGGTAAGGAACCAACTGCGCCGGCATCGAAAATAACTTTTTGGGAATTACCTGTACTGTACCTCCCAGCTTCCATGCACAATAAATATCCTTAACCGAAACATCAAAATCGAGTGGTGCCTGATTACCAAACACCGGCTTCTCCGGAAACGGAAACGTGATTGCAAACTGCTCTACCAGATCAATCACCGAACGGTGGCTGATCAATACTCCTTTCGGAGTCCCAGTTGAGCCTGATGTAAAAATCGCATAAAGGGGATCGGTATCCAGTGCTTCCATCCGAATCTGAGCCAGTCTTTCCCTCTCCATCTCTGTGGCAAAACAGTCCTCTTTCGTATAAACCTCACGACCCTCAATCGTCTTTCCTTCTGCTGCAGACAAAATCATCACCGGCTGCAGCGTATCCAGAATCAGTTCAATCCTCTTAGCCGGCATGGTTGGATCGATCGGCACATAAAAGTTACCACTATAGACAATCCCCATGAATAGAACGATGCTCCATACGTTCCGTTCGATCAGTACGGCAATCGGTCGTCCTGTCCGGTTTCCCTGTTTCGCAATAAAAGAACCCGTCCGCTGCGCCAGCTCCTTTAATTGTCCATATGTGACCTGATCCTTTTCATCCGAAAGTGCACAGGCACTATTCTCGATATTGCTGTTTGCTTCTAAATATTCCAATACGTTTGTGTACATATGTTTGCGTCCTGATTCTATGAATGCTTAATATCTGTCTCTACATAATAATATCGTAATTTACTAAAAAGGGCAATTTATTCTGCAACAAATTATCGATATAGCCCTTCTATTGCAAAACATGACTCATTCATGTATACTCCCGTCTTCGACATTTAAAGAAAAGTATAGTGGCAGAATCCCTTGATTTTACTTGGATTCTTCCATTTTTGATGTCTTAAAGTATGTTGTATGGAGACATCGTTTAGCGCACTTAAATAAAACTATTCCTGAAACATTCATTACCGCACATTGTACCAACACAAGAAGTAAACCACCGTTTGAAACAGGGCTTCCCATGAGCATATTCAGCTTAAGTATCCGCGAAAACAGATACACTAAAAATAAATTATTGGGATATATGGAATAATACTCGGACATTTCCTGTACTCCTGCCATGTCACCCGAAGCTGCCCAGTGGGATCCATACCATACTGTTGCCACGTCCCAGGAGGTACGGAAAATAATATTATAAGTAATAAAAGCCTGTATGCCGAGGATTATAACAGAGACCGTACAAAGCCATATATTCTCTGTCTTATCTGACATAGATAATGGGGCTCTGAATTTAACGAATCTGATTATCAACAGCCATACTATCACTGTCACTATAAGCAATATGCAATTGGGAATTATAAACTCCACGGTCAAAACCTTGCTTCCAAATAGTAATAAGCCATAAATAAATAAAAAGGTGAATATCAATAAACCCTTTAGTCCAACTGATACAATATCAATTTTATCATTAGTTTTCGTTGTTATATGTGTCATTGCTCTTCCTCGCATCTCCTATTACCCCATATACCTATTTTCTTCATACAGCCACATAACACCATCCATAGCAATAATGATATAGCACTAATTACAATTCCAGGCACTACCATCGGCTGTCTATACCTTAAAGCAATTTCATGATCTCCTTCCGTAAGTTCAATCCCGATCAATAAATCCTCCGGAATTTCATGATATTCTCTGCCATCAACCATAACTTTCCACCCGTCTCGATAAGGGATAGACGTTTGCAGATAATTTCCAGCTTCTCCATTGCCGGTAACCGAAACTTTAATGTTTCCACTATTCTTTATGCTAATCCGGGCTTTGCTCTTTTCGTCTTCTGTTTCCAGATAGCACAACGGCTTAAAGCAGGTATTTTCCAACACATAACAAGGCGTTTCTCTCTTAATCACCCAGCCATCCATCTTTTCCGGCAGTTCATAAGTCAGAAGATACTTAATGGCATATCTTCCAGCTTCTTCTGCATCCAAATTACGCGCCCGGTATAAAGTAGCCTGTCTTCCATAGCCCTCTGCCAGCATATGGTGTTCAATTGCATACTCAGCAACCTCATTTCTGATCACTGAACTATAATGTGTAACACTTGGATATCCAATTAACATTGCATCATTCAATGGATCTCTCAATTCATGTTCCATACGAAAAAAAGTATCTCCATTTTCTGTCTGCAATTCATCATATATTTCCTTTACCATGGAAGTATATTCCTGATATTCTTCCAGACCCTGATAATGAAAATCAGAAAGTGACCAGTACAAATTAGCGACAAGTTCCACACTCATAACCAATGTCATGATCGCAAAACCTGTCTTTCTTCTATCCTTGTACAACAGGTAAATTACCAGACAGGCGCATAGCAGAACTGCTGCCGTCAATGCCCATTTTTTAATCGTTGAGAACTCAAACACTCCGTTTGAAAACTGAATATATGCAACAGCTAATGTCCATATCCCCATAGCCGCGATTCCAATCAAACCTGCTATGGATACGTTACATAGCTTCCTCGTTTCTATTATTTGTAAATACTGCTGATAACCAATTACAATAAATAGAAATGTCAGGCAAAAAGAGTAACGGTAATTACTTCCCGATGTATAGGTAAATCCATGCCAGATCTGATTTAATCCTATGGAAGCAAAAGAGAGTAACATAATCCCTATCGCGATGAAATATGCCCATTTATGCTTTGCCTTATTACGCTTGTCCACAAAAAACAACAACAGGAATGGCATGCAGAATAAGCTCACATAGATATTCGGTAATCCCCCGGTCAACTGCTGCTGATCGTATGCACCTATCAGAAATTTCATCGGCAGAAACCATAGCTTATGATCAAAAGCAAAAATGTTATGCAATGATTCCAGAACACTTCCACTGCCGCCTCTTCCAATACTGAATATTTCATACAATACAGGAATAAAAATTCCTGCCGAAATTCCTATTCCTAATATCGTTGTTCCTATCAGTATTCCTGCTTTCTGCAGCACGTTCTTCCATTGCCACTCTTCCGCGCAGCAAAGTTCTTCTACCAGAAAGTACACTGCTGAAAAAAGAATCAGCATATAAGCGATATAAAAATCTGTAACAATTGCAAGCATAATCCAGACGGGGTAAGCCTTCCATTTACCCTCTGTAACCAGCTTATATACCTGAAGCATTAAAATGGGTAATAAAATCACTCCATCCAGCCACATAATATTCGACTGTTGGGTTACGACATACCCCATAAGTGCATACATGGTTGAAAACAAAATCGTACCATAGCCAGAATGCCCAAAACGTTTCCTCAGGAAATGGTACATCGCCACCCCACAGCTTCCTATTTTGCACATCGTAACCAATTGAATTCCAACCGGCAGCCATTTTGTAGAAAATGGCAACAATAATAAATTAAAGGGACTTAACAGATAATATCCCTCTAATCCAACTGTGCTTCCACCTAAAGACAATGAAAAACTATAGCCCAAGGAATCTATTGTTTGATGTTTTAAAACCTGATTCAGCCAGGAAAAGAAACTGACATACTGGATCTCCATGTCCCAGACCAGTACGGTCTTATCACCGAAAGGATAATATCCGGCCAGTGCATAGAATAGGACTAATAAAAGTACCGGAAATAGAAAAGATAAGCCATATTGAGTTTTAATATGAGATAAATTGAGTTTATTTTTCATATTCTTGTTAACTGTCACGCATCGAATTATAGTTCCCACTTACGGCAGCTTTACCGCAGATTAAATCCGGTTATAGTTTTATTTAAGAATGACCATCTTCACTAAACAATTGATCATAATCGTAGTTACCGTAAAAAGATCTTATATATTCCAAATACTGTTTATAGTTCTCTTCTGTAAGTAAATGATCGCCTTTTTGCATTTATATATATGTTGACGCTGGCGTTTTATCTCAAAAAGGAGGCAGCCTAATGCCTCCCTTCCGCATACCTCTTACTGATTGTCAGGACAATTTCCCCTGTACCGGTACCCCTATAATTCAACACTCATTTAATAAGTAGTATTAGAAATCACATTTCCTTCAATATCATACTCTATTTTTGATGTTAAATTATCAGCTAAATCATAGTTCTCAACGGAAATAAGGTTTCCTGCTTCATCATATGTCTTTGTATCCTTATCCCCACCTATTGAATAAAATGTTTTCCCACCAGAATCACTTGCACTGACTGAATGACATAAGGTTGTACAATTATTTGACTCATATGTATATGTGTACTCAAGAACCCAGCGATCTTCTACCGGGAAATCAGCCGGCAAACTTGATGCATTGGCTACATCATACCCACAACTATAATGCACAACCTCTCTCAGCATTCTTCCCTCCTCATCATACTCCTCATATTCTCTCCGCCACACATCACTATATCCATCATAAGAGTACAACATCCGAAGCCATCATTTCCTGCTCGTTTTTTTCTACTGCGCTTTTCTTAGTTTTTTCATCCATTTTCTTATCCTCTTTATTTAATTAATTTTTGCTGATCAAACATTTGTTTACAGGTATACAGAATGGTTTAATAAGTAGTACTGGAAATCACATTTCCTTCTGTATCATATTCCCACCTTCTTGTTAAATTACCGGCTTCGTCATAATCTTCAAATGATATCAAATGTCCCTCATCATCATAAGTGCTAAGTCTTGCTTCTTCATATTCGTTTAACATAACCCACCTGTTGTCCGGTCCATCATACCCAGTACAGGGTCTTGTCACTCAAAGGCTGCTCTTCAAAACTTGTTGTATGCAGTGCATACTGAATCCGAAAATCCAGCATAAGATTTTCGACCATCTCATCATCAGAATAATCAAAAAGTTCTTTGATGATGAGAGCACCAACAATCACGTTGACCGGAGTATTCGGTCGGGATGCCTTATCGCTGTATAATACAGAAAAACGGTTTTCATCAATAGCAGGAAATATTTCATCTGCAAAGACTTTTGCCCAGGATTTTTCCAGTGCTTTTTGTTCTCTGGCAGTTAATCCGGAAAAACTATCTGTAAATGACATTTGCTGGTAAGCGTTTTCTTTGAATGACATAGAGATTACCTTCTTTTCCAAGTCACACTGTGGCTTTGATACCTCTATTATACAGCAAGCAAGCCATTTAGACTCGCATTTACTACAAAATATATGAACTTTTCAAAGTACTATAGCGGAGCTTTTGACCCCGACATCATAAATATACCACTAATAATATTCTTATTAGGTTTCAAAACGAACTGGAACATTACCCTCATTGTACGAAGAAAATCAATACACCATGCATGCCTGACACCGTTTTCCTTAAGTGCACGATGTCCTTCCTGTAAAGACTGTATATAACTCTTTAATCCGGATGTACTTGTCCCTCCATAATACATCCGGATAATTATCTCCGGTAAATAAGCTAATTTATTAGAAGAATCTTTTAAGAATCGAACCATAAACTCATAATCTGCTGATATTCTGTAATCAGTTCTATACAATCCGTATCTTTCATAGATTTCCCGTTTCAAGAACAATGTAGGATGTCCAGGCATCCACCCACAATACAGACTTTTCTGAGGTCCCATTTTCCAATATCGTACCACCTTCTCATCTGTAGCATATACTAAATCAGCATGTGCCCCTATACATCCCGGCATTTGTTCCATCAAACAGACCATTTTAGAAACCGCATCTTCTCTAACAAATTGATCATTAAAGAAAACAATAATGTCACCTGTTGCCAGTTGATATCCTTGATTCATGGCATCATAAATACCTGTATCTGATCGTGTTATCCAGTGAACCTCATATTTGCTCTTTTTCTGATACTGTTTAATAATTTCCATCGTTCCATCGGTGGAACCACCATCCTTAATATTAACTTCTATTCGTGCATAGTCCTGATTCTCTATGCTCTCCAATGTATAGGGCAAAACCTTCACGTTATTAAACGTTGTCAATATAAGAGATACTTTATTCACCTTAATCTCCATTTCATAAATATATTGTTCAAATTGCCTCTCCCATATACAATGCCTCTATTGTATTCGATGACAAGCGAGAGGATAACCTCAAAGAAAAGCTTGCCAAGGAACGCAAGGAAAAGGCGGAGTATACCAAAAAGGTCGGTCAATTAACCATGCAGGTTGACTGTCACATCATATAAAATAATTACAAGCATAGAAGTAAAATGTAAAAAGCATATAATAAATCTATTACTCCTATCCCTATCAAGCAGTATCTTTTTTTGTCCACATTCAATGTAAAATAACTAATAGTTATAAATAGAATTTTTTTAGTATTCATATAATTATTCCTTGTTATTTATAAAAATGAACATATTTTTTAATGTAATAACAAATTTTCGCAAATATTTTTCGCTTTTTCGTCAACGCAGTAATTCCATTGATAAAATTTAATCATTATTGGATTGGCCTTCAAATATTTCTGCATATAGAAATGTACTCTCATCAAAAAACCCCACTCTCTCAAAAATATCTGTATTAATAAGAAAAAAAGCTCCGCTCGGCACTTCAAATACAATATTACTATTGTAAGGTTTTTCAGAAAAGTATACTGATTCATTAAATTTCTTCTTAAAAATATGTTCTAACACCCATGAAGCATTAATGATCATGTCTGAATAAGTAAAGACTTTTCTTATATTAATTTGCATATTTGCTGGAATATCCGTATCCATACCTGCCACTAACGGCAATCTTTATTCCACGAGAGAATATATGGAATAAAATGTGATAAGAAAATATACCCTTTGGGAGCATTTATGCCAGTACACTATCCTAATCTTAGTCAAATTTAGTTTTACTTAGTCAGTTCATTCTCCAATATCGCTACCTGTTGTACCAGACGATTAATTTTTCTCATCTGTCTGGATACTATGGAAGTCAGCGTCATACTCAACATTACCAGAAATGCTATCGCTATCAGAAATAAACCATTCATATTGCTCTCAATTCCAAGCGAATGAATCATCCACGGAAGTAAATGTGGAAAGATAACTAACAGAAGCATAAATGCACCTGCCCCGATCCACAACAGGGTATATTTTAACTCCAGAGCCTTATCTTTCAAAAACAGAAGAATCACTATAAAATATGCTAATACACCAACCAATAAAACAATTCGTAATGTTGAAGGGATCATTTCTTTTCCTCACTTTTCTTTTCTCTCCGTACACCATAACTCAAACGTCTGACAAAAATGGCCAGGGAAACTTTAATCATATAGTAAATGGAACGCTTCAGGTTGATGGAACTTGTCCCGCCCTGACGTTCTTTCATCACCACCGGTACCTCACAAACAGTTCCTCCATAAACCATTGCAATGACCAACGCTTCCGGTTCTGGATAATCTCTTGGATAATCCATTCCATAAACATCTATAAATCTACTATTTGCTGCCCGGAAGCCACTGGTAACATCATAGATTCTCTTACCAGTACATATTTTAATGAATAAACTCAGCAAGGAAATTCCCATCCGACGGCTGGAAGTTGTCTGAAATCCTTCCTTCTTTACAAATCTGGATCCTACAACCACATCGGCCCTTCCCTGCAGAATCGGTTCAATCACATCCTTTACATAAGCCACATCATGCTGTCCATCACCATCAATCTGAACTGCAATATCATAATGATTACGCTTCGCATACAGATAACCGGCCTGTACAGCACCTCCGATTCCAAGATTCACTGATAAATTCAGGACATTATATCCTCTCTTCTTACAAATATCATATGTATGATCTGTTGATCCGTCGTTTACAATCACATAATCATACTGTGGATAATTACAAATAATATTCTGAATGACATGATCAATATTCTGTGCCTCATTATAGGCAGGAATAATTAAAAGAATCCTACTCATCTATGCTGTCCCCTGCAAATTTTCAATATATTAACAAGATACTTTATTCTATCACATATTTCAACTTCATTATACCTTTAATTATCTTCTACTATTTACTAACTTTTGATATAATTTCATATATTCCTCCAACATCTTATGATTGTCGAAAATTTTTAGATTTTCTTTCTTTTTCCGTTCTGTCGTTTCTTTCCAACATATCGTCTGAACAGCCTCTGTAAGTTTAATAACATCTTTCTTAGGTACAATAACTCCATTCGTACCCTGAATAGCTTCTGCGCATCCTCCGGTATCAAATGCCACTACCGGCAATCCACACGCCATTGCCTCCAAATTTGTAGTTGGGAAATTATCCTCCAATGTCGGATTCACAAAAACAGTTGCTTTATTATAAAGTTTTCTCAGTTCATCAACATCTTTGGTATGTTGAATTAATTTTAATCTGTTTTCCGGAAATTCTTTTCTAAGTTTCCTGCACTGTCTGTGGTTAACCCCTACCAACACCCCGGTATACTCTTCACCTAAAGATTTCAAAAGTTCTTCAAAATAAATCAGACCTTTTCTTTTCTCCCAGATATTCGCCACACCCAACAATGTATATCTATCCGTGTTCGTATTACTCTCTTCCGGATAGAATTTATCTGTATCTATTCCATTATAAATAACTTTGACCGGATACTCTGACAGATATGACGCTTGAACCTTGCGCTTCAGCCATTCACATGGGGTGACAATTACCAGTGAATCCACATTCTGAAAGGAATGCTTTTTACGGGTATATGCATTCCCGGTATTATCACGAAATAAAGAATAAGGATATACATTTCGATACTGTGGACAATCATGACATCCTGTCTTCCACTTTTCACATCCCACATAATCAAAATATGCGCAATGCCCCGTAAAGCTCCAGCAATCGTGCAAAGTCCATATAACCGGAATTCCTGCTCTCTTAATATAAGCAAACAATTCCTCACAATCCAGATAAAATCCATGTATATTGTGCAAATGAATTAAATCCGGCTTTTCCCGTTCTAAATGTTCAATTAATAACCTTGTTCTTCTTGTAGAGAAGAAGCCACCCATTCCGGTAAAAAAATGCCGTAACACATGCCAGAAAAAGTCTGCTGCCGTTCCTACCTTGTAAGAGTTGATATCCGCTGCACAGGTTCCTCTCCCATAAATCAGCATTGCCTCATCACCATTATTTACTATCTCCCTATAAAGAGATTGTGTTATTCTTCCTGTGCTGCCAGTACCTGCAACTGTATTAATTAATGCAATTTTCATAATTTTCTTCTCCATCCGATATTGACATTATGAAACAACCAATCTTATTATATAACTAATTACGGCATTATGGGAGATTAAATTATGTGTACACAATGCAAAGTAAATATACTTCTGTCAACCTACAACGGTGAACAGTATCTCGCCCAGCAATTAGACAGTCTTTTAAACCAGACATATCCTAATATTCATATTTATATCCGGGATGATGGCTCTTCCGATCGTACTTTAAATATTATTCATGAATATATCAGCAACCATACCAACATAACTTTTATTAACACTCCGGACGATCATAATCTCGGATATATGAAAAGCTTTTGGACACTTTTAAACTATGATGACAGTGCAGATTACTATAGCTTTTGTGACCAGGATGATGTATGGCTGCCCAATAAAGTGGAGCTTGGTGTAAAGGTTCTGGAAACCTTATCTGAACATTCCACCCCCATGCTTTATTCCTCCTCCTTTCAGTATTGTGATGAGAATTTAAATGTAACCGGAAATCCAATTAATCTTCCTGAACGGATTCACCTGAAGGATGTTTTGTTCTATACCCCTGCCTTCGGTTTTACAATTCTTATCAATAAAGCACTACGAAATGCTGCCCTCTGCTCTCCCTCTCACAGGGACTACCCTCATGACAGCTGGTGTCAGAAGATAGCTGCCTCTATGGGCATCTTTTACCATGACAGCACGATTACTGCCCTGTATCGTCGGCATTCATCAACTGTCACCTACGCTGCTTCATCTAATATGAAGCTCATCCGAAAGTGGATTAAAAACGACATTTTCGGTAACATGTTAGATAATAATCATAACACTATTTATCATTATTTACAGGATTATAAAAAGAAGCTTTCTCCTGAACAGAAAAAGCTTCTCTCCTGCTTTGCTTCACAACCATTTAATTTAAAAACCTATGCTACACGTCTGTTTTTCCCTCATCGTTTACGTCCGTCACTTGGTGGAGAACTGGCGCTACGAATCTGTTTCCTTCTTGGAAAATAGAATTTGTTGACTAAACGCATTCTCACATTTAGAATATTAACAGTAGTTTTATAAATAGATTATTAGCAAAATTCCCATAAATTAAATGTGGGACGGAGGAATACATGAAAGACTATATTAAAATTGCACGAATTGATCATTGGATTAAAAATTTATTTATTATTCCGGGAATTGCCGTAGCAATTCTATTACTTAATGTTAAAATTTCTTCTATCAACATTTTATCACTAATTATTGGCTTTCTGTCCACATGTTTTATTGCTTCTGCCAACTATGTCATTAATGAATGGCTGGATGCAGAATTTGATAAGTATCATCCAACGAAGAAATACCGTCCAGTTGTCGGTGGTAATGTTCAATTCAAATTTGTAATAACAGAGTATCTTATTTTTGCCATACTTGGAATTGCACTTTCTTTATTTATCAATTATTTATTCGTCATTACCGAACTCTGGTTACTGTTAATGGGGATTATCTATAATGTGAAACCATTGCGTAGCAAAGATATTATCTTTCTTGATGTGTTATCTGAGTCCATTAACAATATGATTCGGTTACTTCTCGGTTGGTTTCTAATTACCAGTAATGCTTTCCCTCCCGTCAGTATTCTGATTGGTTACTGGATGGCCGGAGCATTCCTGATGGGTACCAAAAGGCTCGCTGAGTACCGAATGATTGGAAATCCTGAAACAGCCGGATTATATCGTAAATCTTTTAAATATTATACGGAAAAGACCTTATTCGGCTCTTCATTCTTTTATGCATTATGCTCTACCTTTTGTATTGGAATCTTTCTGGTAAAATACAGAATTGAATATGTTTTAGGTATGCCATTTATGTTTTTCCTATTTGCCTATTATGTAATGATGGCATTTGATGAAGACTCTGCTGTTCAGAAGCCTGAAAAATATTCTAGTCAAATAATTTCTGATACATTCTGTTTATTGTATACTGTGCACCAAATCCTTCTTTAAATCTTGATAAACCAAAGTTAAGATATCTTCCCTTATCCTCTGTGCAAATACCAAATGTAAGAAGACGGCTGTTATTCGTCAGTGCCAAATTTACTAAATTATATATCAGAAACTCCATGGGAAAATACTTGAGATATTCTTCATCCGATGCCAAATACTGCGTATGATACACTCCATTGTCAAATATAAAAATCATACTTCCCGCAATCAGTTTTTCCTCTAAATAAACACCAAAGAAAAGAATACTTTGATTAAATCTGTTTTTCAAATCAATCAACTCATTCGCTGTGTGCACACAGTTTACGCCCAGCTTATTTAAATTGAGCAACAATACCCTATGAAAATCATTAATATCATCGTCGGATAATAATTCTCTGAACATCAGATTATTATTCAATGAATATCTGCAGTCTCTTCGTTTTCCGGAAGTAAAACCATTTAAAATGTCATCTCTGTAATGGGCCAAATCCAAATAGAAGTTTAATTCATCATACTGCTGATAACCCTTATAATAATAAAAATAGTCCGTCAGTTGCGTTGGCTCTTTTGAAAATATATCAGGTGTTTCTTTCATAACACAACCATTGAACCCGTGTTCCTGTAAATAGTTTTCAAACAAGTCAAATATCTGGTTCATATGAGTAACACTATAGTACTTCTTATTAACGACAATTCCCCCAAAAGATGTTCCCTTATGTGAAAAAAATATCTTTTTATTATCCTCCTCAACTACACATCCCAAAATGACTGCCACATAAGTATTTCCTTTGGCCACTATCAATGAATGATCTTCAAATTTTCCTTTTTCATGGTAATTAATAAAATGTCTTGTCTGCAAAAAAGTACCATTCATACTCTCCTTCAAAACAAACTCATCCCATCTATCCATATCATTATTAATATATTTTTCATAACTCAATTATTTTACATCTAAAAACTC
>ERZ791884.44-NODE-44-length-180263-cov-37.030626_pt1 | contig 180263 bp, 158 predicted proteins | sample MGYA00509941_ERZ791884 | MGnify/ENA primary metagenome ERZ791884 (study PRJEB30046, sample SAMN00792095) | human gut metagenome | study: EMG produced TPA metagenomics assembly of the A metagenome-wide association study of gut microbiota in type 2... | reverse complement strand
TTTACAAAAAAAATAGGAATAGGCACTTTACTGGTTAGTATTGGTATTCTTGTTATGCCGATTATCAATTTAATCTCTCATTCTGAATTAGGCTATTACATAGGTCTTATTTTGATTGTTGTAGGAGTGTTTTATATCATATTCATCATTGTAAAATACAATGGAAAACTTATTAGCTTTAAAAAGTAGAATTGAGGTATGAATATGATAGGACTGAACAAAAGAGATATAAAAAAGGCATTGAAAGCTGGTGCAAAAGCTGGCGGTGTATCATTGGCTGATGTTCGGGCGGATATTGAAGCTACGATTGATGAAGCTATGAATAGCACCGACCCAGAGGTGCAGGCAAATTTCAAAAAGTATTTTGGGAATAAACGCCCTACACCAGAAGAATATATTTATATCATTACGAAAAAGACAAAGGCAAAATTATAATAAAAGGGTCGTGGAAATGCTTCACAAAATTGTGATCTGCATTATCACGGCTCTTTTACTCTCTGTTTACTTTCAAAACTGTAAGTGTAATTGAATACTGCCCTTGCTATAATTTAATTGTATTCCAAAACAAATAAATGTGGCAGGAAGAAAGGAGCGATTTTTAATGGAACACATTTTAAATTTAGAGCAAGTAAAAAAATACTACGGGGGTAACTCTGGAAATATCACAAAGGCAGTAGACGGTATTTCTATGTATGTAGATAAGGGCGAATTTGTCGCAATCATGGGAGCTAGTGGTTCTGGAAAGACTACCCTATTAAACTGTATCTCTACGATTGATACTGTAACCAGCGGACACATTACAGTCAATAATCAAGATATTACCAAAATCAAGGATAAAGATTTTGCTGATTTCAGACGTGAAAATTTAGGGTTCATTTTTCAAGATTTCAACCTTTTAGATACTTTAACGATTGGAGAAAACATTTCTTTATCATTGGTTATCAACAAACAGAACCCTACTGATATTGAGAAAAGAGTTCATGCTATCGCCGATAAATTGGGTATTCGTGATATTTTATCGAAATTTCCTTATGAAGTTTCTGGCGGACAAAAACAGCGTTGTGCTTGTGCTAGAGCCTTAATCAATGAACCGAAACTGATTTTAGCTGATGAACCGACGGGAGCTTTGGACTCAAAAGCTTCCAGATTATTACTGGAAACAATGTCTGAAATCAACAAGAAAATGCAGGCTACTATTTTAATGGTAACACATGACCCGTTTAGTGCGTCTTTCTGTGAACGTATTTTGTTCTTGAAAGACGGTAAAATATTCAATGAAATTTTCAGAGGGGAAAAAAGCAGAAAAGATTTCTTCAATGAAATACTGGATATATTAACCTTGCTCGGAGGTGAAGTGGGAAATGTTAGGTAAGTTAGCGTATAGAAATACAAAAAGAAATATTAAAGATTATTTGATTTATCTGATAACCGTTACTGCATCCTTTTCTCTTATATTTGCTTTTAATTTGGTGGCAAATTCTGATGAAATTGTAAAGTTATGTTCCAGTATGGATGCATTTAAGAATTCATTGTTCGCTGTAAATATTCTTATTATTTTTGTGATATGCTTTTTGATCAACTATACAACGAAATTTATGTTTGAAAAAAGAAGTAAAGAATTAGGAACATATATGCTTCTTGGCATTAAGAAAAAAGAAATTGCCCACTTAGTTGTAATTGAAAATATACTGTTGGGAATTTTAGCATTTGTATTAGCTATTCCTATTGGCTTTTTATTCAGCCAGTTTGTGTCGTTAGTAATTGTAAACTTACTGGGTATTCCAAAAACTCTCTTTATTTCTTTGAATTTCGTTTCTATTGGACTATTGATAATTTATTTTTTAACTATTTATGTTTTGGTTTTGCTTAATCTATTAAGAAGAATAAGTAAAATGACGATACGTGATTTTCTTTATTTTGACAAACAAAATGAAAAGAAAATGTTCCGTGACAGTAAAAAAAGAAATGTCATTTTTGTTTTAAGTATTATTCTTGGTGCGATTTCTCTTTTTCTCTGGAATTCACGTTGTACTATGGATAATTTTAATAAGCAAGAAACACTTACTTATTTGATGGTAAGCGTAATCATGTTGATTATCAGCATTTATGGTATATCTACAACTTGTGCAGATATGTTCTTGACTGTTATCTTAAAATTTTGTATAATAGGAATTGAAGTTAAATTAGATGCTAAAAATTTGTAATTAAGAAGGAGGGATTCGTCATGTTGGTATTCCAAATGCGTAATGTAGATAAAACATCTACTGTTTTGAAACAGACTAAAAACAGTGATTACGCAGATAAATAAATACGTTAGATTAATTCCTACCAGTGACTAATCTTATGACTTTTTAAACAGATAACTAAAATTACAAACAAATCGTTTAACTTCTGTATTTATTTACAGATGTAATCACTTCAGGAGTGATTACATGAACAAAAATATAAAATATTCTCAAAACTTTTTAACGAGTGAAAAAGTACTCAACCAAATAATAAAACAATTGAATTTAAAAGAAACCGATACCGTTTACGAAATTGGAACAGGTAAAGGGCATTTAACGACGAAACTGGCTAAAATAAGTAAACAGGTAACGTCTATTGAATTAGACAGTCATCTATTCAACTTATCGTCAGAAAAATTAAAACTGAATACTCGTGTCACTTTAATTCACCAAGATATTCTACAGTTTCAATTCCCTAACAAACAGAGGTATAAAATTGTTGGGAATATTCCTTACCATTTAAGCACACAAATTATTAAAAAAGTGGTTTTTGAAAGCCGTGCGTCTGACATCTATCTGATTGTTGAAGAAGGATTCTACAAGCGTACCTTGGATATTCACCGAACACTAGGGTTGCTCTTGCACACTCAAGTCTCGATTCAGCAATTGCTTAAGCTGCCAGCGGAATGCTTTCATCCTAAACCAAAAGTAAACAGTGTCTTAATAAAACTTACCCGCCATACCACAGATGTTCCAGATAAATATTGGAAGCTATATACGTACTTTGTTTCAAAATGGGTCAATCGAGAATATCGTCAACTGTTTACTAAAAATCAGTTTCATCAAGCAATGAAACACGCCAAAGTAAACAATTTAAGTACCGTTACTTATGAGCAAGTATTGTCTATTTTTAATAGTTATCTATTATTTAACGGGAGGAAATAATTCTATGAGTCGCTTTTTTAAATTTGGAAAGTTACACGTTACTAAAGGGAATGGAGATAAATTATTAGATATACTACTGACAGCTTCCAAGAAGCTAAAGAGGTCCCTAGCGCCTACGGGGAATTTGTATCGATAAGGGGTACAAATTCCCACTAAGCGCTCGGGACCCCTTGTAGGAAAATGTCCTAAGTGTGGCAACAATATTGTATTAAAAAAATCGTTTTATGGTTGTTCAAATTATCCTGAATGTAAGTTTACTTTAGCTGAACATTTTAGAAAGAAAAAACTAACCAAAACGAATGTAAAAGAATTACTGGAGGGAAAAGAAACCCTGGTAAAAGGAATCAAAAACAAAGAGAAAAAGCCCTACAATGCCGTTGTAAAAATTGGGGAAAAGGGATATATTGATTTTATCTCTTTTTCTAAAAAACATTTGACAAATAGTAACTGAATGTATATTATATATTTTGTGTGCCGCTCAGTTAGGGTATAAGTGTATCTGATGTATGTCGGATTCCCCAAAACTGGCGAGTATTTAATTAAGGAGGATACCATATGTACGCAATTATAGCAACAGGTGGTAAGCAGTACACAGTTTCTGAAGGCGATACTATCAGAGTTGAGAAGCTTGCAGTTAATGCTGGTGACACTGTTACATTTGATCAGGTTCTTTTTGTAAACAACGGCGAGGCTAAGGTTGGTGAGCCAACAGTTGCCGGTGCTACAGTTACAGCTAGCGTTGTAGGCGAAGGCAGAGATAAGAAGGTTATCGTTTACAAGTACAAGAGAAAGACTGGATATCACAAGAAGAATGGTCATAGACAGGCTTACACAGAAGTTAAGATTGAAAAGATTAATGCTTAATTTTTGTATGGATGTTTGTGAGGTGTGTTATTCATGACTCATATAACTTTTTTTAAGAACTCTGAAAAAGAGATCACAGGTTTTTATTCTGCAGGTCATGCAGGATATGCTGAATCCGGCAGTGATATTATATGTTCTGCTATTTCAGTTCTGACAATCAACACTATTAATTCGATAGAGGCTTTTACCGATGATAAGTTTGATGTGTCAGTTAATGAGGATGAAGGAATTGTTATCTTTAAGATGGCTATGCCTGTTAGTCCGGAAACTTCGATTTTACTTAAGTCATATGAATTAGGTGTTAGTTCTGTGGCTGAGGATAATCCGAAATACTTATCAATTAGTGTTAAGGAGGTGTAACCTTATGTTAAATATGAATCTTCAGTTATTCGCTCATAAAAAGGGTGTAGGTTCTACAAAGAATGGTAGAGATTCAGAGTCTAAGAGATTAGGCGCTAAGAGAGCTGACGGACAGTTTGTTTTAGCTGGTAATATTCTTTACAGACAGCGTGGAACAAAGATTCATCCAGGTGTTAATGTTGGTCGTGGTGGCGATGATACATTATTCGCACTTGTTGATGGAACTGTTAAGTTCGAAAGAAAGGGCAAGGATAGAAAGCAGGTTTCTGTTTATCCTGTTGTTTCAAACGACTAATTTGTTTTTTAGCTCCAAGTCTTCGGATTTGGAGCTTTTTTCTTAATTTGTAAATGTTAATTCTAAACAGTTAACATAATTTAAATATAGAATGGAGGAAAGGTTATGTTTGCAGACAGAGTCCGCATTTTTATTAAATCCGGCAAGGGTGGAGATGGTCATGTAAGCTTCCGTAGAGAGCTTTATGTTCCTGCTGGCGGTCCTGATGGCGGCAATGGCGGTCATGGCGGAGATATTATTTTTATGGTCGATAAAGGGCTTAATACACTCGGTGATTTCAGACATAACAGCAAATATATTGCTGAAAGCGGCGAAGAAGGCGGCAAGAGAAGATGCACAGGTAAAGATGGTGAAGACCTTATAATTAAAGTGCCTGAAGGAACTGTTATATATGATGATGAATCCGGTAAAGTTATTGCAGATATGTCTGGAGATAACCTTCAGGAAACTATTCTTAAAGGTGGCCGTGGTGGTAAAGGTAACATGAACTATGCTACATCTACCATGCAGGCTCCACAGTATGCACAGCCTGGACAGGATGCGCAGGAATTATGGGTTCGTCTTGAACTTAAGGTTATTGCTGATGTTGGTCTTGTAGGATTCCCTAATGTTGGTAAATCAACATTTTTATCAAGAGTAACTAATGCAAGACCTAAGATTGCCAATTATCATTTCACAACACTTAATCCTAACCTTGGTGTTGTTGATCTTGATGGTGGTAAAGGTTTCGTTATTGCTGATATTCCTGGTCTTATTGAGGGTGCATCAGAAGGTGTTGGTCTTGGACACCAGTTCTTACGTCATATTGAGAGAACTAAAGTCATTATTCATATTGTTGATGCAGCTTCAACTGAAGGCCGTGATCCTATAGCTGATATTAAGGCTATTAACAAAGAGCTTGAGAATTATAATCCTAAGCTTCTTGAAAGACCACAGGTTATAGCAGCTAATAAGATTGATGTTATATATGATGATGGCAGTGACCCTGTACAGGCTATAAGAGATGCATTTGAGCCGGAAGGTATTAAGGTATATCCTATATCAGCTGTTACAGGACAGGGCGTTAAAGAGCTGTTATACGCAGTCAGAACACTGCTTGATAACTTCAAGGACGAACCTGTATTATTTGAAAAAGAATTTGACTACGACGAGCTTATGGATAATCCTAACGAAAGCTTTGAAGTTTCTATTAACGAAGATGGCGTATACGTTGTCAACGGACCAAAGATTGATAAAATGCTTGGTTATACTAACCTTGAATCTGAAAAGGGATTTGATTTCTTCCAGAAATTCATGAAGCGCTCGGGTGTTCTTGATGAACTTGAGAAGCTTGGAATTGAGGAAGGCGATACAGTTATCGTTGGTGATTACCTTGAGTTTGATTACTATAAAGCATAATTAATAGGAGAGAATATATGACAAGCAAACAGAGAGCTTATTTAAAGGGTCTTGCAATGACAATGGATCCAATATTCCAGTTTGGAAAGAACAGTCTTACTCCTGAGAACACTGCAGCTATTGCAGAAGCTCTTGAGGCAAGAGAACTTATCAAAATAAGTGTTCTTAATAACTGTGCCGATGACCCTAGAGAAATCGCACAGATGGTTGCAGAAAGAACACGCTCACAGGTTGTTCAGGTTATTGGAAAGAAAATCGTTCTTTACAAGGAATCTAAGGACAACAAAAAAATCATTTTACCATGATTAATTCAGACAAAATAATAGGTATTATGGGTGGGACATTTAATCCAATCCACAAAGGACACACAGGTATTGCCAGATGTGCCTACGAGCAGTCTGATATAGATGAAATATTATTCATGCCTTCAGGCACACCTGCTTATAAAGATAATTCTCCCATTGTAAGTGCAACTGACCGTTGTAATATGGTAAAGCTTGCAATTAAACCTTTTGATTACATGTCACTTTCTACGATTGAAACTGACCGTCCCGGTAATACCTACACAGCCGATACACTTGCACAGATATATGATTCATATAAGAAAATATATTTTATAATAGGTGCAGATTCGCTTCTTTATATTCAGGACTGGTATCATCCTGAGTATATATGCAGCCATTGTCATCTTTTATGTGCTAACAGAGACAATAATTCAGCCAGTGTACTTATAGATCAGAAACATTTTCTTGCTGATAAATATGGTGCGGTTATTGATTTTATTGATGTTCCGGAACTTCCTTACAGTTCAACTGATATACGAAAGAAGGTTGCAATGGGTCTGTCAGTAAAAGAAGATGTCGGAGAAGAAGTAGAAGAGTATATAAAGTCCAGAAAACTTTATGTTTAAGAGGTTTTATTATGGATAACAAATATATTGAACAATTAAGAACACATGTAAAAGACGCACTCCGTACAGACAACATGCGATACCAGCATACACTTGGTGTTGCTAATACAAGTGCCTGTCTTGCCATGTGTCATGGTGCAGATATGAACAAAGCGTATATTGCAGGTCTTCTTCATGATTGTGCAAAATGTGTTCCTGATGATGTAAAGATTGCTGAATGTGAACAATTTGGACTTCCAATATCAGATATTGAGCTTGAAAGTCCTTATCTGCTTCATTCAAAGCTTGGTGCATATTATGCAGCACACAAGTACAATGTTGAAGATGATGAAATATGTTCTGCCATCCAGTGGCATACAACAGGAAAGCCTGCAATGACTTTATTAGAAAAGATTGTATTCATTGCAGATTATATTGAACCCTACAGAAATAAAGCTGCCAATCTTGATGACATAAGACATATGGCATTCACTGATATTGATATGGCGGCTTATGTAATATTAGACGACACCCTTTCGTATATAAGAAAAACTGGTCGTAATATTGATACACAGACCGTTGATACCTACGAATACTACAAAGGGATTATTAAAGAAAGAGAGAATTAAGATATGGCAGATTCTAAGGATATGTTAAAGGTTATCATAGATGCCTTACAGGATAAGAAGGCTGAAGATATCAGAGTTATTGATATCAGCAATGTATCTGTTATTGCAGATTATTTCGTTATTGCTAGTGGTAGCAATACTAACCAGATTCAGGCTATGGTAGATAATGTAGAAGAAGAAATGTTCAAGGCTGGCTTCGATGATCCTAAGGTTGAGGGTTATAATACAGCTTCATGGATTCTTCTTGATTACAAGGATGTTATTGTTCATGTATTCTCTGAGGATGACAGAGCGTTCTATAATATTGAACGTATATGGCGTGATGGTAAAGAGGTTGATATTAACAGCCTGTAATTACTGCTTAAGTGGCTTCCCGGGAGGGAACTCTGCCGGAGGTATATAAATAATCAGAACCCGCTTTCGCTCGGTCTCGGACGCAGCGGTACTAGGTTCGCTGCCTGCAGCAGCTTACCAAGTGCCGGCGTCCTCAAACGGTTCTGATTATCTATATACCTCCGGCTTCGTATTCTCACGGGAGGCTGCACTGCAATGTATTACAGGTTGTTAATTGGTGATAATATAAAAATATATCCAGCTATAGATATATTTAAATCCGGACGCCGTGAGAGCTTGTTTTGCTGCTTTGGCAGCTCACCAAGCTCTCACGGCTGGTTATCGGATTTCTTATATATCTATGGCTGGATTTTTCAAATTAGTCTATACCTAGTCTGATGAGACCTATTACTTTTCCTAATATCTCGCAATCGTCTACGATAATTGGGTCCATGAAATCGTTCTCTGGCTGGAGTCTTATGTGTCCGTTCTCCTTGTAAAAACGCTTGACTGTTGCTGAATCATCTACTAGTGCAACAATTACTTCTCCATTAGAAGCTGTATTCTGCTTTCTTACTATTATCTGATCGCCTTCGTAGATTCCCATATTAATCATGCTGTCACCCTTGACCTTTAACATGAATACTTCTCCACCTGGCATGTATTCAGATGGAATAGGAAAGTACTCTGTTATATTCTCAACGGCAAGAAGTGGCTGTCCTGCGGCAACCTGACCTAATAACGGGATATTAACAACCTCTCTCCTTGAAAGATTAAAGTTATCATCAATTATCTCTATTGTACGCGACTTAGTCGGGTCTCTTCTTATATATCCATTCTTCTCCAAAGACTCAAGATGTGCATGAACAGATGATGTAGACTTAAGATTAACTGCCTGACATATATCCCTTACTGATGGTGGATATCCTTTGTTAAGAATCTGTGATTTAATATATTCAAGAATCTCAGACTGTTTCTGAGTTATTCTGCCATATGCCATATTACGAACCTCCATTAAATTCTTTTAAATAATTTTACCACATTTATACATTATGTGCAAACATAATTTCTGAAAAAATGTTCGGAAAATTTGTTCGATTTTTATTGACAAACGCATGTTCTGATTATATAATCAACTCATAACAACAGAACACTTGTTTGATTGGAGGTTTTACATATGAATAATTCAGAATACACATATAGAAGAGTAGAAGATAAGAAAAGAAGCGACAGACGCAGAAGAAACAGACAGATGACTGTCAAGTCATTAAGAATGGTTATTATATGTTCAATTCTTATATTTGCCGTTTCTATTGGAGGCATTATTGTCAAGGCTTCTGATGACTCGAACAGAACACGAACATATAAGTATTACACAACAGTATCTGTAGAAGATAATGATACATTATGGTCACTTGCTGACAGATATAATAATGGGGATGAAGATACAGCTTCATATATTAACAATATAATGCAGATGAATGATTTATCATCTGACACAATCCATTCAGGTAAGAATCTTGTAATATATTATTATTCAACTGAGATAAGATAATATCTAATTGCATATACATTTCCCGCATGCAGTGAAAAGCTACTTAATATTGGACTTTTCACTGCATTTTTGTTAAAATTTACTGAAAGCGAAATGGCTGTAGATATAACTTAATATTTAATAATTTATTTATAAGGAGATTAACTATGAAATTTAGCGATATAGAGACTATCTCTCAGGGCGTATCAGATTATCTTTCAGATAATAAAATCGTCGATATGACCGAAATACAGCGTCAGACGTATAAGCATATAATGGACAACCGCGATATTATAGCTTGTTCATCAACCGGAACAGGTAAGACACTTGCATATCTTATTCCAATTATTAACAGATTAAAGAGTAATACTCATAATATTCAGGCTGTTATTCTTGTTCCAACTGCAGAGCTTGCAATACAGGTCAATAATACGCTTAAAGATATCTTTGCACATATGGATAATACATTTTCATCTGTTGCATTAATAGGAGATGTGAATATATCAAGACAGATTGATTCTATTAAATCTAATAAGCCTGCAATAATCATCGGAACACCTAACCGCATACATCAGCTTATAAGTAACAAGAAGATTAAAGTACATGAGGTTAAGACTCTTGTTCTTGATGAGGCAGACAAGCTCTTTGATAAGACATTTATCCAGGATGTAGAAGCGATAAGAAAGTCTTTAATGAAGTTTACACAGGTTCTTTTATTCTCTGCAAGCGTAGATAAGAAGACAAGAACCAATACTTTGTGTTTCAAACCAATATTCATTGATATTAACAGTAATTCTGGTAATACAAGTCAGATTCCTTCTACAATCAAGCATATAAGCGTTATTTCTGACAGAAGGGAACGAATTGAAACTTTAAGAAAGATTATTAAAGCTGTTAAACCAGAGAAAGCAATTATATTTGTTAATTCCAAGTATGATCTGGAAGAATCCCTTCAGAAGCTTGAATATCATCATTACAATGTAGCTTCAATTGCCGGTAATAAAGATAATTCAGCCAAGAAAGCTGCAATAGAGAATTTCAGAAGTGGAAAGATTCAGCTCCTTATTGCAACAGATATAGCAGCCAGAGGACTTCAGATTGATAATATTGATACAGTAATTAATGTAAACCTTCCTGAGGACAATAAGGAATATATTCACAGATGTGGACGCTGTGGACGTAATGGGAATACAGGAACGTGTATATCAATTATAACTGATAATGAACTTAACAAGATTAAATTATATCAGAAAGCATTTCACATCAATATAGTCACTAAGAAGCTCTATCAGGGGAAATTAGTTGCAAAATAAGAGATTGCAGAATATAATTATCCATGCAGTAATCACTTCGCTAAAGTCAGGTTTAACGAAGTGATTGGTATTTTTTATATATGGAGGTATTCTTAATGACTGAAAAAACCTACACCGAACAACAAAACATCAAGTACAAGAAAAAGCTTAATGAATTACTAGATATATTGCCGGATTTCTGTACACAGTATTTTGACAGTCTTGAATTTAATAAGCAGCCAAGAACTAAGATTGCCTATGCAATGGATATTAAAGGTTTCTTTGAATTTCTCATTGAATGCATACCTAAGTTCAGTTCATATGCTATGAAAGACTTTAAACCACAGGATTTAGAAAAAATAGATGGTACAGATATAACCAGATACTTACGACATGTAAAGTTATATAAGAAGAACGGTCGTGATATAACGAACTCAGAAAGTGCTGCCAAGCGTAAATTATGCGCTTTAAGACGTTTTTATGAATATTACTGCCGTTATGAAATAATCGGTTTCAATCCGACTATAAAAGTTGATATGCCTAAAATTCATGAAAAAGCTATTATAAGAATGGAGCCTAATGAAGTTGCTGAATTTCTTGATAATGTAGAATCTGGCAATAAACTTACAAAAACGCAGCTCCAAAGCCATGAAAAGCTTAAAACACGTGACCTGGCTCTCCTTACACTTATGCTTGGAACAGGTATACGAGTGTCTGAATGTGTTGGATTAGATATTAATGATGTGGATTTTGATAATGACAGAATCAGAGTTATAAGAAAAGGTGGCTCTGAAAGCTTTGTATACTTTGGTGATGAAGTCCGTGAAGCACTTCTTAATTATCTTGAAGAAAGAAAGAATTTAACGCCTGATGAAGGACATGAGAATGCGCTGTTCATATCGGCCAAAAAGAAGCGCCTATGTGTGCGATCCGTTGAACTTCTGGTTAAAAAATATGCCCAGACAGTTACAACTGTAAAACATATTACTCCGCATAAGCTTCGAAGCACTTATGGCACTAATCTGTATCAGGAAAGCCAGGATATATATCTTGTTGCTGATGTTTTAGGGCATAAGGACGTTAATACTACACGGAAGCATTATGCAGAGATTGTAGAAGAAAACAAGCGTTCTGCAAGAAACATTGTCAAATTAAGAAAAGATTGATAACATATAAAAGGCGATACTCTTCCACTATTTATGTGGCAGAATATCACCTTTTATTATTTTAATTATTCTACTGATAAATTTCACGCCATTCCATATCGCCTCTCTCAAGAGATTTAACAAGCAATTCTGCTGTTGCAAGATTAGTGGCTAATGGAATATTATACATATCGCAAAGTTTGCATATATTATCAGAATCCGGTTCATGTGCTAAAGGATTCTCTGCCTCTCTAAGAAAAATAACAAGATCTATCTGGTTATGTTCAATCTGTGCACATAACTGCTGGTCACCACCAAGATGTCCGGCAAGAAACTTATGTATCGATAAATTAGTAACCTCTTCAATAAGCCTTCCTGTTGTACCTGTAGCAAAAAGCTGATTCTTATTAAGAATACCCTTATATGCTATACAGAAATTCTGCATTAATTTTTTCTTAGAATCATGTGCTATTAAACCAATGTTCATTTAAGCTTCCCCCTAATGTATAAATTAAAATGTATAAAAGCTATCCTCTGAAATCATCTGCAAACATATCATCATCTCTTTCAACATTTCTTTGCAGACTTACATTGAGTACAATGCCCATAGCTATGAATAATGTAAGTAAAGATGTGATACCACAACTAAAGAAAGGTAATGGAACTCCAGTATTAGGAAGTATCCATGAAACAACACCTATATTAATAAATGTCTGAAATCCAATATATATTGCTACACCACAACATATCAGCCTTCCTTCAAAATTTCTTGCTCTCACAGCTACTATTATACACTCCAGAACAATCAGAAACAATAAAAAAATTGTAATACAACTTCCGGTAAAGCCTAATTCTTCACCTATTACTGCAAATATAAAGTCATTCTGGGCTTCTGCAATATATCCGGCATTCTTTAAAGAAGAAGTATCATTATTATTAAGACCTTTACCATAAAGCTGACCAGAACCAATAGCCTGAACAGCATATGCCTGCTGATATGTTCCTGCATCATTCATATCAACTTCTTCTGACTTACCTTCAATAAAATCAACAATTCGTTTTCTTTGATAATCCTCTATAAGGATTGGGTGTTCAACTGATACAACATATATCAGAAATGCTGATAAAACCGGTACTACAACAAGAATTGCAATACCAAAAATCTTATAGCTTACTCCTGAACAATAAAGCATAGCAATGACAATAAGTGTCAAAAGTATTGCTGTTGAAAGATTAGGCTGTAATGCAACTAGTAATATAGGAAACAATGTAAGACATGCTATTAATAAGAGAAACTTAATTGAATTAAGCTTTTCTTTATTTGCTGCAACAAGTTTTGCAACTAACAAAATAAGTGCCAGCTTTAAAAATTCAGATGGCTGCAACTGTACCGGTCCTATCTTAAACCATCTGGTAGCTCCATGTGAACCATGTCCAAACACTGTAAGAACACCTATAAGCATAATAGTAACTATTGCATACCATATCCAATAATACTTTAATATCCAATTATAATCAATAAATGAAACAATAATCATTATTATAAACGATATTGCAATACCTGCCCCCTGCTTTACTGTATATGCACTGTTGGCACTATTAACCACAGCAAGAGCAAATACTGATGTTACAATCAGAATAAATACCAATATAAAGTTGTATGAACGCAATTTATATTTTTTTAACATAATAAAACCCTTATTACTTTTCGCTGTTTCTCATATCCTTAATTGGAATATTAGCGAAAATTGCTGGTACAGAGCCATTGTTAGTATCAGATTCCGTTGATGTAATCTGAATATCAAGACCATCTGTATCAATTTCCATATACTTTGAAATGACTTTAATAATATCATTCTTAATCATTTCCATAACCTCTGGTGAACAGTTAGCTCTGTCAGAAACAAGCAAAAGCTTTAATCTGTCCTTAGCTACATCACTTGAACCTTTTTTCTTAAATAAATCAAGTAATCCCATATTTAATCCCTCCCTGAATAAGCCATATGTGACTTATTATAATACATATTAATTCTTCTTATCACTCTTAAAAAGTGAAGAAAGCTTCTTAAAGAAACCTCCCTTACCATTAAGATCAAGGAATGGAATCTCTTCACCGGTAATTCTACGGCAGATATTCATGTATGCCTGTCCTGCAAGAGAATCATCTCCTACAAGTGGCTGTCCCTTATTAGTTGCCACAACGATATTTTCATCATCTGGAACAGCTCCAATAACATTAAGCTGTAAAATATCATTAACATCATCAATAGACATCATCTCGCCTCTGTTTACCATATCCATTCTGATTCTGTTTACAATTAAATCTTCATGATTCTGAAGTCCGTGAGCGTCAAGGAGTCCTACAATTCTGTCAGCGTCCCTGATAGCAGAAACCTCTGGTGTAGTAACAACTAAAGCTCTGTCTGCACCAGCAATTGCATTCTGGAATCCCTGCTCAATCCCTGCAGGACAATCAAGAATTATGTAGTCAAATCCTTCAGGATCATTCTTAATTTCATCAATAACCTTAATCATCTGTTCAGGTGTCACAGCTGACTTATCTCTTGTCTGTGCTGTTGGTAAAAGAAACAGATTAGGACATCTCTTGTCAGCAATCATAGCCTGCTTTAATCGGCAGTTACCTTCAACGACATCAACAAGATTATATACAATACGGTTTTCGAGTCCTAATACAACATCAAGATTTCTAAGGCCTGTATCTGTGTCAATCATAACGACCTTCTTTCCAAGTTTAGCAAGACCCGTACCAATATTAGCTGTGGTTGTAGTCTTACCTACTCCGCCCTTTCCTGATGTTACAACTATAACTTCACTCATATTAAACCTCCATTAATAATTCTTAATAAATCGCAATATATTAATTATGCGAGATTTTTATTCTTAAATCAACTATTTTTTAAAAATATAACAAATTAATCTAAACATATGTCATCTAAAGCATTCTGCTCTAAATCTTCAATATAAATATTCTGATCATATACATAGGCAATCTTTGGTTCAATAACTTTAGTTTTATTTCTGCCTTTTGTTATCTTGGTTCCTGCATCTGAGCTTCTGGCAATTATTTCGCCTATCTTAATCTGCATAGGACTCATCTCAAGTGCAACAACAAATGCATTCTCATTACCATCTACACCTGCAAATATATTGCCCTTAAGACTTCCAAGTACAATAACGCTGCCTTTTGCAACAACCTTGCCTCCAGGATTGACATCTCCTAATACCACAACGCTTCCGTCAGATTCAAATACCTGACCTGAGCGAAGCGTTCCTTTATAAAACATACACGCTGTTTTAGGATCAGATACCATATCATTTACAGGCTGTACAACCGGCTCTGATACATCAACACTTGCAATAGCTTTCTTAACAGCATCTTCATATATTTCCTTCATATTGTTATTTTCATCAAGAACACATACAATATTAAGCTCAGATACATCTGATATCACATTGAGAATTCTTTTTTCCTCTTCAGCAGATAAATCTCTTCCATCAAAAGAAATCGCCATATTAGCATTATTAAAAAACTTTGACGCACTCTTGAACTTTTCAGAAACACTTTTTAATAAATCCTCAAAAGCCATTTCACTATCAAGAAATACTGTAATTCCACTATTACTTCCTTTGATCATTACCGAATTATCCAAAACATTCACCTCTCATCTCATATTAGTTATTTCTTTAGTAAATCATTAAACAATATTAATCATTAATATTAAAAAGCATTTTGTAAATCTCTGAACCTAGTGTTACAGCATTACCTGAAGCATAACCATTCTGAATACGCACTGCCATACAGTATTGTGGATTATCATATGGCGCATATGATATTAATGTAGCATGGTCAGGATCTGTTGTTCTTTCCTGTGCAGTACCAGTCTTAGCTGCAATTGACATCTTTAATGGTAAAAATGCTGTATACGTTCCAGCAGCAAGATTCATTCCTGTATGAATGGTATTCCATATATCAGAACTCAGCTCCACCTGATTATTAACCTCAGCATGGTTTTCCTTAATAACATTGCCATCATAATCAGTAATCTTATCAATAAGTGTAAGGTTATAGCATGTACCTGAGGTTGCAAGAGTAGTTACATATCTTGCAAGATTAAGTGTGCTGTATCTGTGGTTACCCTGTCCAATTGCTGAAGCAATGGCATTCTGTGAAGATGCTCCCGGAGTACCCTCTTCTATCTCTATACCGGTCTTTGTTGAAAGACCAAGCATATCAGAATACTTCTTTAATATGTTAGTACCATAAGTGCTATTATACGAACCATTCTTGCTACATGCAAGATTGTATCCAACATTATACATATAAACATTACATGAATCTCTTATGGCAGTTACAGGTGTCTCACTTCCATGTCCCCATTTCTGCCAACATCTAGGGGATGGTGTAACCTTATCAAACACACCAGAGCAGTTAAATGTTGTAGATGAAGAAATTATCCCACTATCAATACCTGCAATAATTGTACATGGCTTATAAGTAGAACCTGGGGCTATAAAAGACTGCGTTGCTCTGTTAAGAAGGGGACTTGCATTATCATTAACAAGTGAACTGTAATACTTTGCATCAACTGTTCCTGATAATTTATTATTATCATAGCTTGGATAAGAAACAAGAGCCAGAACATCACCATTATCCGGATTAGTTACAACCGCAGAACCTGAACATGGCTTAAGTGCAAGCTGTCCAACAGTAATAATCTTATTAGAGATAACATATGACATAAATTCATATGCCCCCATGCTTCCCGATGCGAGAGACTGATATTTCGAATCATCTGCATTCATATCAAGTACACCCTGCTCATATAATAACATACATACCTGTCTTCCTGATATGCTGCCTGCATTAATCATATATTTATACATTTTCTTAAAAAATGCAGTATCTGTATCAAGTGCTGATATAACATAATCAACAAGTACATCATATGATTCCTGAAGACTTGTATACTTTTCAGATGTAAGAGATGACATATTAATCCAGTTCTTTGATATTCCATACGTAAGAAGCTGCGAAAGGCTCGTTGAATCGCCATATATCCAGTCATAATAAACACTGTCACTTGTATCAACATTAGCAAGACTGAATATATTCTCACTTCTTAAAAGATCATATATATACCATATATACAGCTTTTGTTCTTCTGAAAGCTTTCCATAAGCTGTATTACCAGATGTAAGTTCTTCCCTCAGCCATGAAAGTGTTTCAGCTTTCTTAGCTTCAAACTGGCTGTATATATCAGCTTCATTAGATGTATTCTGTTCCTGAATCCCTTTTAAAGAAACAAGATTATTATCTATAAGTGCAAAATAAGCTTCCTGAGCAGTTATATATATAGTATCAACATCACCTGAACTATTATAAGTTATTTTATTGCTTCCAGGCGTAAAGTACTGCATAAAAATATTAGTTACTTCATCTTCTATTGCATGATATATTGCCTTCTGAAGATTAATATCAATAGTAAGATATACATCATGTCCTGCCTGTGGTGCTTCCTCATCGAGTACTTCAGTAATTCTTCCTACAGTATCAACATATACAGACTTTTCACCTTTAACACCAGATAACTCACTTTCCATGCTTTTTTCAATACCAGATTTACCTACAATGTCATTGCTTTCATATCCTTCACCAAGTTCTTCAAGCTCTGCGTTAGATACAGTTCCTGTATAGCCAAGTATCTGTGAACAATATACGCTGTCAACATATCTTCTGATATACTGTTCTTCAACGGTGACACCGACAAGGTCATCACTATTTTCTAATATTGCCGCAACTGTCTCATCAGATACCTCATTTGCAATAATAAATGTAAGATATCTGTTATACGAATTGGCAGCCATATATCTTCGAAGATTTACCATCATTAATGAATGTTCTATTCCAAATTCTTCATAATTAATGCTATATGTCTCACAAAGACGTTTAAACATATTCTCAGCTGAAGTAGCTTTCTGTTCATCAGTTAACGCTGCAATTGATTCAGTTCCATAAGAATCCCTTAAAAATCTTAAAAGAGACGTTCCTTCAACATTATAAGTAAATTGTCCGTTATTATAAATAATTGGAAAATCATTAGAATATGTATCTCCATGATCTTCGATAATCTGTAATGTTTTGTTTATAGAATTATTAATTGTTGCATTCTTAGTTGCATTATCTGAATATCTTCCAGAGTCGCTTATCTTGACTGCATATGACAAATCATTATATGCAAGAAGTACACCATTACGGTCATATATACGACCTCTTGCAGCCGCAACACTCATATCTTTCTGTATAGAACTTGATAAGTCTTCGACATATGAATCTCCATTTATTATCTGAAGAACAAACAATCTGTGAACAAGAACAGAAATCAGAACAATAAATACAAGAATCATAGGAAAAATTCTGGATTTAAGAAGACTTATAATGTACTCAAATACTTCCTTCATCAATCTTACCCTTCTTCTTTCTCTCTTTTCCTTGCTCCGTTATAACACAAAAATAATGTATCGGATGATATATCAGTAATGAAACAAGAGCTGTATAAACAACCTCCGGCAATATAAAGCGTGACATAAAAAATCCAACATTAAGTCTGTTTTGAAGCAGAAAATTACCAATATATGATATGAATCCATATCCAAAATCAGCTGTAATCACAAGTGCAAGAGGGATAAGAACTTCCCTTACCTCGTACTTCTGATAAAAAAATCCCGAAAAATATCCTATGTAAATAAAAATAAGTGCTGTAAATCCGAACAAACCAGAATAGAACAAATCATACATAATTCCAGCAAAAAATCCTGCAAACATTCCATCATTCTTACCACAGAAGAAGCCAAAAAATACAGGCATAATAATAAGCCAGTTTGGTGAAATATTAGCAATTGATATTACTCTTGCTGCAGAAACCTGCATGATATAGAAAAACAATATAATAATTAATTCTGTTATCTTTCTTTTCATAATAAATTGTCCTAAACACTTATTCTTTAAGCTGTGTTATAACCAGAACCTCCTGTAAATTATTAAAATTCACAGCAGGAACAATATATCCTGACTGGGTAAGATTATTAGAATCCAGCTTAACATCCTTAATATACCCAATCAGAATTCCTTGCAGATACCTATCACTAATATTAGAAGTAACAACTTTATCGCCATTTCTTACAACAACATCACTTTTAAAATGTGATACGCGTATCATGCCTGTATCCATCAGTTCAACATCTCCCTGAACAATACATGTTTCATTAGTATCTATAAGCATTCCACTTACATTGCTGTTATTCTCTGTAATTGTCTTAACAATAGAATAATTACTTCCTGTTTCAGAAATAATTCCTACCAGCCCTCCGCTGGCAATAACATTCATATTAACTTTAAGACCATCGTCAGTTCCTTTGTCAATCTTGAATGACGAATGCCAGTTATCTGTAGTAACTTCAATAACTCTGGCTCCAACTTTCGAATAACCTGCATACTGCTGGTCTAGCTCATATAAATCACGAAGTCTGTTAAGTTCATAAGAATCCTGTTTTAACTGGTTATTCTCTTCTGTAAGATCATCAACCTGACTCTGAAGCTTCTTATTCTCATCAAGAACAACTGATATCTCCTGAAGTGTCTGGTATTTATCATAAACCCAGAATCCAATATTGTTCATACCCTTCTGTACCGGAACTACAACCATTGAAACGCACTTTTTAAGAGGCTTGGTAAGCGTATCTGTAAAAAAGCTCGTACCAATAAAGAAACAGCACAAAACCGTAAGTGCAATGAGAATATTCTTCGAAGTCATAAGTGAAGAAATATTCTTTCTCATCTTAAAACCTGCCTTTTAATCAAAATTTTTCTCTGTAGGAGTATATGCAACCTTAGCAAATTCCGGATTAGATACAACTCCCATAAGACCTCTTACAACACTCTCTGCAGGATGTTCAACAATATTGACATTAAGATTAGTTTCATCTTTGATAAACTTTTCAAGATTGTTAATCTGTGCAGTTCCTCCTGTAAAATAAACACCATCCTTGATTATGTCAGCTGCAAGTTCCGGCGGAGTTCTTTCAAGTATAACCTTAATAGCATCCATAATAGAATGTAATGAATCAATTATAGCCTGATATACAACATCGGAAGAAATATCAACACTTACAGGAAGACCTGATAAAACATTCCTTCCAAAGCCAGGTGCAAATGTTTCTGAAACAGGAACTGCACTTCCTAACTGCTTCTTTAAATTTTCAGCAGTTTTACTTCCTATAACAAGATTATAAGCCTTTCTTACATTACTTATAATACAGTCATCAAGCTTATTACCACCAATCTTAACAGCCTTGCTTATAACAATTCCGCCTAAAGAAAGAACTGAAATCTCAGTTGTCTCTGCTCCGATATTAACAATCATAATACCCTTAGACTTAGTTACATCAAGGCCTGCACCTATAGCGTCTGCAACAGGTTTATCAACTACATAAACATTCTTTGCCTTTACTTTTGAATCAACAACTAATTCATAAAAAGCTCTCTTCTCTACTTCTGTTACATCTGTTGGTACAGCAATATAGAAATCTGATCCGGTAATCTTCTTTCCTTCATTAATCTTATTAAAGAAGTTAAAAAGAAGTGTCTGCATATTCTCAATATCAGCTATCACACCAAACTTAACCGGGAAAGAAACCTCAATATGCTCTGGAGCTTTCTCATACATTTCATATGCTTCATCTCCAAAAGCTAAAATCTCTGTTTTATTAGCTATAGCTATAATATTCTTTTCATTAAGTATCTTATCCTTATCACTGCAGCACATTTTAAAATTACTTGTGCCTATATCAATTCCGTATGCATTACCCATGTCTTAATTCCTTTCTTAATTGTTAATTAATGTATTGCATTTGTTTAAAACTGAAATAAGAATTATCTCCTATAACAATATGATCTAACAGCTCAACACCAATAATTCTGCCGGCTTCCATAATATTCTTAGTAACCTTCATATCCTCTCTGCTAGGAGATGGATTGCCTGATGGATGATTATGCAGGATAACTATCGAAGCTGCCCTGCTGTCAAGTGCCTCCTTAAATATTTCCCTTACAGAAACCATTGAACCAGTAGAAGTTCCAACAGACATCACCTTATCTCTAATAAGGCGGCATCTGTTATCAAGCATTACAAGAACCAGATGTTCTCTCTTTAGATGTCTCATATCTTCCATATAATATTCTGCAATAGTTTCAGCATTCGAAAAGTCAAGTCTTTCTCTAGCCTTCTGCTTTGCAATTCTTCTTGAAAGTTCAAGAATGCAGCATATCTGGACAGCCTTTGCCTTTCCTATACCCTTAATCTGCATAAGTTCTGAAACGGACATACCATAAAGACCGTTAAGATTGCCGGCATTCTCCAGTAACTTCTCTGCAAGCTGGATAGAACTTAAACCATTGGTTCCTGTTCTTATAATCGCTGCCAGAAGTTCAGCATTATCAAGTGATGATGCACCATACTCAAGACATTTTTCGTAAGGAAGCAGTTTTTCTTCCTCCACACCTGTTATTATATTCTCATAGACCATAAATTAAACAGCAGTCAGATTAAATAAATCTGTAAATAATAATTGCGAGTATAACTCCTATTATACTGGCAATAGTAATCTTAATCTGGAGTGCAAATGTTATTACAAGTACTCCCAGATTTAATACCAGCGGATTGTCAAGCCCGAAACTCTGTCCATAAGACAGCCAGCTAAGTGCATGCACACTGGCAGTAAGTTCTGCAATAAGACCGCCAAGCACAATGCCTATCAGAATGAATAGCCATAAAAGCCAGCCGTTCTTATATTTAGAAATATTACTCATAGATTTTCATCCTTTAACCATAAATTGGAGTACGGAAAAATCCATACTCCAATACATTATAACACAAATATTAATTCAATCAAAGCTTTATAAGGTCTTTTTCAAACATTTTCTGAACACTCATCATAATTCCAAGTTTGGCATGATACCATGTAAGTCCCCCCTGGAAGAATACAGAATAAGGTTCTTTTAACGGACCATCAGCAGAAAGCTCTATTGATGAACCTTGAACGAAGGCTCCGGCAGCCATTATAACGTCTGAATCGTATCCTGGCATCGGCCATGGTTCTGGTGTAACAAAGCTGTCAACAGGTGCTGCAGCCTGAATTCCTTTACAGAAAGCAAGAAGCCCGTCTGCACTTCCAAGTTCAACTGCCTGAATAATATCATATCTTGGCTCACTTCCATCAGGTCTTACTACAAAGCCTGCCTTTTCGTATACATTTGCAGCAAATATAGCACCTTTAAGCGCACCTGCAACAACTACAGGTGATAAGAAAAGTCCCTGATAAAAGCTCTGGTTTACACCGAGTGTTGCACCGACTTCTTTTCCAAGCCCCGGTGAAGATAATCTGTAAGCTGCCTGTTCAACACATTCTTTCTTTCCTGCGATATAGCCGCCGCATGGAGCAAGTCCGCCACCAGGATTCTTTATAAGTGAACCGACTATCATATCAGCGCCAACCTCTGAAGGCTCAATTCTTTCAACAAATTCACCGTAGCAGTTATCAACCATGCATATAACATCTGGCTTGATACTTTTGATAAAACTTATAAGCTCGCCAATTCTTTCAACTGAAAGTGTTGGTCTTGAAGCATATCCCTTGGAACGCTGGATTGTTACAAGCTTTGTTCTTTCATTGATTGCATTCTTAATACCCTCATAATCAAAACCACCATCTGGCAGCAGGTCAACCTGTGCGTATGTAATTCCATATTCTGCAAGGCTTCCCTTAGACGGTCTTATACCGATAATCTCATCCATTGTATCATATGGCTTCCCAACCGGTGATAAAAGCTCATCACCTGGTCTTAAGTTAGATGATAAAGCTACATTTAACGCATGAGTTCCGCAGATAATCTGTGGTCTTACAAGTGCATCCTCTGTCTTAAATATATCTGAATATATTTTCTCAAGAGTATCTCTACCGTCATCATTATAACCATAACCTGTTGTTCCTGATAAATGCATTTCGGCAACCTTTTCATCCTGCATCGCCTTTATAACCTTCATCTGGTTATATTCTGCATTCTTATCTATCTCTTCAAATCTGTCATGAAGCGACTTAATTATATTGTCGCAATAATCATACACCTCATCACAGATTCCCATATTTTTATACATTTCTCTCATAATTAAATAATTTCCTTTTCTTTTAGTTGTTCAAGCATATACGAAAGTGCATCTTCTCTTCGTATCTGGGAAAAATCCACCCATGTAACCAACGGCTCTCTCCGAAACCATGTAAGCTGTCTTTTTGCAAAATGTCTTGTATCCTGCTTAATCATCTCTCTAAGACCTGCCTCGTCACATCTGCCCTCAAGATAATCGAACACCTCTTTATATCCGATTCCCTGCATGGCAACATCGTCCTTTACAAGCCCCATGTCCGACAAATGTTTTACCTCATCAAGCAGTCCGTTGTCAAACATTATATCAACACGCCTGTTTATTCTGTCGTATAAAATTTCTCTTTTATCATTAAGAACAAAGTAACAAAAATTATAAGGCGACTCTTTAGCTCTCTGCTCATTATTATGCTCTGATATCTTTCTGCCTGTCGTCTTATAAAATTCAAGTGCACGAATAACTCTTTTGACATTATTAGCATGAATTGTCTCTGCAGATTCAGGGTCAGCTTCCTTTAACATATCATGAAGCACCTCTGCACCCTTAGTATCAGCAATCCCCTGAAGATAATCCCTATATTCATAGTCACTTTCATCATCTTCAAATGTAGAATCATATAAAAGTGCCTGTATATAAAATCCGGTTCCGCCAACAACTACAGGAATATGACCGTTCTCACGGATTTTTTGTATTGCATTTGTTGCCATAGACTTAAATCTTGCCACATCAAAGCCATCTGAAGGCTCAATCTCATCAACAAGATAATGCTTAACCCCCTGCATCTCTTCTTTTGTTATCTTGGCAGTTCCGATATCCATATATCTGTATACCTGCATGGAATCGGCACTTATTATCTCACCATTTACCGCCTTTGCAAGTGCAATGGAAAGTTCAGTCTTTCCAACTGCTGTCGGACCTGTAAGTATTATTAAAGGTTCTTTCTTCATATCAGCCTCTATACTATTCGTTTAAATTTCTTTTCTATCTCATATCTGCTCATCATAATAAGTGTTGGTCTGCCGTGTGGACAGTTATATGGATTCTCTGCCTTCATAAGCTCGTCCATCAGTTCAAATGCTTCATTAAAAGACAGTCTGTTATTGCCCTTTACAGCCGCTTTACATGACATGCTTGCAACCTTTTCAGTAATAATATCAGGATCTTTGCTGGCACTTTCTTCAGAAAGTCCATCCAGAACATCAATAAGAAGCTGTTTGTAATCCATTTTAGGAAGTCCGGCAGGAATTCCTGTAACCTTATATTCATTGCCGCCGAATTCTTCTATCTCATATCCTAATCTTTTAAATATATCCTGATTAGCCTTGTATATTTCTTCCTCATGCATATTAAGTGACAATACAATCGGTGGAAGAATCATCTGAGTTCCAATTGTCTTATTATGAAGCTTATTCATCGTTCTTTCATAAAGCACCTTCTCATGCGCCGCGTGTTGATCCATCATATAGAACTTATCTTCAAATTCAATAAGCCAGTAAGTATCAAACAGCTGTCCTATGATTCTGTATTTGTTACGGCTGTTCTCATCAAGAAGCTTATTCTCAAAAAGGTTCATCTGCTTTGGTGGTTCGGATTTTGTCACAGCTTCATATATTACTTTATCTTCTTTAACCATCTGCAGAGAACCCTTAATTTCAAATGGCTCCGGAAGTCTTCTCGGCTTAGTTTCTGCTTTTGAAGATTCTGTTGGTTTTGTTTCTGTCTTATATGGCATACTATCCAAAACATTCTTCTCTGGCAGCTTAATATCCGGCATAACGTTTTTTACAACAGGTGCTTCCTGCATTTTAACTGCAACAGGGTCAGGCACAGAAACTTCTGCTATAAGCTCCTTTGAATTAAGGGCTTTTAAACATGTATCATATACAAAATTATATATATATTCATTGTTCGAGAATCGCAGTTCCATCTTGGTTGGATGTACATTTACATCAATAATTGCGGGATTAATCTTAAAATGTATCGCACTGAACGGATAATTATGTGGCATTATAAAGCCCTTATAGGCATCCTCTATAGCCTTAGTTATAATACTGCTCTTGATATATCTGCCGTTGATATAATAATTCTCATATGTCCTGTTTCCGCGGACAACCATAGGCTTGCCAATAAAACCAGAAGCTTCAATATCCTGCGACTTGCCGCTGATTTCATACAGATTATTAGTTATATCCCTGCCATACACATTATATATTATATCTTTAAGATTCATATTACCCGATGTATGCAGCTTATTCTGGTTATTACTTATGAACCTGAACGAAATATCAGGATGCGAAAGTGCCAGATATTCCACAAGCGAACCAATATATCCTCCCTCGGTAGTCGCTGTCTTTAAGAACTTTCTTCTAACAGGAGTATTATAGAAAAGATTTCTTACAATAAATGTAGTTCCCTCCGGAGCGCCTATTTCTGCCACTTCACCTGGTACTCCGCCATCAATTGTATAACGCACACCACTCAGACTGTCAGCAGTCTTGGTAATAAGTTCAACCTGTGATACAGCAGCTATACTCGCTAGCGCCTCACCTCTGAAGCCCAGAGACGAAACAGCCATAAGATCTTCAATTGATTTAATTTTACTTGTTGCATGTCTCTTAAATGCTATCTCAATCTCATCTTTATTGATACCACTTCCATTATCAGTAACCCTGATAAATGAAATTCCACCTTCCTTTATCTCAACTGTAATCGCAGTTGCTCCGGCATCTATAGCATTTTCAACAAGTTCTTTAACTACAGAAGAAGGTCTTTCGACGACCTCTCCTGCAGCAATCTTATTAATCGTATTCTGGTCTAAAAGTGTTATTGACATACAATCCTCCCTGTTTTGTGAAACAAAATGCGACTGCCCTTGCAGGAGCAGAGGATTTAGTCTCCTTGTTTTACCAGCGGTTCTTAGCTTTTCCCTGCAGCTTATAAAGCGTATTCAGTGCATCAATAGGTGTCATATTGCTTATATCAAGATTCATTATATCAGTTACTATATCATCATCCTTAACAGTATCAAAAAGAGACATCTGCTTAACTTCAAGGTCATTAACCTTTCTGTACTTGTCATTCATCTTGTCAAGTTTCTTTGAATACTGTGCAATATCCTTAGCTTTCTGTGATATATCAGCATCACTTAAGTCCACAACAAGCTCCTTAGCCCTGTTAAGAACCACATCAGGTACTCCTGCAAGCTTCGCAACCTGAATACCATAACTCTTATCAGCACCGCCTTTTACAATCTTTCTTAAGAAAACAATATCATCACCGTTTTCCTTGACAGCAATACAGTAATTATTAACTCCGTCAAGAGTTCCTTCTAATTCAGTAAGTTCATGATAATGTGTTGCAAAAAGTGTCTTGGCTCCTAAGTATTTAGTATTGGCAATATACTCAACAACAGCCCATGCAATACTCAATCCGTCAAATGTGCTTGTTCCTCTTCCTATTTCATCAAGAATTATAAGACTCTTAGGAGTTGCATTTCTTAAGATATTGGCAACCTCTGTCATCTCAACCATGAAAGTTGACTGCCCGGAAGCTAAGTCATCAGATGCTCCGACTCGTGTAAATATACGGTCAACAATACATATATTTGCTGAATCAGCTGGAACGAAAGAGCCTGTCTGTGCCATAAGCACAATAAGTGCCGTCTGTCTCATATATGTAGATTTACCAGCCATATTAGGACCTGTGATAATTGAAATTCTGTTCATTCCATTGTCAAGATAAGTATCATTGGCAATGAACATATCATTAGAAATCATCTTCTCAACTACAGGGTGTCTGCCGTTCTTAATATCTATAATACCTTTTTCATTAATCTTAGGTCTTACGAAATTATTCTGTGTTGCAACAACAGAAAGTGAAGCATACACATCAATCATTGCAACAGCCTTGGCAGTGTTCTGTATTCTTACAACCTCTGCCGCTATGCGCTCCCTGACTTCACAGAATAAATCATATTCGAGTGAGTACAGCTTATCCTCTGCGCCAAGAATAATATCTTCAAGATGCTTTAACTCATCTGTAGTGTATCTTTCAGAACCGGTAAGAGTCTGCTTTCGTACCCATTCAGCAGGAACAAGGTTTTTAAATGAATTAGTAACCTCCAGGTAATATCCGAATACCTTGTTATACTTAACTTTGAGATTCTTAATTCCTGTCTTTTCTTTCTCCCTGCTTTCAAGCTCTGCAAGCCATTCTTTTCCTTTAATCTTGGCATTACGAAGCTCATCAGCCTCTGCTGAAAAGCCGTCCTTTATCATTCCGCCATCACGCATTGTAATCGGAGGATCATCTATAATTGCAGTGTCAACAAGATTATATAAGTCTTTTAAGTCGTCCATCTGCTCAAAGCACTGTCTGAATACATAACACTTAAAATGTCCTATCTGATTCTTAATGTGAGGTATCATCTCCAGGGAATTCTTAAATGCAATTAAATCTCTTGGATTAGCCGACTTACAACTAATCTTAGTCATGATTCGCTCAAGGTCATATATAGGGCCAAGATATTCACGAATCTCTTCCCTGTCAATTGCATTATCAGAAAGCTCCTCTATCGCATCCTGTCTTCTTATGATCTCATCTCTGTTAATAAGTGGCTGCAGCACGAGATTTCTTAACGCTCTTGCACCCATTGCAGTCTTGGTCTTATCAAGTACCCACAAAAGCGAGCCTTTTTTCTGCTTTTCACGCATAGTCTCAACAAGCTCAAGATTTCGTCTTGATGAACTGTCTATAAGCATATATTTACCTGTTGTGTAAGGCACAATGCTTGTTATATGAGACATGTCACTTTTCTGTGTCTGGGTAAGATATATAAGAAGTGCTCCCGCAGCATCAATTCCTACCGGATAATCCTTGATTCCAAGTCCGTCCAGCATATTTACATGAAAATGTTCTTTTAACTTTGCCTTGCAGGAATCATCATCAAAGTACCAGTTTTCAAGTGTTGACACTGATATGGAAAGCTTCTCTGATATAAATGTAAGGTCTATTCCGCTCATTGCAAAATACTCATTAAGTATTATCTCTGACGGAACAAACTTATTAATTTCATCAATAAGCTCCGCACCTGTCTCAATCTCAGTTACAAAGAAGTCACCTGTTGAATAATCTGCAATAGCAACACCAAGCACATCTCCAAGATAAACAATACTCATAAGATAATTATTCTTAGTTTCATCAAGTGCCTGACTGTTTAAGTTAGTTCCCGGTGTTACAACCTTTATAACCTCTCTTTTGACAATGCCTTTTGCCTGCTTAGGGTCTTCCATCTGCTCGCATATTGCGACCTTGTGTCCATTAGAAACAAGCCTGTTAATATAAGTTTCTGCCGCATGAAAAGGAACGCCGCACATAGGCGCACGTTCCTCCTGTCCACAGTCTTTTCCTGTTAATGTAAGTTCCAGTTCCTTAGAGACAACTAATGCGTCATCAAAAAACATTTCATAGAAATCTCCAAGTCTGTAAAAAAGTATGCAGTCCTTGTACTCTGCTTTAGTAGCAAGATAATGCTGCATCATTGGTGAATACTCTGCCATTATATTACTCCCTGATTAATTCTCTATAAGTCTTCCCATATAGTAAAATCCCTTGCATTCGTCAAGATGTACTGTCGCAATCTGTCCGATAAGTGATTCATCTCCTGCAAAATGTACAAGAATATTGTTAGTCATTCTGCCTGTAACAAAGCCTTCTTCATGGTCATCTTTACCCTCAACAAGCACCTTCATATCCATGCCTTCATATCTTCTGATATGTTCATGTGATACTTCATTGACAGTTGCAAGCAGTCTGTTAAATCTGTCCTTAACAACATCCTCAGGCACCTGATTTTCCATTCTGGCAGCAGGCGTACCCGTTCTTTTTGAATAAATAAATGTATATGCACTATCAAACTTTGCTTTCTTTACAACATCAATAGTATCCTCGAAATCTTCCTCTGTCTCTCCTGGAAACCCAACAATAATATCAGTTGTAATAGAAACATCGGGCAGTATTCTTCTTATCATCTCAACCTGCTCTAAGTAATGCTCTTTAGTATACTTTCTGTTCATCAGCTTAAGAAGTCTTGAGCTTCCTGACTGAAGTGGAAAATGTATATGATTACATATTTTCTTGGAATCTCTTATAACTTCAAGAGTCTCTTCCTCAATATCCTTAGGATGAGGTGTCATGAATCTGATTCTTTCAAGTCCCTCTATCTTATCAATCTCTCTTAGAAGCTGCGCAAATGATACAGGATTGTCAAGTGTCTTTCCATAAGAATCAACATTTTGTCCAAGAAGCATAACTTCCTTGACACCATCCTTTACAAGCCTTTCAATCTCCATAATGATATCCTTAGGCTCACGGCTTATCTCTCTTCCTCGTACATAAGGCACGATACAGTAAGTACAGAAATTATTACAGCCGTACATAATATTAACACCTGATTTGAACGGGAACTTTCTTTCTGTAGGAAGTTCCTCAACAATATCCTTTGTCTTTTCCCAGATATCAATAACCTGGCTTCCTGATGTAATTCTGTTATATATAAGCTTTGCCATTGCATATATATTAAATGTACCAAAAACAATATCAACAAACTTATAAGAATCTCTTATCTTCTCGACCACATCAGGCTCCTGCATCATACAACCACACATTGCAATAAGCATGTGTGGATTTTTTCTTTTGACATTCTTAAGATGTCCGAGACGTCCATAAACCTTGAGATTAGCATTCTCTCTTACAGTACATGTATTATATATAACAAAATCTGACTTATCCTCATCCTCTGTCTCAAGATATCCAATCTCTTTAAGTACCCCGAGAAGCTTCTCAGAATCCCTGGCATTCATCTGGCAGCCAAATGTGTGTACACATGCATATAACGGTCTGCCTATTTCTTTTGTTTTCTTTTCCAGGAACTTCTTACATTCTCCAATATAATAAAGCTGTTCTTCAAGTGCACTGGTGTTATTAACTTCCTGCATTATCTACAATTCTCCATTCTATACTTATCCTAATACAAATCTTTTCAAGTGCTGTTCTTCAAAATCCTGCAGGCATACCGGTTTACCATAATAGTATCCCTGAATATAATCTGCACCAAGTCTCTTAACACATGAAAGTTCTTCCTTTGTTTCAACACCCTCAATACACACATGCAATCCCATCTCATGTGCCATCTTAATTATAAAACTTACCATAAGATAATTATCTTTAAGTTTATCTATATCAGTTACAAAAGACCTGTCAACTTTAACTATATCAAATGTTCTGTCACGCATATATCCATAATTTGAATATCCTGTTCCAAAATCATCAATTGCGAATCTGAATTCATTCTTTACAAATTCTTTAAATACGTTCTGAACAGCTGGTATCTGGTCCATCTCTATAGTTTCTGTTATTTCAAATACATAATGATTATTAGCTGCACTGTATCTTTCGATATTCTCTAATACATCTTTAACTATATTACTTTTGACAATCTGTACAAAAGACAGATTAATATGCATAACAAAATCCGGAATACTGGTAATCCATCTGTTGCATGCCTTAGCAGCAGTATTAATTATCCATCTTCCAAGTGGAATAATAAGTGCACTGTCCTCTAGAAGCGGTATGAATGTGTTAGGACCTATAAATCCATATTTTCTGCTATTCCATCTTATAAGAGCCTCTGCTCCTGACAAACTGTCATCGTCGGTATTATATATTGGCTGAAAATATAACTCAAATCCTTCAAAACCTTCACTTATACATCTGCGTAATTCATCCTGAACACTAAGTTTTTCTATATACTCTGTATACTCAGTTTCAACAAATATTTCACATCGGTTCTTACCATTGAGTTTGGCAGCATGAAGAGCAAATTTGGCATTTTTTAACAACTCATTAAAACTGTCTTTCTCTGTATCAAATTCAGCAACCCCTGCTGATATTGTAAAAAATATATCATACTTTCTTATTTCAATTGCTCTGTCAATACGATTTCTTATTCTCTTATAGAGAATCTTAGCCTGTCCAATATCATTTTCCATGGAATATGGCATAAATATGGCACATTCATCACCAGGCATTCTGAATATTCTAAGTGGTGTGTCAATATATTTCTTTATTGAATCAATAAGAATATTCAATACTTCATCACCTGTTTTTGCACCATATTTTTCATTAATTTCTTTAAAATTATCTACACCAACAAGCATAAGAAAACCTGATGCATTTCTGGTTTTAGCATATTCATTATATACATTTTCAAGAACAATTTCCCTGTAAAGTCCTGTATTATTATCAAATCTGCTCTGTTTCCCAATCTCCGATATTCTTCCAATAAGGTAAATAGCTCCATGGCTTATTATATACTGTCCTCTACAATTTATTGCAACATATTCTCCATCCACAGTTTTCCATCTATACTCTAAATTATGACTGCTCTTTCTTCCATTCATTCCATCCTCTATATCATTCATCAGCATATCAATATCGTCCGGATGAACAACTTTAACCAATTCCTGCGTAGCATTGGGAAATTCCTCTGAATCAAGTGCAAACACATTAGTTATTGATTTTGAATAAACAGCTTTATCATTAGTTAAATCCAGTATATAAAGATAATCATCTGTACTCTGTCCGACAAGATGAAGAAAATACTTCATTTCTTCTAAATCAAAATCTCTTCTAATCATAAAAACACCTAATACCCATAAAACAGCTTACTGTCTTATCTGCCCCTCTCCGTATATAACATACTTAGTCGTTGTAAGTGCTTTAAGTCCCATAGGTCCTCTTGCATGAAGCTTCTGTGTGCTTATTCCTATCTCAGCACCGAATCCAAATTCAAACCCGTCAGAAAATCTTGTGGAAGCATTTACATATACACATGCAGCATCTATCTCATCAAGAAATCTGTTGGCATTATTGTAATCTTTAGTAATTATTGACTCCGAATGGCCTGTGTTATATGTATTAATATGTTCTATTGCTTCGTCAACAGAGTCAACAGTCTTAACGGATATAATATAATCAAGGTATTCCATTCCCCAGTCATCATCACTTGCCGGAACAATTCTTGAATCACACTGCATTGCATATTCATCACCACGCACTTCAACATTTTTTTCTTTAAGTGCATCTACAATAAGTGGAATTGCCTGCTTTGCAGCAGACTTGTGAATAACCAGTGATTCACATGCATTACATACTCCAATTCTTGAGGTTTTGGCATTATATATAACTTTGACAGCCATATCAATATCAGCATATTCGTCAACATATACATGACAGTTTCCTGTACCGGTTTCAATTACAGGTACTGTACTGTTGTTGACAACATTCTTAATAAGTCCTGCTCCACCTCTTGGAATAATTACATCAATGTAATCATTCATCTTCATAAGCTGATTAACAAGTGCTCTGTCTGTATCTTTTATAAGATTAATAACATCAGGATTAATTCCGTTGTCAGAAAGTGCATTTGCAATAACATCTGCAATAGCAATATTAGAATTAATAGAATCACTTCCACCTCTTAAGATGCAGGCATTGCCAGACTTGAAAGTAAGTCCGAATGCATCAGCAGTAACATTAGGTCTTGACTCATATATAATTGCAACAACGCCAAGAGGTACTCTCTTCGTTCCGATAACAAGTCCATTAGGTCTTTTCTTCATGCCTGTTACTTCGCCAACCGGATCTTCAAGACCTGTAAGAACTCTTATTCCATCTGCCATTGCATTGATTCTCTTAACATCAAGCGTAAGTCTGTCAATAAGAGCAGGCTTCATTCCGTTGGCTTTGGCATTAACAAGGTCTTTTTCATTGGCTGCAATTATACTCTCTGCATTAGCTGTAAGTGCATCAGCAACCGCTTCAAGTGCCTTATTCTTCTCATCTATTCCAAGCTTAGCAAGATATCTTGATGCCTTCTTAGCCTTAATTCCAATCTGTTCAAGTGATTCCATCAATTCTCCCTCCTTATAAACTGTGTCTGTGTAATAATATAATCCGGTTTTAAATCATGTTCCTCATAAGGAATACTCTCTAAAAGCTGGAAATCAAAAGCAAGTGCCGCTTTTATAAATGTATTATCTTCCGATAGATATCTGTCATAAAAGCCTCCGCCATAACCTATTCTGTGAAAATCATAATCAAACGCAAGCCCCGGCATAATAAAAAGTCCATCTCTGATCTTAGCTTTATCGCAGATGTCAGACGGTTCCATAATTCCCATATAACCACTTACAAGATCATTCTCATCAGATAAGCAATAAAACTCCATCTGTGTCTTTGATAAAACTTTTGGAGCATATACTTTCTTGCCATCCATAAAGCACTGCGAAAGAAGCATATATGTATCAACTTCCCTGTTATAGCTCATATACAGAAATACATTTTCCGATGTCTTATATATGTCCGATTTTTTCAATCTGTCAATTATAAGTCCACTCTGCATTTCAATATCTTCATCTGACAATTCATGTCTGCGGTTCATAATAAGCTGACGCACTTCATTCTTATCCATCTAGTTACCTTTCTCTGCCTGTTCCTCTGCCAATCTTTTCATCTTCTCATCATGTCTTGCCTTGACATCTATTAAAGAACCATCAGGATTCTTAATCTTGATAGATTCTAACTGTCCTCTTAAGTTTTCTCTGAAAGCTTTAACATAATCAGCTCTTAACTGCTTCTGTTCAGCAAGTTCTGCATCTGTAAGTCCCTCTGCTTTAGATTTATGATAAAGCTCGTTAATTCTTTCTAATGTTTTCTCTGTAACCATACAAACCTCTGTCACTAATTAGTAAATATAATCAAATCATCTCCGCTTTCTGCACAACTGTTATACACAGCCTTTGTAGAAAGCACAGGATGATGAAGATCCAAAATTCTATATGCTTCAATATATTCAGAAGCTTTCTTAATAAAGAAAAATCGATGTCTCATACGGGTTATAACAACAATATCATTTTTCATATATCTGAATTTCATATCAGAATGAAGCCTGTATTCTGGCTTCTGTGTATTAAGATTAACAAAGCATGTACTTTTATCCACTTTTTTAAGTAAATATGGGATATCATTGATAATATAAGTAAAACTTAAATCCATTGCATGTTCAACATTATTATTAAGTCTTACCTGCTTAACCTTTGTTATAGCATCATATATAATGATTTCTTCTGACTGACTATTAAAATTATATTTCGAATAAATAATCTTTCCAGAACCTGCTTTTATATATGGAAATGTAGTCGATTCATCTGACACATCAAGTTCTTCCATAGTTATCATCTGACCATTAAACGATATCTCAGAAACAAACTGTTTAGCATTAAGTACAGCTATTTTTTCTTCACCGCCTGTTCCATCTGATACAAGTCTGTCTGCTCCGAATTTTATGACACAATTGTTTCCACCTATTGGAAGTACCTTATATATACCTGTATTTTTCACAAATGTATCACTCATGTCATTATCTGTTTCAGAATTAATATCATAGAGAAATATATCTATCAGTTTTCCTTTCTTTTCAAGCTTTTCAACAAAAAAATAATTAGAATCCATAACAAATATATAATATCTCAATCCATCAGATATATCGGTATTATCTATCTCCATACTGAATACTGCCTCATTCTCATTAGTATCGAACATAAACCTGTATACAGTAAGAAGTGTACGGCTTTCAGTCACTGATTCCAGTGATGTGAAGAACATATAATTTCTTTCAAGGCATGCATATTTCACCTTACAGAAATTATACTTCTTAATCTGCGATGCCACTTCAAATTTTTCATTAGTTGCTGCATTCAGAATAAAATATTTCTTTCCCTGAAGACCCTGATACTGATAATTATCATCTGTTATCTGCATTAAAAGCCTGTCATTAATAGAATAGAATATTCCCTTCTCCGAATTCCTCATCAGCTTAATATCCATGTATGACCTCCCGTTGTCGTCCAAGTAATCTTCAATCAGTCTTAATCTATAAGAGACATCAGGTCAAAATCAGATGCTCTGTGGTCTAAGAACAATGTTCCAACATTCTCTCCTGCCATAACCCTGATAATATTGTCAACATCATTACCATTAGTAATAATCATATCCGCCCCCGACAGTGTTGCAATCTTTCCTGCAATAAGCTTGGTTGTCATTCCGCCAGTCCCCATATTACTACCGGATGAATCTTTACCCATTCCCATAAGCTTCTCATCAATCCCGTATACAGTTTCAACAAATTTTGCATTAGGATTAGTGTTTGGATCATCTGTATACAGACCATCAATATCAGATAACAGAATAAGAAGGTCCGCTCCGATAATTGAAGCAACAATTGCTGAAAGTCTGTCATTATCTCCAAAAGCCTGTAGCTGTTCAATCTCGTAAGTTGATACTGTATCGTTCTCATTAACGATTGGAACTGCCCCAAGTTTTAAGATTTCGTTAAATGTATTCTGTGCGTTAGTTCTGTTAACATCATTAACTATTGTATTCTTGGTAAGAAGAACCTGTGATGCAACTGCACCATATTCTGCAAATATCTTCTGGTAAACCATCATTAACTTAGCCTGTCCTATGGATGCACATGCCTGTTTTACCGGAAGTTCTGTAGGTCTGTCACAAAGTCCTATAACAGCTCTTCCCACAGCTATTGCACCAGAAGAAACTAAAACAACATCTTTTCCTGAATTCTTAATATCAATAAGAATCCTTACCAGCTTTTCAATCTTTAAAAGGTCCAATCTGCCTGTCTGCTCATGCATAAGTGAAGATGAACCTATCTTTATAACAATTCTTTTCTTATCTTTTATAAACTCTCTATAATTCCCCATATTTTAATATCTCCAGTAAAAAAATCAAATACTGGTCTATTTTACTATATTTTTATTAAAAAGTCCATATTATCCCATATAAGCAGCTGTTACTGCCATATATTCCGCAACCTTAACACCATCAACTGCAGCAGATGTTATGCCTCCTGCATACCCTGCACCTTCACCGCACGGATACAATCCACATACTGATGTACTTACAAGTTCATCGTTTCTTATTATTCTTACAGGACTTGATGTTCTGCTCTCAACACCCGAAAGTACGGCATCTTTCCTGTCAAAGCCATGTATAAATCTTGAAAAACCATGCACACCTTCAACAACCGAATCTGTCACATAAGAAGGTAATACATTCCTAAGATTAGCAAATGTATATTCACCCTTTATGCAAGGCTCAACCTCTCCCAATTCCGTTGTTGTTATATTTTTTTCGAAATCGCCAAATAACTGTACCGGAACTTTTCCATTTCCTTCAGCATAAGCGTTTGCTTCTAACTGTCTCTGAAATTTTATTCCGTCAAGTACTCCATGTCCGAAATCATCTGGTCCGACTGTAACAATTATTGCTGAATTAGCATTGCGGGAATCACGGCCTGAATAACTCATTCCATTAACACATGTCCTGCCGTTCTCTGATGAAGCATTAACAACATAACCTCCTGGACACATGCAGAAAGAATACACACCTCGTTCTTTATCTGTATTCTTTGTCTTGTAAGTAACTTTATAATCAGCAGCCGGAAGCTCATATGCTGCATCAGCATAAGCATTATAATTAATCATTTCCTGAGGATGTTCTATTCTTACTCCAACAGCAAAAGGCTTCGGCTCCATATCTATATTCTCACTGTGAAGATATTCAAATGTATCTCTTGAGCTGTGACCTATTGCAAGGCACACTTTACTGCATTTTCTTGCATACTCGCCATCTTTGTCAGCTATAACAACGCCACACACTTTTCCGTCTTTAATCTCAATCTTTTTAAGACAGCTTCCAAAATTAACTTCACCGCCAAGCGCGGTAATATGCTGTCTTATATTCTTAATTAAAACCGCAAGCACGTCTGTTCCTATATGCGGCTTATTGGCGTACAGAATCTCTTCTGATGCACCGAATTCAACAAAACTCTGCAGAACATATCTTATTCTTCCAAATGTATCTGAAATCTGTGTGTTAAGCTTTCCATCAGAAAATGTGCCTGCTCCGCCTTCACCAAACTGCACATTACATTCTGTATCAAGCTCACCCGTCTCCCAGAACTGTGCAACCTTCTTAGTTCTTGTATCAACATCCTGTCCACGCTCATATACAACAGGTCTAAGCCCCGCTTTGGCAAGCTCAAGAGCACAGAATATTCCTGCTGGTCCAAACCCGATAACTACAGGTCTTTCATCTTCATTAACATTTTCTGTCACATTAACAGGAAACTTATAGATAACCCTTTTAGACATAACAGCATTTTTACAGCCTGATTTCTTAATTATATTCTCAAGCTTTTCTTCCCTGCCGGAACGCACCACCTTATACACTTCGACACTGTATATATGCATAACCTGAGGCTTGTGTCTGCAGTCAAGTGACCTTTTTGCTATTTCATAATCAATCTGTGCATCTTTCCCAAGTCTTAATTCTTTTCTTATAATTCCTTCTAAAAATGCTGTATCTTTATCAGGAGACATCTTTATATTACTAATCTTAATACATTTCTTTTCCATTATTTTCATTCCTGTCTGTTACAATAATCAAACACTGACTTAGCAGCAACCACGCCGCTGCTCCATGCCCACTGAAGGTTATAACCTCCACATTTGCCATCTATATCCACAAGCTCCCCTGCAAAGAATATCCCAGGATTATTAACTGATTCAAGATTATCATTCAGTTCTGATACATTGACACCACCCTGACAGACCTGTGCATAATCATTTCCCTTATATCCTGTTATATGGTAGCGGAGGGATTTCATATGTCTGATAAGTTTCTGGCATATGTCGTCATCTATATCAGAAGCCGAGGAATTGCCCTCAATTCCAATATCCTTACATATCATCATTACAAGCTTTTTATTAAACAACCCTGACAGGCTTTCACTTACTGACTGATGCTTTCTTGTATTAACAGCACATTTTAGCATTGATAAAAGGTCATCTTCTTTAATATCTGCTGCCACATCAACAAGTGCTTCAACCCTCTGACCTTCTTCCATCGCCCTGACAGCAAAACGGCTCACCTGAAAAACAGGGATTCCTGATATTCCATAATCAGTAAACTGAATCTCGCCAGTATCCTCAGCAACCACTCTGCCTGCTGCCATAATCTTAACATTACCATATGCTCTTACACCCGTTGCAAGCTTCATATTCTTCTTGTCCGATTCAAGTGCCGTAAGAGCCGGAAGAGGCTTAACAACCTTAATTCCAAGCTTCTTAACAAGCTTATAACCGCTTCCATCAGAACCAGAAGACGGCGAAGCTGCCGAACCGCATGCAAGTATCACTGTCTTAGTCTTAATTGTATTAGTCTTCGCTCCTTCAAGCTGTAACACATACTCGCTGCCTGCCTTGTCAATTCTTTTAACAGATGTCTCAAAGAAAACCGGAATATCAAGTGCCTGTATCTTTCCTGTAAGCGCCAGAGCCACAGAAACCGCCATCTCTGACCTCGGATACAGATAACCATTACGTTCCTTCTTATATACACTTAAGTTCTCAAAAAAATGTATTGTATCATCAACATTAAATCTGTTAATAATCCTCATCGCATAATCTGCGTTATTGTTCTGATACATTTCCTTAGTCATAAATGTATTAGAAAAATTACATTTGCCATTACCAGTCTTTAATATCTTAGTTCCAAGCTTTGCTGTGTGTTCTATAATCACAGTCTGCATATTATTCTCTTTACATTGTATGGCAGCCATCATTCCGGCTGCACCTCCGCCTATAACCACACAATCAAAACTCATAAAATCTAGTCCTCATATTCAAAATAATCAAAATCTGCCGGTATCCTGCTTCCGCAGCCACCATTATTGGCATATATTCCAACAAGCGTTCCTGTATGACGCTTTCTGTCATCAGGCACACCCTCATCGCACAGATATATGCAGTTTTCAAGCACTCCTGCTGGTTCCCATTGTTCACCATCATAGCTGTAGAAAAAGCTTCTTGTCAGTTTATCAACTACAACCTTTAAGTATATGCTCTGCTCCTTTATATTGTCCACCTGTGAGATAAGTTCCTCGCCATGGTTTCTGTTAATCACAAGCTGCAATTTTCTTCCATTCTCATAACACAATGACAATCTTACATAAGTCGCAGTACTGTAATAACAGGTAAGACCTGCCTGTTCTCCGTCCTTTTCAGGATAGAAGTCAACCTTTGTATGTGCTGTATACGATAATTCTTGTTCTCTTCTTACAAGAGTATTCTTAGCCCTTATCTCATTAAGAGTTCCGTCCATTGTCCAGAGCCTTAAGTATCCTTTTCTTTCTGTAAGAGAATAATTACCCTTAACAGGATTTCTTACAAACTCCCAGTTAAGATTAAGTGTATCATCATCAAAATCATCTCTTGTCCATTTTTCAAATGTGCATTCAGGTAATTCAGGTGCTTTCTGTGTAAGGCTTGGTCCTTTTCTGTCATTAATCACGAACCAGCCGTCTGAAAGCCATGTAACAGGGTCAAGTGCTGTCTCTCTTCCTATTGTTGTATAGTTGCCCTGATTAGGTCTTCCACACAGATAATAGCACCACCAGCTTCCGTCCTGTGTCTCAATTATATTGCCATGTCCTGTTCTCTGAATCGGTGCATCTGGATTAAACTGTCTCAATACAGGATTGTATGGTGATTCCTCATATGGTCCATACAGATTCTTTGAACGGGCAACATTGATTCCATGTCCATAGCCTGTACCGCCTTCCGCAAGCATTGCATAATAATACTCACCCTTCTTAAAAATGTGTGGTCCTTCCGGACATCTCTCTCCAGTTCCTGGCCATACACACACACTTTCACCTATAACCTTAGTGCAGTCATCACTGAGTGGTAAAAGATTGATTCCCGGACTTATAAGAAGATACTTCTTACCGTCATCATCAACAAATAAAGATGGGTCAATATTATCAACCTCAAGCCAGGCTGGCTTTGAATATGGTCCTTGTGGCTTATCTGATGTTACAACAAGCTGGCGTCTTAATACATTATTATCTCTTTTGCCATCTCCGTTAAGCCTTAAAGTTGCCATTATAATGAATTTACCATCAACATAATTAATATCCGGTGCCCATATGCCATGTGAGTCTTTAATATCTCTTAAATCAAGTTCTTCTGAATCTGTAATTGCATGTCCAATTACATGCCAGTGAATCATATCCTTGGAATGGCTGATTGCAATTGCAGGGAAATACTGAAATGTTGAATTAGCCATATAATAGTCATCTCCAACTCTTACTACCGAAGGATCTGGAAAGAATCCTCTCTGTACCGGATTGTTATACATATCACTCATATCGTAAACTCCTTTTCTTTAATATATTTTCTGAATTTTGCAGGTGTCATGTTGTATTTCTCAGTAAATATCCTGTAAAAATATCCTTTGTTTCTATATCCGACTTCCTTTATAATCTCATCAACATCCATTGAATCTTCTTTTAAAAGAATGGCCGATTTGTTCAATCTGCAATCCTGCAGATATTCCGTGAAAGTCATACCTGTCTGTGCCTTTAAAAACCTGTTGAAATAATCCTCCTGATAACCGAATCTTTCAACAAGCATATCTATTGTAACATCTTTCATATTATCTTCAATAAAATCTGTAATTTCCTGATGCAAAAGCCAGTTAATTTTCTTTCTTATGTATCTTGACTGTGCATACTCATATACTGTTCCTAGCCGCCACAGAATCCTGAGCATAAGCCCCTGACATATATATGCAGACGCCATATCCGCCACACCGCACTCACTTATAAGAGCCGTCAGCATATCTTTTAACTGGTTATCATAATTATCTTTAGAAGCAAAATGTATACTTTCACTGTTCTTTAATACTTTTCGCAGTTCCTTAATATAATCCACCGCCTGTTCATCTGCCATAGAATTACTTATCAGAGCATCAATAATCATATCTGATATTTCAAGTCTTATTACAAATGTATCTTCTTCAAAACTTTCATAATGCATACATCCAGAATTAATAAGGCACACATCACCCGTGCGCATATCAATATCTTTACCGCACACATGCTGCGAAAGACTTCCATCTGACACGTATAAAAGTTCTGCATAGTCATGCTTATGCTTGTCAGTTTCACTACCTGCCACATGCCTGTTCAGATGAAACAAAAAGCCAATCCCCTTATCAACTGCATTTCCCACGCCTGATACCTCCAACCAATATAGAAACATTCTATCACAAAAAGTCGCTATAAGAAACTTATATTTTAAAAAGTCGCTACAGGTAACTTTTAAACAGTAAACAACTACTTTGCAATAAAATATTTGTAATATATCTGTTTCAATGCTATAATAAACATGTTAGTTTTAACTAACTTATGCAGAAAGGAGCTTTTATGTCTGAATTCATAATATTAGCAATCCCTTTTCTTGGAACATCGCTCGGTTCAGCAATGGTGTTCTTCTTAAAGAAACGGATTGCCCCAAAGTTTGAAAAAATGCTTTTAGGATTCGCGGCAGGAGTTATGATTGCCGCTTCGGTATGGTCTTTGCTTATACCATCTATAGATATGTGTGAAGGGAACAACTCGCCCGAATGGCTGGCTGCACTGGTCGGTTTTCTTGCAGGAATATTCTTTCTTCTGCTTCTTGATACAGTTATTCCGCATATGCACATTGAAAGCAAGAATCAGGAAGGCATTAAGACTGCCCATATATCAAAGACTACTATGATGCTTTTTGCTGTAACACTACATAACATACCAGAAGGAATGTCCGTCGGTGTTGCATTTGCAGGTGCAATGATGAAAGATTCCGGAATAACCGCTGCTGCTGCCATGGCACTGGCAATAGGTATAGCAATACAGAATTTTCCAGAGGGTGCTATTATATCCATGCCGCTGCGCGGTGAAGGAATGAGCAAGAAAAAAGCATTTGTATGTGGAGTTCTGTCTGGAATTGTAGAACCTGTTGGAGGATTTATCACAATCCTTATTGCCGGGGTCATTACCCCTGTTCTTCCTTATCTGCTTTCATTTGCAGCAGGTGCAATGATGTACGTTGTAATCGAAGAACTCATACCCGAGTCACAGAGCGGTGAACACAGCAATATTGGAACAATAGGTGCTGCTATAGGCTTTGCACTTATGATGGTTCTTGATATAGCATTGGGATAGTGATTATTCAATCACTATCCCGCAGTCTTCACCAATATTTCTTAATATGAATGCCATATCTGATTCTGATACTGATACACATCCGGCTGTTGGTTTTCCGTTAGAACAATGCAGGAAGTAACAGCTTCCCATATGTGGAGTCCCCTCTATGTTATATCCGATAAACAGACAGTACCCATAAGCTGACGGATAATCAATTATCCTTTCTGATTCACTCTTATCCCAGTCTACATCCGAATCAGCTCTTGCATACTGATTATACAAAGGAGAAGACGAATCTCCTACCCAGTAATCATATTCATCTACCTGAAGATAAGGAACTTTCGTTCCCGGATCCGGATTAATTCCAAATGCAAAATACAACGGAAATGTTCCCTGTGGTGTAGCTGATGTAAACTCACTCGCCTCACCAACTCCATTAGAACCTACAAATCCATCTGTCCTTAAAATCTCAGTCCATACGCCATCCTGCAGTTCATGCATAGTTACAGTTGCATTTGTTCCATTCGACTGGACAATTACAAGCTGGGAATACTGTGATGCTACTGCATAACCCGCTGCAAAGCTGTTATTATCTAGCTCTGCTGCCTGTGGTGCTGTCTCATATACAGTCTGTGAAGAATCCGTAACCTCCGTTGCCACAACTGTCTTGCTTTCTTCTTCTATTGTCTCTTCCTGCTGTGTTTCAGAATCCATTGTCAGTCCAGTAGTTGTCTCCTGTGTTCTTAACTGTGTTGTTTCCTGTTGTACCGCTGAGACAGTAGTTTCTTTATCTTTCATGTCTGTTACATTTTTCTTATTGCCGCATCCATTTGCAACCAGAGCTGTTATCAATAACAAAGTTAATATTATAGTCTTCTTCACTTTTATCTCCTGATGTATCATTTCCCTGCAAAAAGGGATACCAGTCATAAGTTTAACTGGTATCCCTTCATGTTTCAACATATTTCAACTAATATTTCATATAATCTTTAATTACATCATGGTCTTTTAGCACTTTTTCAATAACAGTTCCTTTTATCTTCTTTAAGACAACCTTCTTAATACCATTAAACGGTCCTAAATCAATCTCTAATGGAGATTTGCCATCCATAAGCTTTACAGATGAATCAAGCAGGTCTCTTACATCATATACACTGCCCCAGACCTCAGGAACACCTCTGTCAACACCAAGCAGGCCATATACAGCCTCCATTGCAGTTCTGACTGAATACTCTGTCGTAAATATTGTATCTCTCGGAGTCTCAGCAAACTGTCCAAGGAATGCGAAATTAACACAGCCATCAGGAATAACATCTGGTCTGTCGCCTTTTCTTCTTGGCATGAAAAATGCGGTAATAAAAGGCATCATTGTCGGTGTAGTGTTACAGTGATTCTTGGCAAGCTCATCAATCTCTTCGACAGGAACACCAAGATGATACAGCCATTCTGCTGTAATCTCCTCACCTGTACATTCTTTCATAGGCTTCTTGATATAATCTCCGTCAACATCAGTAAACAGGCTGTATACCCATACACACACCTCATCCTTCTTCTGTTCCTTAAACTGTCCCTGTCTGTTAATTGTCCAGCTTAAAAGCCAGCTTGAATCCTTACAGCTGACAATTCCGCCCGTAACAACACTTCCGGTTCTTGGGTCTCTCTTACATATCTTCTTAATGTAAGAAATAATCTTCTCATCACTTGTTGTAACAGTTGCAGACTCCCAGTTAGACTTTGATATATCACCGCAGAACTTCTCAGGGTGTCCAAATGAACTGTCCTGTGCAGCAATATTCTTCCACAGACTCCAGCATCCGCTTGTTCTTACTTCTGCATTACCAACAGGGGCATGTGTATGGTCGCCGTATATAGTACCTTCTGTACAGCTTCCATTAGTAACAAACACCAAATCATTCTCAGTAAGATAAATTGTCTTAGTCTCACCTTTTACAGTACACTCAATAGTTTTTGCAATCTTCTTTCCGTCCCTGAAATCAAATATTACATTATCAACTCTTGTGTTAAACCTGAACTCAACGCCTGCATCTTCAAGGTATTTCTGCATAGGCAGGATAAGTGATTCATACTGGTTATACTTGGTAAACTTCAATGCTGAGAAATCAGGAAGTCCGCCTATATGATGGATAAATCTCTGGATATAGAGCTTCATTTCCAGTGCACTATGCCAGTTTTCAAATGCAAACATTGTACGCCAGTACAGCCAGAAATCCGAGTCAAAAACTTCCTTATCGAAGAAGTCTTCAATTGTCTTATCGTACAGATCCTCATCTTTAGTGAAGAACAGCTTCATTATTTCCATACAGCCCTTCTGGCTTAAATTAAATTTGCCATCTGTATGTGCATCTTCACCTCTGTTTACAGTTGCCCTGCAAAGAGAATAATTAGGATCATGCTTGTTAAGCCAGTAATATTCATCAAGTACAGAAACTCCCGGAGTCTCAATAGACGGAATACTTCTGAACAAATCCCACAGACATTCGAAATGATTCTCCATCTCTCGTCCGCCACGCATTACATAACCTCTTGTAGGATCATTAATTCCATCACATGCACCGCCTGCAATATCCATAGCCTCAAGTATGTGAATATTCTCACCCTTCATCTGTCCGTCTCTTACAAGAAAACACGCAGCAGCTAATGCACCAAGACCGCTTCCTACAATATAAGCTGATTTATCATCAACTCCTTCCGGTTTTTCCGGTCTTGCAAATGCTTCATAATTACCATTAGAATAGTATATTCCCTTACTATTCTTAGTATATTTCCCTCTTTCAGTATTGCGAAACTCATTTTGTGCTCTTTCTTGAATGTCTTTAGTTGCTTTCCTCTGTTCATCCCTTTTGTTCTTTTTTGATACAACTGCCGCACCTGCCCCCAGTGCAAGAATAGAAGCTGCTCCTAGTTTTAACGCCTTTTTGCTCATAATCTTTTCCACCTTTCTGTGCTTTCTTATTTATTTTTGCCGTTTTTATTGTATTTAGCATACATTTTTTCTCTAAATTAAAAAACAGGCAAAGCATGTACTTTGTCCCAAAATCGAACACTTTACATGTTTTGTCTGTTTTTTAATAATTAATTATTAGTTTCACACTGCCTAATCATCGCGTCTATTGTTGCATCAAAAGAATCTGAAAAACGTTTTATAAGATCCTTGTCATATGGCGGCATTCCTTCACCAATCCATCTTGACACAATTCCAACAATAGAATAGCTGTAAAAGCATGTTATATACTCTCTGTCATCTTCTGTAAGCTTATGCCCTTTACAATATTTCTTAACAAAAAGTCCTACAAGATATTCTGTTGTATTATGCAGATATTTTTCAATAATATCTCTGTTTCTGGAATTATACACATGAATAACTGCTACACGATACTCAATAATAACAGAAGCTGCCTTACTATATGTCTCATAAAAAGTTGCATCTTCCGTAATATCAATATTCTTTTCTGTCTCTTCTATAAGAACACTGTCAAGCACATCATATATATCACTGAAATAATAATAAAATGTATTCCTGTTAATTCCACATTCCTCACATATATCTGTAACCGTTACCCTGTCAATATTCTTACGCTTTAGCATATTAAGAAAACAGTCCATTATCGCTTTTTTCGTAAATTTAGCCATACATTTCTCCTGAAATTATTCTCCGGCAATAAAAAGAACTCCTAATGTTCCCGGACCACAATGAGAAGATATAACGCCGCCTGCCCTTGTTTCATATATTTCATCAAACACATCAAGTTGTTTAAGATAATTCTTTACTTCATCAACTATCTCTTTATCACAGCCAGAGTGTGTAATGAATACACGGTCTTTCTTAGCCTTCTTAAGGTCTTCTTCCATATCCTTAACATAATCCAGGACAACATTCTTCATGCGTCCTCTGTACTTCTTTCCAGGACTCATCTTTCCATTATTAACTTCAATTCTTGGATGAAGTTTAAGTACACCGCCAGCCATGGCAGCCAGTCCGCTGCATCTTCCTCCTCTGTGAAGGTAAGTAAGCGTATCAACAACAAAGCTTGCCCTGACTCTTGGTCTTAATTCTAATATATTCTTCTCAATATCAGATGCAGACATGCCTTCTCCTGCCATAACAGCAGCCTCGACAACCAGATGTCCTATTCCTGTAGACAGATTCGCAGAGTCAATTACATGAATCCTGTCCTCTGCCTCAAGCTCTCTTGCAGCAAGTCTGAACACATTAGCTGTAGTTGACATATCCTCAGATATTGCAAATGCTACAATATCCCGGTCTTTCTCAAGAACACATTTAAACATCTCTATTGTATCATCAATAGACACCGCCGATGTCTTAGGTGTTGTCTTATTCTCATCTGCCCATTCATATATCTTATCTGGCGTAATATCAATTCCATCCCTGTATTCATCATTGCCTAGCAGAATGTGAAGTGGAATAACTGATATATCAAGCTTGTCTATAAGTTCCTTAGTCAAATCACTTGTACTGTCCGAAATAATCTTAACCATGTAAATGTATATCCTTTCTAGCTGCTATATGTCTGCAGAAAATCATACAGCTGTGCTTCTCCTTCAAAACATATCCCTTTAGTCAGTCTTTCTCTTATATCATCTGGAAGTGAATCAATGTTAATATCTGCATAATCATAGAACACTTCTCGTCCTTCATCCGCAATATTTCTGTATATTCTTAAAGTTTCTCTTTCGTACTTAAGCACATACTGGTACTCTTCACTTTCAGTTACTTTAGTCACCTGCGAGCTTACCTCTTCTTTAAAATGCTGATCAGAAGGCTTCTTATTATCTGTTACCACAAGTATAAATATTGCAAGTACTACAGCTATTACAGCCATAGTCATAATCACAACATAAAGCCAGAATGATTTCTTATTCATCAATACTCCCTCCTGTAAGTTATCCTTACTGGGAAGTATTAACATTTATAAGCAAAATTATACTATAACGAAAAGCTGTCTGGCAGAATTTCACTCATTGTATAAGTCTTAAGCCCGCTGCCTTCTTCAATAATAATTCTTGTATCAGGATTGAAAAATTCGGACATGACCTGTCTGCATATTCCACACGGATAGGCAGGCTGGTCTCCTGAACATACAATAGCAATCGCCTTAAAATCCTTTACACCCTCACTGACCGCCTTAAATATTGCAGTTCTTTCTGCACAGTTAGTAGCCCCGAAAGAAGAATTCTCAATATTACAGCCTGTAAATACCTGTCCATCAGTACTTAAAAGTGCCGCACCAACTGCAAAATGCGAATACGGTGAATATGAGTACTCAAGTGCCTCTTTAGCTTTAGCAACAAGTTCATTATCTGTCATATATGTCACCTCTTAACGGGTAATTCCAAGTCTTTCAAGTACTTCATTCTGCTTTGCTTCCATAACTGCACTTTCTTCTGGTGTCATGTGGTCATAACCAAAAAGGTGCATCATACTGTGTGCCGTAAGAAATGCCAACTCCCTTTTTTCAGAATGACCATACTTGTCCGCCTGTTCCTTAATCTTCTGAACGCACAGAACAATATCTCCAAGAAGAAGCTCTCCTGTATCAGGATTGAAATAATCCTCAGCATTTTTTTCTAACTCGTCCTCAATTGCATCAAAATCCGAAGGTGTAACATAATTAACTCCCGGAAATGAAAGTACATCTGTCGGAGAATCAATATTTCTGTATTCCTTATTAATCTCGTGGATAGATTCACTGTCAACAATTGTTACATTAACCTCTGCTTCATAAGGACATTTTTCATAATCAACCGCCTCATTGACAACATCAGTAATTATCTTCTCATAATCTAAGTCAAGCTTTTCCTCGGCTTCGTATTCTATATTAATAGTCATATCAATCTTTTCTCCTTCCTGTCTGACTTCCCTTTCTTGCTTCTCTTCTCTTGGCAGCCTTAGCCCGATTCTCCTCGTAATCCTCATATGCCTTGACAATCTTCTGTACAAGAGGATGCCTTACAACATCTTTATTCGTAAGCTTTATAAATGCTATCTCTTCAACCTTGGATAAAACCTTAGTCGCAACCTCAAGACCTGACACGGTATCCCTTGGCAGATCCTTCTGTGTCATATCACCTGTAACAACAACCTTTGAGCCGAATCCAATTCGTGTAAGAAACATCTTCATCTGTGCAGGTGTTGTATTCTGTGCCTCATCAAGAATAATAAATGCATTGTCAAGTGTACGACCTCTCATATATGCAAGCGGTGCAACCTCGATAAGACCTTTTTCCATATTGGCATTAAAGCTCTCTGCACCCATAATCTGGAAAAGTGCATCATACAGAGGCCTAAGATACGGATCAACCTTACTCTGCAAATCTCCCGGCAGGAATCCGAGCTTTTCACCAGCCTCAATTGCCGGTCTTGTAAGAATAATCTTGTTGACCTCATTATTCTTAAATGCATTAATAGCCATCGCCATTGCAAGATATGTCTTACCTGTTCCCGCAGGTCCTACACCAAACACAATCATCTTATCCCTTATTGCATCAACATATTCCTTCTGTCCGAATGTCTTAGGTTTGATAGGCCTTCCTGCAATCGTCCTGCACACTGTATCAGAATCAATCTCAATCAGTGAATCAGCCTTTTCTTCAAATGACTGTGCAATGGAATAATCAACATTCTGTCTTGTAATCTGGTTGCCTCTCTTAGACAGCTCATACAGATAATTAAGCACTCCTGACGCTCTCTGCACTGCCGTCTCTGCACCTATAACCTTCACAGAACTGTCTCTTACAATAATCGTAACCTTAAGTGTTTTCTCTATAACCTTAGCATATTCATCAAACTGTCCAAATATATTGGAGCAGTGTTCTACCGGTATATTAATAAGACTCTCTACCTCACTCATCAGATGTCTCCACCTTTCTAACATCAAAATCCGCAGGTACAGTTGCATCAATATCGGCATGTGCAACATACTTATCCCCGCTTCTTTCTATATTAACATGATAATCATTTATTTGCACTTTATTTTCTTTCAAATGTTTTATAAATCTCTCAGCTTTTTCATTAAGAATAGCTGCCGCTTCCTCCTCACTGTATTCAGCCTCATTTTCCTTATACTCATTAAGCGTAATCTTCTGTACAGATACCGGAAGCGCAATAAGATTACCAATCTTTATATTCCCATCATCAACAACCTTGTCATACTCTTTTAAATGTCTTGGAAAGCCGAGGGAAATTTCATATTTATCTATGCTTATGGCATATGTCGTCATCTTTCGTCCAGTATATATTTTATCGGCATATACCGCATTTATCTCCTTATCCCATGATAACTGCGTTCTTATCAGAATATCCGCCTGAGCCTGCGTCTGGAATTGCTGTATGTTCTCCTCGTAATCATCAGGAACATACAATGTATTCTCAACAAGTATGTCGCCTTCTGATACCTCGTCACCAACAGTGACCTTCGGTGTTCCGCTTCTGGTTATAATGTATTCAATAACACCGGAATATCCTGATATTATATTGCCATCATTAGTGGTGCTGTGTAGCTCATCAGCTTTAGATTCATCAATGCTGACTTTCAGAACATTTCCCTCAATCCGTACATTAACCCATGTAACCTGCGACAATTCATCTTTAATTGCCTTCTCGATACTTTCAGTATCTATGTTCTTAACTTTGTCGCCTGTACTGATGCCATGCTCATTAAGGAATCTCAACATTGCATAATCTGTATATATGTAATTTCCGTCAAATTCAATACTCCACACGAATCTGCTGGCAATAAACATCAATACAAATGCAGTGGCAAAGCCAGCAATTATTGAATAATTTCTTCTGTATCTAGCAAAAAGAAACTCTATATCATGCTTCTTTACAACTTTAATATGAACATGACATTTTCTTCGCAATTCCTTAGTCTTGAAATAATCCTGTCTTGTTATTCTCGCTCTTATTGTCTCTTTCACACACTGGCAGTTATATAATGTAATCCCACGCCTGCAGCACAGATTAACGAACCTTTCCCGCTCCCAGCCGGATATTTCAATAACAATATAATTATGTATCCTTTTCATCAGCCTCTCCTTTTAGAGAAACTTTGCCAATGCGTCCCCTAAGAAGGATTTCGTCCTGATTCATATGGTATATCACAAGATTGCTCCCGCTTACCCTTATATTGCCTATCTTCGTAGAAACCTTAAGATATTCACTTGAATACTCAAGTATACCTCTGTAATTCTCTATAAAAACCTCGCAGTCACCCAGCATTGATATAACAGGAAGTCCTGCAACAACATCTCTGCTAAGATCACACATCTGTCCGAGCCTTATACCGCTGCTGATAAAATCGACCATATAAGCAGACTTCCAAAATCTTTTTATATTGTATGCGGTATGTGAAAAATATATGCCTGTGATTGGATGTTGAAGTGGTGTGTGGCGCAGCGGAAGTCCAATCCGCTACTTTTCTACTCCAATTTTGGACTTCAGCACACCTTTCCTCCGCTTCAACGTCCAATCCACCGTTTTTTCTCTCCGCTGGCTTCTCCCTATTTCTCTACCCTCCCCAAAAAACTCACACATCAAAAAGAGCGGTACTTACGCACCGCTCTCTCATGTCAAAAATATTAATTATTAGTTGAACTTACGTTTTCTAGCTGCTTCTGACTTCTTCTTACGTCTTACGCTTGGCTTCTCGTAATGTTCTCTCTTACGAATTTCCTGCTGAATGCCTGCCTTAGCACAGTTTCTCTTGAATCTGCGTAATGCGCTATCTAAAGACTCGTTTTCTTTAACGATGACATTTGACATACTACTTCCTGACCACCCTTCTGTTGCAAATTGTGCGCCAAACTACATAAATAGGGTATTTACTAATCGCACAAAAAACATTATATCACATTTTTGCAAATCGTCAAGCCCAAATTATCTAATCTTACACTAATCTTGCATATTATCGTTACTGTTCAGAGCTATCTCGAAAATACTGTGTATTTTCGAGATGTGGCGTATCCGCCATATAAAATCTGATAAACACACATAAAAATGCCAGCATTTTTATGTGTATCTCTCAGATTTTGCATAGCTCTGAACAGTAACAAATTATCCAATCTGTGCAAGAATTGTATCAGGTACTTTAGCAATAAGCTCATCAATACCGGCAGGGTTCTTACCACCAGCCTGAGCCATGTTAGGACGGCCGCCACCGCCACCGCCAACAATAGGAGCAAGAGCCTTGATAAGGTTACCAGCATGAGCACCCTTGGCAATAACATCGTCTGTTGCCATCGCAATAACGCTTACCTTATCAGCACCCTGTGCGCTGACGATAACAACAACTCCTGAACCAATCTCACCCTTTAACTTATCGCCAAGGTTTCTTAATTCATTCATATCAACGCCGTCAACCTTAGTTGCGATATACTTAACGCCGTTAACTTCCTTGATATCTCCTGCTGTATCTCCAAGTGCATTATTAGCAAGCTCGGCCTTAAGCTTCTCATTCTCGCTCATAAGGTACTTAATCTCATCATTCATAGCTGCAATCTTCTTAACAAGCTGTACGGGCTCTGCCTTGGCTGCCTTAGCTGCCTCTTCAATAGTCTTCTCAAGTTCAGCGTAGTACTTCATAACACCCTTATCTGTAAGAGCCTCTATTCTTCTTACACCTGCAGCAACACCTGCCTCAGATACAATCTTGAAAAGTCTGATATTAGCTGTATTAGCAACATGAGTACCACCACAGAATTCTTTAGAGAAGTCTCCCATTGCAACTACTCTTACCTTCTCGCCGTACTTCTCACCGAAAAGTGCCATAGCTCCTGTCTTCTTAGCTTCCTCAATTGTCATTACATCAGTAACAACAGGAATAGCCTCTGCAATCTTTTCATTAACAATATCTTCAACCTTAGCAATCTCTTCCTTAGTCATGCTCTGGAAATGTGTAAAGTCAAATCTTAATCTGTCAGGATCAACGTATGAACCCTTCTGCTCAACATGATCACCAAGAACAATTCTTAAAGCTTTCTGAAGAAGATGTGTTGCACTGTGGTTTTTGCATGTATCTGCTCTGTAAGCAGGAGAAACTTCCATTGTTGCAGTATCTCCAACCTTCATCATGCCCTTAGTCATAGTTCCGACATGACCAATCTTGCCACCCTTTAACTTGATAGTAGTCTCAACAGCGAATTCTCCTTCAGATGTCTTAATAACACCCTTATCGCCTTCCTGACCACCCATAGTAGCATAGAATACAGTCTCATCTACAATAACAGTTCCCTTATCACCCTCAGATAAAGCGTCAACAACTTCTTCCTCTGTTGTAAGAACTGTAATCTCAGATTCATTAGTAAGCTTGTCATATCCGACAAACGCGCTTGTTATAGCAGGGTCAATCTCATCATATACAGTTGCGTCTGCACCCATATAGTTAGTTACCTTACGGGCATTTCTTGCCTTAACTCTCTGCTCTTCCATAGCTGCATTAAATCCAGCTTCATCAATTGTAATATTCTTCTCTTCAAGGATTTCCTTAGTAAGATCAATAGGGAATCCGTAAGTATCATAGAGCTTAAATGCGTCTGCTCCTGATAATACTTTTTCACCCTTAGAAGCAAGTTCAGCTTCCATATCATTAAGGATGCTTAATCCCTGGTCGATAGTCTTATTAAACTTATCTTCTTCTTCAGAGATAACCTTAGTAATAAATGTTCTCTTTTCCTCTAATTCAGGATAGCCGTCCTTAGAGCCTTCAATTACAGTTTCACAAAGCTTAGATAAGAACTTTTCTTCAATACCTAGAAGTCTTCCATGTCTTGCAGCTCTTCTTAAAAGTCTTCTTAAGACATATCCTCTTCCTTCGTTAGATGGCATAATTCCATCACTTACCATAAATGTTACTGAACGGATATGGTCTGTGATAACACGGATAGAGACATCCTGCTTCTCATCTTCCTTATACTTAACTCCAGCCATCTCACAAACCTTGTTGCGAAGTGCCTGTAATGTATCAACATCAAATATAGAATCAACATCCTGAACAACAACTGCAAGTCTTTCAAGTCCCATACCTGTATCAATGTTCTTCTGGATAAGGTCTGTGTAATTGCCATGTCCGTCATTGTTAAACTGAGAGAATACGTTGTTCCATACTTCCATATATCTGTCACAGTCACAGCCTACTGTACAGCCTGGCTTACCACAGCCATATTTCTCACCACGGTCATAATATATCTCAGAACATGGACCGCAAGGACCAGCGCCATGCTCCCAGAAGTTATCTTCCTTACCAAATCTGAATATTCTTTCAGGTGCAATACCGATTTCCTTATTCCATATATTAAATGCTTCATCATCATCCTGATATATAGAAGGGTATAATCTGTCTGGATCAAGTCCTACAGCCTCTGTTAAGAACTCCCATGACCAGTGAATAGCTTCGTCCTTAAAATAATCACCAAATGAGAAGTTGCCAAGCATCTCGAAGAATGTACCATGTCTTGCTGTCTTACCTACATTCTCTATATCGCCCGTTCTTATACACTTCTGACAAGTTGTAACTCTTCTTCTTGGTGGAATCTCCTGTCCTGTAAAGTATGGCTTAAGCGGAGCCATACCTGAATTAATGATAAGCAGACTGTTATCATTATGTGGTACTAAAGAAAAGCTCTTCATCTTCAAATGTCCCTTGCTCTCAAAGAAATCAAGGTATAATCTTCTTAATTCATTCACACCTCTGTACTGCACTTTAACTTCCTCCTGATTATTCAGTAATCTCTTTCTCTTTATTCTCCGATGCAGCCATCTTAGCTGCCTTCTTGGCATCTGCTGCCTTTCGGAGCTTACCACCTACGAATACTGCAAGTACCAGTAACGCAAGCATTATAATAAATCTTACCGCTTCGTAAGCTATCTCACCCACGAGTACGCCGACTAACCCAACCATATTATTACCTCCACGAATTATAATAAAAGCCTTCGCAATAATTTATAATATCACAAGAAACAACATTTATCAAGATTTCCAGTTCCCATCTGTCAGGAAATGCATTGCACGCTGTTCTGCTCCCTTAATTATATTCTTATCATACCCTATAACATTAAGAAGCTTGATTGCATTCCTTGTTGTTGCAGGTCCGGCATACAGCTTATAATCAAACTTAACCTCATCCTCAGTAACTTCCTCCTGGAAATGATAGTTGCTGTAACAGTCCTTAAGTATTGTTGTAAGCTCAATATCATGTGTTGCCGCAAAGCACAATGCCCTGCCTGTATTAAGATTCTTTAATATCTCTGATGATGCTGCAATTCTCTCAACAGTGTTAGTTCCACGAAGCACCTCATCAATAAAACACAGAACTGGTCTTCCTGTTTTATCAACCGCATCAAGAATTCTCTTTAATGACTTAATCTCAACAATATAGTAACTGTCCGAATTAGCAAGGTCATCCCTTAATGCCATTGAAGAATATATCCTATATACCGGAGCAATGTATTCTTTGGAAAGACTTGTTCCTATAGTCTGTGCCAGAATACTGTTGATTGCTATTGTCTTTAAAAATGTTGATTTACCTGAAGCATTAGAACCTGTAAGAAGAACATTTCCTTTAGTTGTTATTGAGTTGCACACAGGATTATCTATAAGCGGATGATACACTTCTTTCACACTAAGGTTATTAGTATTTTCCTCAAATTCAGGCTTACAGTAAAACGGCAGGCTTTCCCTGAATGATGCAACAGCAATTGATGTCTCTATGAATCCAAGTGTATCTACAAGGTTATATGCATCCTCATTTTTGGCAGTTATAAGCTTTGTCATCTTATTAAACTTCACAATATCCATGTGCGTTATCATTCTTAGATAATCAAGTACAACCTCTCCGATTGAACCATCAACATTGCCTGACTCAATCATCCATGAGCCTTTTGTTACTTTAGAAAAGCTCTTTAATATCTCTTTAAGCCTGTTACACTCTGGTTCAAGAAAACTTATATTGCTTTCACATATATCTTCAGATGCCGATGCCATTTTCACAATAACATTAATACATTTGAAATAATTCTCAATCTTAGCCTTATACTTGTAATAAGTAATTATTGAAAATGCTACCGATGCAATTATAAGCCATATCCCAAGCACCGGAGTTACAAGAACCGTAACAAGAATTGAAGCTATAAGAAATGCCCACGCAAGATAATGCACAATATTACTTCCCTGCTCTATATCCATTATATAACCGATATAATCTGTAACTGCAATCTTACGGCTTTTTCCCATATTCATAAATATCTTCTGAATTGTGATTCTTTCTTTTTCATTAGCTGTGAATTCATCTGCAAGCCTGTCCAGTTCGTGAAGCTTTTCTGCATCTGCAACCGGTTCTCTTAACATCTTATATAGATATTCCTGTCCAACAGATGAATTAGTATTATTAATACATTTAAATACTTCATCCATGCCAAGATCATTCCATGTTATATCATCAATCATAGATTCACTCGGATTACCTTTGGCATAATGCGATATATATTCAAAACTCTCATCTGTTCCCTTGTATACAGCACGTTTGCCCCACGCTTTCTTTATGGCATTCTCTGCAGCCTTCTTCCGCTTAATACTGCTGCTTACACATACATACACGCCAATTGCAACAGCCAGCAGTACAAAAACAATAATCTCTAAATCTGTATCTGTCATAAAACCTCCATCTGCTTGTTATTCTGCAATCTGACTGCAGTTTCAAGAGCTGTCTCCATCATTTTAGTAAATCCTGTCTGTCTCTCCTGTGCTGACAGCTTCTCACCCCTGTAGAGATGGTCACTTATTGTAAGAATAGTAAGTGCATGTTTTCTGCATCTGGCAGCAGTCATATACAACGCTGCTGACTCCATATCAACTGCAAGCACACCCATCTTCTTCCATCTGTCATTAACTGTTGTATCATCATTATAAAACACATCTGATGCCAGTACATTGCCAACTTTAACCGAAAAATGTTTTTCTTCTGCAACATCATATGCAGTCTTTAAAAGCGTAAAATCAGCTATCGGCGCATATATGCCCGGAAGATTGTACTGTGCCGCAAAGTTAGAATCAGTGCATGAGCCCATTCCAAGTACAATATCCATAAGATTAAGGTCATCATCAAATGCTCCCGCTGAACCAATCCTTATAATATTATCCACATCATATACATTATATAATTCATATGAATATATTCCCATTGACGGCATTCCCATGCCACTTCCCATAACAGATACCCTACATCCATTGTAAGTTCCTGTGAATCCTGACATATTACGGACTGTATTAAAGCAGTTTACATCTGTAAGATAATTATCTGCTATATATTTTGCCCTTAAAGGATCTCCCGGCATAAGAACTGTCTTTGCTATATCTCCTGCCTGTGCTTCATTATGTGGTGTCCCCATATCTGCCTCCTGTTATCAATCTTAAAAAGGCTGCTTTATATAATAAAGCAGCCCGAATAATTATTTACCTGGGTATTTAATTACTGACTCGACATCATATCCTGCAATCTTCTCTCTTCCTTTAAGGCCTTCGAGTTCCATAAGAAAAAGAACTTTCACTACTTCTCCTCCAAGCTCTTCTACAAGCTTGATAATAGCTTCTGTAGTTCCGCCTGTAGCAATAAGATCATCAACAATAATAACCTTCTGTCCAGGAGTAATCGCATCCTTATGCATCTCTATAGTAGCTGTTCCATATTCAAGCTCATAATCTGCTGATATAGTCTCACATGGAAGCTTTCCTTTCTTTCTTACAGGAACAAAACCCTTGCCTGTATTATATGCAACGGGAACGCCAAATATAAACCCTCTTGATTCTGGTCCTACTACAACATCAAATTCTGTATCACCTATAAGATCTGTAAGACCGTCTATTGCAAGCTTTAATCCCTCAGGACTCTGGATAACACTTGTAACATCCCTGAATATAATCCCTGGCTCCGGAAAATCCGGTATACTTCTCACATAATCTTCAACTTTCTTGTTCATCTTATATAAATCCTCCTTGGTTATCTGTTAACCTGCATGTCTCGTAATCTCAAATCATTATAGTATGTTATCTGGTTTCTTCCATGCTCTTTAGAATAATAAAGTGCCTCATCTGCACATTTTATGAAGCCTTCCACATCAATATCTTTATTATCAAGATATGTAAAGCCAGCACTGAATGTTATTATAACATCTTCAGGCAAGAAATCATACTCCTGATTTCTAAAATTAGTAAGCATTCCTTCCAGTATCTTTCCTGCCTGCTTTCTGGTATATCCCGAAAAAAGAATCAGAAACTCCTCTCCTCCGTATCTGCCTGCATGAATCGTATCATCAGTGTACTGGCTTATAACCCGCGATAATGTTCTTAATACCATATCACCTTTGTCATGACCATATGTGTCATTAACTTTCTTAAAGAAATCAATGTCAAGCATCGCAACACATACATCTTTCCCTGAAAAGTAATAATCATGCATTGCCTGCTTGATGTTCTCATATATAGAAAACCTTGTATGAAGCTGTGTCAGATAATCTGTTGAAAGCTTCTCCTGAAGCTTTTTCTCGCCATCATAATATTCAACAACATCTTCCACCTGCAGCTTATTGAAATTATACAATATAACCGATATTGCAAGTACACAGCTTATCAGTAAAAATGTAGCTGCAAAATCTCTTACATCAAGTGCCTTCCCTGCACTGGTGGCACCGTAATTATACATAAATGCTGATGCAATCCATACAACTATTGATGTAGCATATATAACAAAAATGGTCTTTCTGTCATTAAAGAATGAACTTATCACCATTACTACTGCTGTTCCAACCCACAAGGGCTCACAAAAATAAAATAAAAGTTCCTCAGCAGCAAACAGCCCTACCAGTGAAATACAACACATCCTGTTTTTAGTTTCATTAGAAAAATTATCTCTGGAATTAATCATTCTGAATGAGCAGTAGCTTATAATCTGGACCACCGTAACGGATATTAATCTTATTATATCTTCTGTCATTATAGCCGGCAGATTCTTATCAGCAAACGACACTATAATATATAAGATATTAACCGATACCATTATGATAAATAATATTTTCTCAAAGCCAAGCATTTTGTTTCTGAACACATTATGTCTGTAACTTACATGTTCAGCTCCAGTTCCTTTCTTTTCCATTGCAAACCTCTTGTCGTTCAATTATAATTGAATTTATATTATCATAACTTTTCAGTTAAATAAAGTATTTTTTACACAATAAGACACACAAGTCCTGAATTCTCATTCATTACTTTTTCAATTGTATCGCCAATCTTTCCCATGCTCTCAGTTGTCATATTATGTGTTTTTTCATATATTCCGTCTGATACAATCTGTTCTATTGTCTTTCCAAATATATTGGTATCCCAGATTCCGTCCGGATTATCTTTCATATTTCCTTTTATATATTCAATCAGATCTTCTGCCTGATTCCTATTTCCAACAATCGGGGCAATTTCAACCATTATTTCTGTCTTAAGCAGGTTAATAGACGGAACTTTAGCTTTTATCTTAACTCCATATTTATTGCCATTCTTAATCACTACCGGTTCATCAAGTTGTATATTTTCTTTCGAAGGAGTAACAACTCCGAAACCATTAAGATTAACCTCACTTATTGCATCACCAAAGCTTCCTAGTTCATTCTTCTTGTCTGAAAGAGATTTAATCATATCTATAAGCTCATGCTCATTATTAATCTGCGTTCCTGTAAGTTCACTTAATATTTTATAATACAGATCTTTCGAAAGCTTAAATTCAATTTCAACCCTCCCTGTTGACATATCAACATTTTTCACATCAATCTTTTCTATGTATTCGCATGTATTATTCAACTCAAGATACGCATCCTTCATAACATTTATATTATCAAGAATCGAAAGTGCCGCATCTACTATATGCATCTTAAGCCAGTGTGATGACTCAAGTACTTCAACCCATGCAGGGGCATAAAAATCAAGCTGTGATACCGGAAATTCTTTAAGCACACCTGATATAACCCTGTCAACATCTTCTTTTCTTAGCTGGTCACAATTAAGAGCATAGACATTTACACCATATTTTTCTTTCATAGCTTCTGCAAGCTGCACAGATTCTTTAGCATATGGCTTCACACAGTTTAATATCACAACAAACGGTTTTGAAATCTTTTTCAGCTTATCTATAGCCATCTGCTCCGCATTGACATAATTATCCCGTTCTATTCCTGTAAATGAGCCATCTGTTGTAATAACGATTCCAATAGTAGAATGCTCCTCTATCACCTTTTCAGTACCAATCTGTGCTGCCATTGAAAATGGAACCGGATCTTTTGACCATGGAGTATTAACCATTCTCTCTTTGCCATTCTCCTCTGCTCCCATTGCGCCATCAACCATAAATCCAACACAGTCAATTGCACGCACTTTAATCTTAATATCATCAGCCATGCATATTGCTGCACTCTCACCAGGTATAAACTTAGGTTCAGTAGTCATAATCGTACTTCCAGCACTACTCTGTGGCAGTTCGTCGATTGTGCGTTGTTTCTCGTTAGCATCTGCAATCTCAGGAATTACACATAGATCCATAAATCTTTTTACAAATGTCGACTTTCCTGTCCGTACAGGACCTACCACACCAAGATATATCTCCCCATTAGTGCGTTTCTTTATATCCTCGTACAGATTAAAGTTTATATTTTCCTTTCTGTCTGACATACTTTCCTCCCTGTAATTAAAGCGGTACATAAAAAATTATGCCTTCCGCATATACTTGTAAAAAATATATGTAAAAAGCATAATTTTTATTCTGCATTTAATTGTAATTTTGCTTAATTCCGAATAGTCGCAATTATTCATCAAATTCCGCAAGCACATAATAACCCCTGCTTGTCTCTCCAACCTCTTTAACAATTCCATGTCTTGACTTTAACCTGTCAGGTGTTGAATAGTTTCCTGACATTGCAACTGCCGGCTCTATCGTATAATAATAACTGCTAGGAAGCTTACCCTCCGTAATATCTACCTCATCTCCTGGCTTGACAAGATTAGGTCTGCTCATTGTGAATTCCATCTGTCTCATGTGCATACATCTCCTTTACAGATTAATCTTTTCTAAACATTTAATCGTATACTCTGCAACCTTCTGCTTTAGATATACATTATTCTCAAGCTTTAACTCAGGATCTTTCTTTAGCATATCTTTCGCTGCATCTGACGCTTCCTTTAATGTCTTTGCATCAGTAAATACATCTGCTATTCCGAAATCAAAATCACCGCTCTGCCTTACCCCGAAGAAATCTCCCGGTCCACGCAGTCTTAAATCTTCCTCAGCTATCTTGAATCCATCGTTGGATTTATTAAGAATTTCCAGTCTTTTTCTTATCTTCTCTGACTTATTGCCTGTAACAAATATACAATATGACTGATATTCTCCTCGCCCAACACGGCCTCTTAACTGATGAAGCTGTGCAAGTCCAAATCTTTCCGAATTCTCTACCATCATAACAGTGCTGTTAGGCACATTTACACCAACCTCGATAACTGTAGTTGATACCAGCACATCCGTTTCATGTGCTGCAAATCTTTCCATCACCTCATTCTTTAACGATGGACGCATCTTGCCATGAAGATATTCTATCCTTATATCCGGAAGTTCTTTCTTAAGCATTGCCGTGTAATCAACAACATTTTCAGCCTCTACAGCCTCACTGTCCTCAACCATTGGACATATTACATAGCATTGTCTGCCGGAAGCAACCTGCTTGTGTATAAATGCATACGCCTTCGGTCTGTAGCTTTCATCCACAACGCAATTCTTTATAGGAAGTCTGTTCGCAGGCATCTCATCAATTATTGATATATCAAGGTCACCGTACAGTATAATTGCCAGAGTTCTTGGTATTGGCGTTGCACTCATTACAAGAATATGCGGGCTTTTCCCTTTCTGTGAAAAGTCACGGCGCTGGTTTACTCCGAATCTGTGCTGCTCATCTGTTATAACAAGTGCCAGTTCTTTATATTCAACCTTTTCCTGTATCAACGCATGCGTTCCTACTATTATTTCGGCAGTTCCATCTGCAATCCTTGCATATGCTTCCTTTTTCTGTTTCGCTGTCATTGAACCAACAAGAAGTTCAACTCTGATATCAAGTCCCGCTTTTTCAAAGCCTTTAACAAACGATTCATAATGCTGTCTTGCAAGAACCTCTGTTGGTGCCATCAATGCTCCCTGATATCCTGCAATAACCGTATTGATAAGTGCAATTGTTGCAACAACTGTCTTTCCTGAGCCTACATCCCCCTGTATCAGACGGCTGCACAGGTGTTCACCTGACATATCTTGTGCAACCTCTGACACAGTCCTTAACTGTGCATTAGTAAGTGAATATGACAGGCTTTCAAGGAATTGATCCTTTTCTTTGCTTTCTGGTATTACATAGCTGTTCGGTATGTGTTCATTTGCACTCTTTAATGAAAGAGTTGCTAGCGTGAATAAAAAAAACTCTTCAAACGCAAGTCTGTGTCTCGCCTGAACATATTCTTCCATTGTCTTAGGAAAATGTATATTAACAACACTGAAATTATGCTCAGCAAGCGAATATCTCTTTCTTATATAATCAGGTATATATTCCTTTTCAAGTCCGGCGCTGTATTTTTCAAGTGCCTGTGCAACTGCCTTAGTAACAGCATTGTTAGTAAGACCTTTAGTCAGAGGATATATTGGCTGCAGAGTTCCCTGAAGTTCCTTGTACTGGGCAAGTGTATACATTTTCGGCTGTTCTAATAACCAGCCTCTTTTATTAACCAGCCTTCCCCTGAATACATATCTTGTTCCAAGCCTTAATGTATTCTTTAAAAATGGCATATTATACCAGCTGCATTTTATGGAGTCGCCATTATAATCCTTTATAGTCACAGTTAATATCTTAAGCCTGCCGCTCCCATATATATCCGGGCTTTTGCATACCTGTCCTTCAACAGCTACCTCTGTATGCTCTGATTCATGGCTTATATCTTTAACAAAAACAGGCTCATGGTATACATCGTAATCCCGTGGGTATAACCCCACGAGATCCGATACTGTGTATACCGAAAGCCTGTTAAAATTCTCAGCTGTCTTAGCGCCGATTCCCTTTAATTCTGTTATATTCATAATTCTTACTCAACAGATACAATATAATAATAAACCGGCTGTCCACCAAACTGAAGTTCAACATCTACATCAGGGAACTTTTCTTCAATCTTAGAAACAACTGCCTCGGCAGCAGCTTCTTCAACATCAGCTCCATAGTAAACACTTATAAGTTCAGCTTCATCCGACATCATTGACTCAATCATCTCAAGAAGAGTCTCATCCATATCAGTACCAACTGCAGCAAGTCCCTTATCACCTAATCCAAGATAATTATTCTTCTTAATCTCCTTGCCGTCAATTGATGTATCTCTTACAGCATAAGTAAGCTGTCCAGACTTAACTGTTGAAAGACTGTCTGTCATCGCATCGCCATTATCCTTAGCACTGCGTGTTGTCTCAAAGTTAATCATAGCTGTAATCCCCTGTGGTACTGTCTTAGTAGGGATAACAATAAGTTCCTTGTCTTCAACAATTGATGCTGCCTGGTTAGCTGCAAGAATAATATTGCTGTTATTAGGAAGAACATATATTGTCTTGGCATTAATCTTATCTGCTGCATTAAGGATATCCTCTGTCGAAGGGTTCATTGTCTGACCGCCTTCAATAACTTCATCAACACCAAGTCCCTTAAAAATCTCTGCGATTCCACTTCCCGGTGCAATTGTGATAAATCCAAAATCCTTAGCTGGCTCAGCTTTTTTCTGTTCAGCTTCAGAATTTTTCTCCATAGCCTGCTTAGCTGCTGCCGCCTGCAGTTCTGACTGTGCAACAACCTTCTGGTTATGCTCCTCTCGCATATTATCGACCTTCATCTTAGTAAGCTGACCATATTCCAAGGCCTTCTCAAATGCCTGACCTGGATGGTTAGTATGCACATGAACCTTAACAATATCATCAAGAGCAACACATACTATAGAATCACCTATCGACGTAAGGAATGCTTTGAAGTCTGCTTCAGTCTTCTCATCAAATTCCTTATCAAGCATAATTATGAACTCGGTGCAATAACCGAACTTTATATCTACATTCTCTACAGCAGCTCCCTTTCCCAAGCCTGGAACTGTCTGTTCAGTGGATGGCTTACTCTCTGTTATAGAAAAATCTGTAACCTTTCCTGTAAGTGCATCATACATTCCCTTAAGAACAACAACAAGTCCCTGTCCGCCTGAATCCACAACTCCCGCTTCTTTAAGGACAGGAAGCATATCAGGTGTCTTAGAAAGTACATATTCAGCATGTTCAATAATTATACGCATAGCCTCTTCAATATCATCTGTCTGTGATGCAATCTCAGCAGCCTTATCAGAAATACCCTTAGCAACTGTAAGGATTGTTCCTTCCTTTGGCTTCATAACTGCCTTATATGCTGTCTCTGTAGCTCTGCTTGTTGCAAGTGCAAGTGTCTCAACAGTAATTTCAGTTACGCCCTTCATCTCTTTAGTAAAGCCTCTTAAGAGCTGTGATAAGATAACGCCTGAGTTACCTCTTGCACCTCTTAACGAGCCTGATGATATAGCCTTAGAAAGATTCTCCATATTAGGGTTAGCAATAGAACTTACTTCCTTAGCTGCTGACATAATAGTAAGAGTCATGTTAGTACCTGTATCACCATCTGGAACAGGGAAAACATTAAGGTCATTAATCCATTCTTTCTTAGACTCAAGGTTTTTAGCTCCTGCAAGAAACATCTTCTGCACAAGTGCTGCATCTATTGTATTAGTTGCCACGATTATCCTCCATTCTGCAATTAAGCATTATAACAATATTTCAATTAATCAATTACTCTTACGCCTTCAACATATATGTTGATTTTCTTAATCTCAAGGCCGGTAAATTCTGACACTTTATACTTAACATTCTCAATAAGATTATCTGCTACTGCGGCAATGCTTACACCATAAGATATAATAACATGAAAATCAATCTCAATAAGATTATTCTCATCTATAACCACACTGATTCCTCTTGTAAGGCTGTCTCCTTTAAGAAGCTTAACAAGTCCGTCTTTCATGCTGACAGCAGCCATACCCACAATTCCAAAGCACTCAACTGCTGTAGAACCTGCGTACTGTGCAATAACTTCCGAATCAATCGAAACTTTTCCAAGTTTATTCTCCAAAGTTCCCTTCATAGATAGTCCTCCAATACTGCGGCTTGTATTTGTTAACACCCGTAATACGGATGCAAGTTTCGCGCAGTCAAACTTTACATAAAAATATGTATATAAATAGCACAAATATTATACTATCTTTCTACAGAAAAATAAACACATTTTCGAATTCTTTATTAAACTTTGATTATCAAATGAATGTCCAAAAAATAAAGTGAATCGCGTTTTGCGCAATTCACCTTAATATACTGGTATTAACTTTAAAGCTCATAGATTATGCACGCTCAACTAAACCAGAACGTAAGCATGAAGTACAAACATACATCTTCTTAGCATTTCCGTTAACCTTTACTTTAACAGACTTAACATTAGCATTCCAAACTTTATTAGATCTTCTATGAGAATGACTCACTGCATTACCAAAGTGAGGACCTTTTTCGCAAATTGCACACTTAGCCATTTCAATAACACCTCCTTACCGGTATTGGGTAATTTACCCACAACAGAAATTATTGTATCAGATAAAAAAATATTTTGCAACACATTTTTCAAGAATTTTCTTCAAAATTCTCTCAAAAGCACAACATATTGTTCTGATTACTGGCAGAACATGTTATAACCCACAACAATCAATGTAATTATTATGCATACGCACAAGAATACATTATCCATTATAAACAGTGTTATTATCATTCCAACAGCAATCCAGAAGAATATAAATCCAAGCAGTCTGCACATATATATACTTCCTTAATAAGTATGTTATATAATATGCACATTACATATGTTTATGAAAAACTACTCTGCTGCATCTTCAATAGCTTCATCAATATCTGCATCAGTTACAACTTTTTCATCCTTACCCTTGAATTTGTCAATAACATCAGGAATCATATCAAGAATCTTAGTTACAGTATCCTGATTCTTAATATTAACAAGCTTGGTTGCACCATTCTGAATAACTAAAACCGCGCTCGGTGTAACCTTTCCGGTCATTCCACCACCGGCATTATTCTTCTTATCCCCTGCAAATGCTCCTGCTCCAACTCCAAACGAAACATCAACAAGCGGAAGGATAATTGTATCCTTAACCGTAACCGCATCACCAACAACAGTCTTAGCTGATATAAATGCATCCATCCCCTTAAAAAGTGATGCAACTGTTGAATCAAAATTATTCTCTGCCATAAAATCCCTCCTTGTTTTGCGAAGCAAAATCCGAATCCTATGATGAGGAGAGGGATTTTGACCTCCTTGTTTTGCGAAGTACTGTTAACATTATAACATAACCTTCTCTATCTGGAAATAAACTTTTTAAACTGTTCATTTCTATACACTCTTAACGCTATCACAAGCACTGAAAATATACGTATATTTCCTTTCAGTAATATACTGCCCTCTTTAATATTCTCACCAAATACCGGTTCTAAAGAAAGGTCAACTCCTGACATACCATAAAAGATTGATATATAAGCAAGCACTTTGCCCATTGTCGCCGGGTCTTCAAATCCAAGTCTTGCATTAATTCTGTATTTCTTAGGTCTAATAACCTTAATAAGTTTCTTTAACTGTTCCACAAAAAAATGAAAAAGTGCCTTATTATCCTCATCTGTCACAAATTCTTTTGCCTTCTTCACTTTTTCTTTAAGCTTGTCAGCCGCTCCGGAAACCTTTTTTACTGTATCCTTTACAAGGTTTATTATCTCTTTAATCTTTGTATATATTACAAAGCATTTATCCTTAACTTTATCAAAGAAGTTCTTATTCTGTGTGGTCTTAGATTCATCTTCTGATACAGTCTCTTTAAGACTCTCTGCAGACTCTTTAATATCTTCCACATTTTTCTTAACAGCCTGTGTATCTTCTTTAGTGTCACTCACAACCTCAGCCATCTTAATCTGTGGTTTTTTCTCATTTTCCGTAAGCTTCTTGGCTTCATCGTCGTTTACAGAAAAAATATTTTCTTCTGAGTGTTTTGTTTTTTTCTTCTTTGATGTCCTATGTTTTGAAGTTTTTTCTTTTTTTTGATTATTACTGTAAATTGTAATAAAAAGTGCCTTGGCTTTAATTGCAAGTTCTTCATCATACGAAACAAGCACCCTTAATATTCCAAGCCATGACAATTTCGCATGTGCCTTGAACTTACCATGATAATCAGCATCAGCCTTATATCTTACCGGCACAAAAAGAACTGCTGCCACAACAATTATTACAAGTCCTAAAATACACGCGATAACTATGCCTGTTATCTTAAGTATAAGCAATAAAACATGCAGCATAGCCCCACCTTTCCAGCAGCATGTCAGCTGCCCTTCCTTAATTCTGTGCCAAACCTAAGATAACCAGCGACATCAACGCCTCCTGTATGGGAATATGTGTCGTCAACTATGCATCTTACCAGTTCAAGTGCCTCATCCCTGCCCTTCGCAAGACCTACAACATACACTTTATCTCTGTATGATTTATTCTTAAAATGTGGCTGTTTCAGCATATTAGCTGAATAAACATCAAGAATATTATCAGGATTGACAGAAATTGCAACAATATAAGTATCTATGGTAAATCTGCTCTTTCTGATAAGACCAAATGTTTTGTATTTTGCTTTTCTTGCGTTATCCCCAAGATAAAGATATCTATACCACTTCAACTTAACATCCCCCAAAAAACTTAAACTTCTCATATGCACATCAGCACATTTGCATTAGTTATCACTTATCATTGTCTTAATAATCTCAACAACTGCCTTCTGCTCTGCATCATCATTGCACTGCATAAGAGAATTATTAATATAAGCCTGTATCTCTTCCGTATTGTTAAAGAATACCGGAAGACTTGAAAGCACTGATGCCATAACAGCTCTCTTAACCATTACATTCATGTTTTTAAAACTGTCGTCAAGTTCCTTAATAAGCTTTTCTGCCGTCTCATCAGCATAAGAATTATCAGGAATCTCAGCAAATACCTCTGATTCAAGTTTAACAAAATCACTGCCTGACTGTAACTTAAGTGTTTTAGACAAAGCATTATATGCAGATAAAAGCTCATATTCCTTAAGCTCATCCACAAAGTTAGCAAGGCTGTATTCTATTGCATAATCACCAGATGATACTGCCTCAAGAATTCTTTCCTGTTTTCCTTCAAATGCAGCAAAATCTTCTGAAATATCTTCAAATCTTTCACCCGTAACATAAGCATTTCTCGTCTTACTTAAAACATTCTTGGCATTCTCTATCTCTTCTATTCTGTCAAGCGTATTTCTTCTTGTAAGGACAACTGTGAGTGCATCATTAACAACCTGTGTAAGAAGCACATATACATCAGCATAATCTGTCATCTTCTCAGTTGCAATATCAAGTGCTCCTTTGAGTCTTACATATTCGTCTTTATCAATATTTCTGTAATCAGCCCCTGCAAGTGTGTTATATATATCATAGACATCCGGGAACTTATCAAATCCCGCCTCACCTGAGAGCATCGCACTTGTGCTTAAAGTGTAATAGAAATCATCTATCGAATCCTTTCCAGCACCATGATACAGTGTAAATGCATCTCTGATATGCTCAAAGAATCTGTCCTTTAACATTCTTACAGGAAGCTGTCCTACTATCTCTGAAATCTTGCCATTAATAACAACATTATCCTTATCAGACAATATATAATGCATAATCTCATTAGTCATATAGGTATTATAGTAGTCGTAATCCAGTTCACCCTCGTTAAATCTGTACTCAACTCTGTTAAGTACATGTTCATATATTCTTAATCTGTCAACATAAGCTGTTATAACTTCCATAATCTCAATAATCTGTTCACGGAATGAATTGAGTTCGTTGAATGCCTCATAATCATCACATTCATCATTCTCCACGAAACGCTCCACAAGCTCATTAAGTCTGTTAATCATGTTAAGAAGGTCTTTATCATTCTGTAAATCTCTTGCAATATCAAGTACAGTATAATAATTCATGGACATTTTGATAAATCCAAGTCCATTATACATGGAACACATTCCATTACCATACTTTAAAAGATTTTCTGAAAGATTCTTTCCCTTTGTAATTTCGCCTGCTATATAACCTAAATTCTTCAATATATCAAACCTCGTTTATTTTAAATTCAACTTATCCAACGCATCACAGAAATCAAATGTAGCATAGTAATCCTTTATTGTCTCTGCTCGTCTGATCATCTGAACACTGCCATCTTCCTTAAGAAGAAGCTCTGCTGATCTTAATTTTCCATTATACTGGTATCCCATAGAAAAACCATGTGCTCCTGTATCATGGATAATAAGATAATCACCCATATCAATCTTAGGAAGCATTCTGTCAATTGCGAACTTATCACTGTTCTCACATAAAGAACCTGTGACATCATACTTGTGGTCGCAAGGTGCATCCTCTTTACCCGCAACAGTAATATGATGATATGCACCATAGATTGCCGGACGCATAAGGTTAGATGCACATGCATCAACTCCGATGTATTCCTTATAGATATGCTTCTCATGAATTGCCTTAGTTACAAGACAGCCATATGGAGCAAGCATAAATCTTCCAAGCTCTGTATAGATTGCAACATCACCCATTCCGGCCGCACCAAGAACCTCATCATATACCTTGTGTACTCCTTCACCGATAACTGCAATATCGTTAGGCTCCTGATCTGGCTTGTAAGCAACACCAACACCGCCTGAAAGATTTACAAATTTAATATCTGCACCTGTTTTGTCTCTTAACTCAACTGCAAGCTCGAATAAAATCTTAGCAAGTGTTGGATAATATTCATTAGATACTGTATTACTTGCAAGGAATGAATGGATACCAAAATGCTTAACCCCCTTGCTCTTTAATATCTTAAATGCTTCAATAATCTGGTCATGTGTCATACCATATTTGGCATCACCTGGATTATCCATAATAGATGTTCCAAGCTGGAAATATCCGCCCGGATTGTAACGGCAGCTCATTGTTTCAGGAAACTTACCGTCTAATATCTTATCAAGAAACTCAATATGAGTAATATCATCAAGATTGATAGTAGCACCTATCTCATTAGCATATGCATACTCTTCTGCTGGAGTATCATTAGATGAGAACATAATCTCTTCCGGCTTATAATCAAGCGCATAGCCCATCATAAGCTCTGCCATAGATGCACAGTCAACACCGCAGCCATAATCCTTTAATATCTTTAAAATATATGGATTAGGAGTAGCCTTCACAGCAAAATACTCTCTATAACCTTTATTCCATGAGAATGCTTCCTTTAATCTCTTAGCGTTCTCTCTGATTCCCTTCTCATCATAGAGATGATAAGGAGTCGGATATGTTTTGTCGATTTCCTTAAGCTGTTCAAGTGTAACAAATGTCTTTTTCTTACTCATTATCTTCCTCGTTTCTGTGCTGAATTTCTAAAAATCTTTCGCAAGCCCACGTATACAGCACCAACGCATAGTCAGGCCACTGTAAGAAATCCTATATTATGCAGAAATATTTGTCAAGTTTTTAGTATGATATGTCTGCAAAAAATAAGAAGCCACTAAAGGCTTCTTATCAATTAATGAAATTATAAATTAATACATCCCTTAAATGCATCAGGTGCAACTGTTACATTCTTTCCATAGTCCGCTTCTTTAAGACTAAGGCAATTAATGAACGCTTCATTTTCAATTGATTTAAGGGACTTTGGAAACTCAACTTTCTCAAGTCTCCTGCAGTTTTCAAAAGCATTAGGTGCTATTACCTCTACCCCTTCTGGAAATGCAACCTCTACAATATCATCTCTGTTAGAAAAAATCCCTTCTGTTATTCTTGTAAAATCTGACATATCAATCTCTTTAAATGTTCTGTTGTACAATGTCACTTTAATTCGGCTACCACTCATATCATTCCCCTCTTTCCTGTTAGTCCGGATTACTGTTCCAAAAGCTTAATAACAAGTGGACTTATCATAGATGCCTGTGCCTGATATACTGACTGTGGATCATTCTTATATACATTATCATAAGGCATTCTGTTAATAAGCTGAACATTTGCCTCTATCTGTCCATAATATGTCCCAGTCTTTATGTACTGCTGTTCATCACTGCTATTATTAATAATATCCGTTCCTGTTACACCAATTCTTTCTGAACCGGTTCCTGTGACTATATTATACAATTCTGCAGCTAAATTGTCACCTTTATCTGCAGATATTGCCGAAAATAATTTAGCAAGGATATCCTTATATGTTTCACATACATACAGATACTCCTCATAACTTATAAGCGAACTGTTATCCTGTTCCTTATAACCGCTTCCTGTCCTTTCAGTCGCTGTATGTTTACTGACATAATTCCCTGTAATTGTATCAGGAGCATTCACATCAGAAGCTGAAGTAAAATCTGTAGCATATGCACCATCAACGGTTGTTGAATCGTTAGCAAGTACACCACCTAATATATCATTAATCTTGCTGATATAATTAAGCGTTTCTTCATACGGAGGCACTCCTCCATACTTCTGTACTGAACCACTGCCAGCATTATATGCTGCAAGAGCAAGCGTAGCATTACCATCATAACTGTCTAACAGCTCTGATAACATCTGTGCACCGGCATATACATTCTGTCTGGCATCAAAAGGATCCGTAACACCATAGCTTTCTGCCGTATATGGCATAAGCTGCATTATTCCCTGTGCTCCGCAATACGATACAGCATCCGGATCAAACCCTGATTCTGCCTGTGCTACAGCTTTAAGAAAATTCTCATTGATTCCAAATTCTTTTGCTGCTCCGGCAAAAATATTCTCAAGAGAATCATCCACAGTAATATTATTATATATTTTATCAAAATCAGTCCCACCAGAATTAACATATGTCTGGTTATTAACAAGATATATGTCACCATCTGACGGAGTGATATAGTTAACAGTATTCATCATCATTCCTCATAATCATGCAATTAATCACTAAACAATATTATACATTCTCACGACTTCAATATCAATAGCCGAAATATGTATCAAACACAGCTTTTGCTACTACCTGTGCACTTGACACACCAGAATAACCCCCTTCCAGAATCACACATACTGCTATCTGGGGATTATCATAAGGTGCAAAGCCCGTAAACCAGCTATGATATCTGTCAGAGTCATCATACTGTGCCGAACCGGTCTTTCCTGCTGCTTCATATGATGAATATTTCATAGAATTTCCTGTACCAGAAGTTATTACCTCTCTCATGCATTCTGTAAGGTATTCTGCCTCTTCTGCTGACATCACACTTCCTGCCTCTGCTGGCTTATTCTTAACAACCGTTCTTCCCTCACTGTCACTTATACTGTCAACAATATAAGGAGTCATCATAACGCCATCATTAGCAACACTAGCCGCTATCATCATATTGTGAAGCGGTGTCATCATCGTCCTTCCCTGACCGATACCGGTCTCCTGCATCTCACTTATCGAAGAATCCTGTGTTACAGCCATTGTACTCTTAGAATACTCAAACCCTACAGGAAGATTAGAATTAAATAATAATGTACTGCACAGATTCATGAAAGATGTCTTATTAAGTCCTGCTCCAATCGTAGAAAATGCAGAATTACAGGAATTAGCAAATGCTTTCCTTAAATCCTGATATCCATGTGCCGTATGATCAAAGCATGCAATAGTAGTTCCACCAGATATATATGCCTGTCCATCACAATTATATGAATAATTATAATAATCATTCTGATTCTGCCTTATATATGCAAGAGCAGTAATTATCTTGAATGTTGAACCAGGTGGATATAGCCCTTGCGTTGCCCTGTTTAAAAGCACCGAATCCGCACTATCGTAAGTAATCCACTCATCATAATCGGTATTTACTGCATTTGCATCAAATGATGGATTCGATACCATTGCAAGAATCTTACCCGTAGCAGGTTCCATCGCTATAACTGCACCTTTATTATTACCAAGTGCTTTATATGCCGCTTTAGTAAGTTCAACATTAAGTGTTGTTGTAACATTATGCCCCTTTGCTTTTCCTCCAGACAGGTCATTACCAATCTGATCAAGCACATTATCTGTCTCACTTAAAAGAAAATAATTCTGAGACTGTTCTATTCCTGTCTTCATCCCTGTAAGAGAAGTAAATCCAACCGAATGACAGAACAGATTATCATAAGGATAATAACGTGTTTCATTGCCATCCTCATCCGTAAGCGTTGTTGCAAGTACATCTCCGTCATCTGCTAATATATCACCTCTTACAACCTTGCTTTCCTGATTGTCTACTCTTTTATTGTAAGGATTATTCACAATTGTTCCTGCATCTTTTACATTAAATATACACAGATACACGATAGTTGCAAGAAAAAGTCCTACAAAAAAGAATGCAATTATATTAGTCTCTTTATTTCGCAGATTCTTCTTTTCATTATCAACTATATCACTTTGTATGTTTTGTTTTTTTCTTCGTCTGTCCTGTTTTTTGTTTTCTGCCATCTTTCCTGTCACCTTCATCCTGTCTCATATTGTACATTCCATTAATAAGAGCAAACATTATAAGCGAGCTTAATATAGAGCTTCCACCGTAACTTACAAAAGGAAGTGTAACACCTGTCATCGGTATAAACTTAATTGCACCTCCCACAGTTAAGAACACCTGAACCCCATATGTAACCCCAAGTCCTACAGCTACAAGACGATAAAAAAGTGTCTTACATCTTGAAGCTATATTCATCATAAGAATAAGATTATTAAGGCACACTAAGAATAGAGCTATTGAAAATATGAGTCCAAATTCTTCAGATATAGCAGAAAACATAAAATCTTTCTCTGCTACAGGTATCTTATCAGGCATACCCTGACATAATCCATATCCAAACCACGATCCCATACCAATTGCAAAAAGAGACTGACATATCTGATATCCGCTAGTATCAATATATTCCCACGGATTACGCCATACAATAACTCTCGCCCTCACATGTGCAAAAAGCTTATATGCAATAACAGATGCACCCGCTCCGGCAAGCAGCCCTGCCCCGGCATATGAAAGCTTCCTTGTTGCTATATAAAGCATTGCGATATATACTACAAAAAATATAAGTGCCGCACCAAGGTCCGTTGAAAGCACAAGTATAATAACATGAAGTGCTGCAAATACTGTAACAATACATGTCTGTTTAAATGTTGTTGATTTATTAAACATTGAAGCAACAAACATAACATACAAAATCTTAACAAACTCTGCCGGCTGTACAGAAAATGCTCCTATGCTTAATGTAAGATTGGCTCCATACACCTTATTTCCTAATAAAACAGCACACAAAAGCACAAGTCCCGAAATGCAATATATCCATCCAAAGTTTCTGAAACTCTTAACTGATTTGATAAGCCATGGAACAAGAAACATAATAACCGTTCCAAGCACAGCAATAACAAACTGTTTAACACATTTGTCAAAATTAAGCCTTGCTATCATGATAAATCCAACTGACATCAGCATACACATATTATTAACAAGAAGCCTTGAAGCCTTTGGATACAATATGTAATAAAACACAATGAATACTATAAGATATATAAGCTGCACAAAATAAAAGCCTATATATCTAGTCTCACCCTTCATAAGATACAACACATAATATCCAAGGAAATGTATCGCAAATATTATAATATACTGCTGGATATATATTCCTTTTCTCTTTTCTTCCTTATGGATTATTGCTCCTCTGTAAGCAGAAAGAACATAAAACGCCATCAGAAAAGCAAATATGTATTTTGTAAGTTCAATAAAAACTGACTGCATAGCAATCTCCTTTATTCAAGTCACTTAATCTTAGTCGATTGCCTGATGAAAATGTCCTGTAGTACCACCACTCACTCCATCAGTCATAACTAATTGTATATCATCTGCTTCACTTTCGTCAAATTCATAACGAATTACACACACACCGCATTCTTCGGGATTTTCTTTTGTAAGATTGAGTTTTTCTCCATTCATTACAGAATAACAGAATTCACACATACTTTCCACCGTATAAGAGCTGCCCTTCGGCCCTGTAATATTAATGTTGCCCCAGCTTCCGTCACATCTTCCGTAAGTTCTTCTCACACACTGTTCAGATACCATAAGAGGCACATTCCCATATACAACAAGTTCAGTGTCACTTCCAATTACAGGCTTCATCTCCTTATCTGTAAGTTCAAGTGGCAGTGTCATTCTGTCAAGAATAACCCCGGCATTACTGCACAGCCTTCTTAATTCATCTTTTGCAAATGTATTAAATATATATATGCTGCTGTCTGTAATAATATGCACCTTGTCAGATAATTTCTTCCAGTTGTCACTTCCAAGAAAACCAATCTGCTCAATATTACGGCATACAAACCTGTCTATGCCACAGTCAGAAGCCTTCTCACACAAGCACTTAAACTTATCATATTTCTCTGCCTTAAGAATATGTGGAAGGAACATATATACATATATTCCATGTGACTGACAGTGCTTTACAGCCTCTTTTAATGAATTCTCATCATTCATATAAAACATCTTATAATCAAGATAAATGCTTTCAACCCCTGAAACTGATGCTGCTTTCTTTACCTGCACTATATCATGAAGGTATGCAGCTTTTCTTACCTGATAATTATTATCATCAGCTTCTTTCTTGTCGTCAGGCTCTGCACATTCAGGCTTATTATAAGTTCTTACAAGACTGTGCTTTAAATGTGTCTCAAGCTGTTCAAGTACATTTCTTCTTAATTCCTTAATCCAGCCGACAGGCACAAACACACCATCATCAAGCTGCACTTCTGCATCTTCCACCACAAAACATGTATCGCCGGTTTTCTTTAAATTCTTAACCAGTTCCTCCTCTGAGGCCGGACGGCTCTGTGCTTCGGTAACTATCTCTCCTGTACATGTCTTTTCAATTCCATCATACATTACTGTAAGTGATATATTTTCATTCTTTCTTACAACAAGCCTCATATCTACATGAAGCTTAGGTGTTATTCCGACATAATTGTCCGCTACATATGCCTTAATCTTAGCATTATTCATTCTGTTGACAAATCTTCCCTCATACAGTGGGTATTTCTTAGGAAGATTAACAACCAAGGTCTGTCCTGCTGCCACATCAGCTCCGCTCTCAAATGAATGCTCTTTATCAATCTCAAAGACATCGCCTCTGTTCACATTCTTTAATGCCTTAAATGTAATTCTTCCTGCCTTGTTAGATACTACCTTAAGGCACTCCGTTCCCATATGGTTAGGACGCCCCAGTGACATCATCTTCTTTCCCTTGACGCTGTCATAATAGCCTGTAGTAAATGCACCTCTGTTATATATATCTGAAAGGTCATCAATATCCTTCTTATCTACCTTGAAGCCTTTTCGTCCTCTCTCAAGATACATATCAACATATTTACGGTAAATATGCGTTACCATAGCCGCATATGTGACATTCTTCATACGGCCTTCAATTTTCAGAGAATACACTCCACTTTCTATAACATCAGGAAGTATCTGTAATGCACACATATCCTTAGGGCTTAATGCGTAACTGTTGTTTCTGTTATTAATCTTTTCGCCGTTATCATACACATCATAAGGCATCCTGCACGGCTGGGCACACCTTCCCCTGTTGCCGCTTCTTCCTCCGTTAAAGCTTGAAAGCAGGCATTGTCCCGAATAACAGTAACATAATGCTCCATGCACAAAGCTTTCTATCTCCACATCTAATCTCTCATAAAGCTGCTTTATTTCCTGCAGATTCATCTCTCTTGAAGTGACTATTCTTGTTGCACCAAGTTCCTTTAAAAGCCTGCTGCCATACACTCCGGTCTGTGTCATCTGGGTACTGGCATGTATATCCATATCAGGAAAATGTTTTCTTATAAGGTTAAACACACCCATATCCTGTACAATCACTGCATCAAGACCTGCCTCATAGAATGGTATTAGATATTCTATAAGACTGTTCTCTATCTCTCTTGACTTAAGAAGAGTATTAACTGTCAGGTAAACCTTTCTACCGAATAAATGTGCATATTCAATAGCACAGATAAGCTCTTCATCATTAAAATTATTGGCAAACGCCCTTGCTCCAAACATATTGCCTCCCAGGTATATGGCATCTGCCCCTGCCGCCACAACAGCTTTCATAATATCAAGTGAACCTGCTGGTGCTAAAACCTCCACCTGTGTTTTTCTCTTATCAACATTCATAGTTGTAACCGCCTTTAAATTAAATGGCTGCTGCAAATGCATTTGCAACAGCCGTTATTATTAATACCAGATAATCTTATGTAAATCACTTCTTAGAGTCATTCAGTTCTGTCTCTAACTTGACAATATTCTTCTGATACTTGTTAATCTCACTCTTTAATTCCTTAATCTCTTTTGCTGAACTTTCTGCCTTAATCTGTGCTGCAATAAGCTCATGCTTAAGGTCGTATATTTCCTTATCCTTGTTCTCAATATCTAATGAAAGACTGTCTGCCATCTTCTTAGCCTTGAAGTAATCATCTGCAATATTAAGATACATCATATCAGTTCTGAGCTCTGCTGACATTCGTCTGTAACTCTCTTCTTTATTAAATTCAGTTATCTTGTTATTAATGTATGATGCAACTCTCTGAAGATACTCCTCGCTTTCATATCCACCAAGCTTGATTACCTTACCTCCAAGAATTACTTCTGCTGTATTCTTTGATGACATAAGTCCCCTCCATATATGTAGAAATAAACATATTAAGTATATAATAAATACACTTACTATTCAACTCATAAAACACATTCTTTAGAATATTTTATGTTATTTTTGTTTGAATGGCCTGCCAAGATTATCATAAGCTGCTTTAGTTGCAACTCTTCCTCTTGGAGTTCTGTTAATATACCCATTCTGTATAAGATATGGTTCATATACATCCTCTAAAGTTCCTGAATCCTCACCGATTGATGCTGCCAGTGTCTCAATACCGACAGGCCCGCCATCAAATTTATCAACTATTGTGGTAAGTATAACACGATCATTACGATCCAGTCCATCTCTGTCAACATCTAACAGGTTAAGTGCATAGTCAGCAACATCTTTGTTGATATGACCGTTATATTTTACCTGTGCAAAATCTCTTACTCTCTTTAAAAGTCTGTTGGCAAGTCTCGGTGTTCCTCTTGAACGCCTTGCAAGCTCATGTGCTCCGTCTGAGTCAATATCAACATTAAGCACATTGGCTGAACGGATAATGATTTTCTCAAGCTCCGGAACGGTATAGAATTCCATATGGCTTACAACACCGAATCTGTCTCTTAAAGGTGCTGATAAAAGTCCCGCTCTTGTTGTTGCACCTATCAGAGTGAACTGTGGCAGATCAAGTCTTATAGACCTTGCTGTTGCACCCTTTCCGATCATAATATCAATCTTATAATCCTCCATTGCCGGATACAGCACTTCTTCAACCTGTCTGTTAAGTCTGTGAATCTCATCAACAAAGAGAATATCACCCTCACTCAAGTTGTTAAGTATAGCTGCCATATCTCCCGGCTTCTCGATTGCAGGACCGGATGTAACCTTGATATTAACCCCCATTTCATTAGCAATAATTCCTGCCAGAGTTGTCTTTCCAAGTCCCGGAGGTCCATAGAAAAGCACATGGTCAAGTGCCTCTCCTCTTTCCTTTGCTGCCTCAATATATACTTTAAGATTACTCTTAACCTTATTCTGTCCAACATAGTCATCAAGAGATAATGGTCTTAAGGAATTCTCAATACCATAATCTTCTTCAGTTATCTGTGTTGATATAATCCTCTTTTCCATATAGCCCCTCATTTCTCAAATACTATTCTGTTCTAGAATTTAGCCAGCTTCTTTAACGCTTCCTTAAGAACCGTCTCAGAATCCTTATTCTCTATATCTTCCACTTCCTTGACAGCAACAAGTGCATCTTTGCTTGAATATCCAAGTGATACAAGTGCCTCAACAGCGTCATTTCTTATCATCATAACATTACTTACATTACTGTTATTGTCTGCCTTTTTATTCTTAGAAAGTGCTGATTCAAATACTTCATCAAGCTTTAACTTATCCTTAAGCTCAATTATAATCTTCTGTGCTGTCTTAGGTCCGATACCAGGAAGTGCCTTGATTGCTGCCACATCATCAGCAAGAACTGCAAATCTTAAATCATCTGCTGTGATATTAGATAATGCACCAAGTGCTGCCTTAGGGCCAATACCATTGACACATATAAGCATTTTAAACATGCTTAAATCATCTCTTGTAAGGAATCCGAACAGACTGCATTCATCTTCCTTGACATTCATATATGTATATATCTTAACCTCACTGCCAACTGATGGAAGCTCACCAAGAACTGAACCCGGAACATATATATTATATCCGATTCCATTGGCTTCCACAACGATTACATCTGGCAGGATTTCGGCAAGCTCACCTTTAATGTATGAAATCATTCTCTACCCCCAAGACAGTAATTGATAAACTGCTGTGCTGTTCTTCCTGATATTCCACCATGTGAAAGTTCCCACTTGTTAGCCTCTGCCATAAGCTCTTCATCTGTCATCTTAACATTATTCTTCCTTGCAAGGCCGATAACAATATCAAAGAATTCTTTCTGTGATGGCTTAGAGTAGCTTATCTGGCATCCAAATCTGTTCACTAATGAAAGCTTCTCCTCAATAGTATCAGATCTGTGAAGGCCGTTATTGCTCTCTAAATCATTTCTGTCATTCCATGTTTCCTTGATAAGATGTCTTCTGTTAGATGTTGCATAGATAAGAATATTATCAGGCTTAGTCTCAACACCACCTTCAATTACAGCCTTTAAGAACTTGTATTCAATCTCGAATTCCTCGAAAGATAAATCATCCATATATATTATGAACTTGTAATTTCTGTTCTTAATGCTTGCTATAACATTAGATAAATCCTTGAACTGATGTTTGTATATCTCTATCATTCTAAGACCCTGGTCATAATATTCATTGACAATAGCCTTGATAGAAGTTGACTTACCTGTTCCGCTGTCACCGAAAAGAAGCGCATTATTAGCTTTTCTTCCCTGAACAAATGCCTCTGTATTCTCCACAAGCTTCTTCTTCTGGATTTCATAACCTATAAGGTCATCTAACATAACCTTATCCATATTGTTAATTGGTGTAAATGTAACGCCATTATCACCGCCTATTACCCTGAATGCCTTATTAAGCCCGAACATTCCTACACCATATGCTTTATAGAAATCAGTAACATAATTAAAGAACTCATTCTCGTCCTTTGCTGTCTCAAGCTTAAGGCTTAAAGCCTGTACCTTCTCACTTACATTCTTATTGTACATAAGCTCTTTCTTAACAATTGCCTTGTAATCAGATATAAGTGAAAAACAGTTAATTCCAAGTGCAGCCTCAATAGGTCTGAAATCATAATTAAACAGATTCATAAACACCTTGAAGTCGTTTTTAGCAAATTCATTAACACTTCCATCATTAGCACCTACCTTTTCACATGTAAGGCTGAATGGATTCTCATTAGTTATAAGATAGAATGTAAGATAATTATGCCATAAATTCTTATCAAAGCCATAATCTGTGGCAACCTCCAATATTCTCTTAATCTGCTCATATATATCGCTTATAAGCTTGTCAGGAGTCTCCTCGTCCCTGTCAAATTTTTTGAAAATATCGGACATTTTCATAAGAATAGTGTCCTCATGATTACCATATATAATAAGTTTCGCAACTTCTCTGTACATTATTATTCCCTCTTCTTTCTCTTATTAATTACAAGCTGCATGGCAAAGATGGCCACACCTGCAAGTGACACCAACGCTCCCTCTTTAAGAAGCGGCGTAGAATACTTAAGTGTTACATTATGCGTTCCACTCGTAAGATATACAGCCATATACTGACCATTAGCATTATATAGCTTTTGTCTTTCCCCGTCTACATATACCTTCCAGCCCTTTGAATAAGGGATTGTAAGACACAGATATTTATTACGGTCAAGTGTTATCTGACCTGTAACCTTATTATTTCCAAGCTCTACATCTGTTAATACATTTTCTTTAAGTGTATTAATCTCGTCAGTGTAACTGTCCATTGGCTGGCATACAATCTGTATATCATCATAAGAATACACGCCAATCTTCTGGAAAGTCACTGTAACTGATGTAACATTTTCTTCCGAATAGCCCATATTCACACTGAAATCATGCTGGTTACTATAATAGCTGTAATCAGATGTAAAGTAATTCATTGACTTGGTTACTCCTGTATCAGTCGTAATCCCAAGCTTAACACTGCTTGTAGACTGTGTCCAGTATATGAAATTCTTAAATATCTTCTTCTTTTCATTATGTGAAAGCTCTTTCCAGTCTGCCTTAGAGTATAAGTCTAATGGATCAAACTTCCTCTTTCCAAAATACAGCTGAAACTGTGCTGCGCCTTCATAATCAAGACCATTAATATTAAAGTATGTCTCACCTGCACCACTGCCTGTAAAGTTAAATGTTACCGTGGCACCTGCCTTAGTTACTGCAAATGTATTGTCAGTACACTGTACCTCTTTGGCATCATAATCCATTGTATAATCTTTAATCTGGCTGTCATAACTTAAATCTTTAACAGATACCCTGTCAGGAAGCGCCTCCCTGGTATCTTTCCCACTCCTGTCAATAACAACAGCCTGAAGCATAGCTTTCTGCTTATCTACTGCACTTAAGCCTTCCCATTCCCTCTTATTAACAGCTTTGTCATAAGTAAAGCCTAATGGAAGTGCATTGTCGTTATTATACATTACATAATCATCATTTTCTGATTCATAAGTAAATCCATATGGAACAAGTCCGCCGGTCTTACTCACCAGATACTTTGAGGCAGATGATAAAGCTATAAGAGACGACCTGTCATCATAGCCTGTGTATTTGTGCGGAAGCAGCGTATCAAGCCTGATTGCACAATCATATCTGAACTTCGATACATACGGATTAGTAAGTGTCCAGTACAGATTAGAGGATGATATTCCTGTTATGCAGTTCATATTGTACGAAAGTCCAGAGCCTGAATATCTGATAAAATCTGTATCTTCAGCATCTTTACTTATAAGCTCCTTCTCGCTTCCAAACACATCTTCCTGTGCCATTTTAACGCTTATGCACTGTGCCGCATAATTTTCGCCAAATGAAGCATTTTTCCATATACCATTAGCTAATGCCGCCAGCATAACCGCTACTGTCACCATCATGCATCTGTTATATTCATTAACATTCTTTATGCTAAGTCCAATTAGCAATATTACTCCAATTGCAACTGCACTTATAAGCTTGCCATTTCTTGAATACTTTACGCACATACATACCACAAAATATATTGTAAGTGCAATTCCAATAAAGCGGATTTCTTTTCTTTCCAGTGTTATAAGACGCGGCATCATGCACACAAGTATATATGCACATAATAATGCAAATGAATATATCCACCTGTTACACATATATGAAAATCCGTTCATTGCCTGTCCGAAGAACGGTATACATATCATCACAGCACTTATAATAAAATAAGTCTTAAGCATTGTGTACTTACGTCTGCTCTTAAACATTAAAAGCACTGCAAGTAACACCGGCACTGCAAATCCCATGCATGTCCAGAAGTTATCACCCTCAACGATAAAAAGTCCCGGAAGCTTTGCATAGTATGAAAAAGGATATACCAGTCCCATTTTATTAGGTGTATTAAATCTGCTGTCACTTAAGAAAACGTGAAGCACAGGCAGAAACACTATTGCCGCCATACACAGTCCTGTAACTGATGAAACTGCAAGTCTTAATATTCCTTTACCCCACATTTTTACATTCTTTCCATAACAGAATATGAATCTTACAATAACATATATAATTGTTGTGAACACAAGCATGTAGAAGAAATAGAAGTTACTCATTGCAGCAACGGCTACTGTTATTGTAAAGAGCCACATTTTCTTCTCTCTGATTATCTTCTCAACACCTAATACAAGCAAAGGATAATACAGAAGCGGGTTAAGGAAGAATGGATGTCTTACCGCATTGTATATTGCCCAGTAACAGAATGCATAAGTTACAGCTCCCGGAAGAACATATCTTTTCTTATGTCCTGTATAAAAGCACAACAGTGAAAATGCTATACCTGACAGATATATTCTTAAAAGAATCATTGCTTCATAGAATATATACATGTATTTTGCCGGAAAAAGAAAACAGAAAAATGTAAATGGGTCGCCTATCACATAATAGTGAAATGTTCCTATAACATCACTTCCCTCACCTATTGCAAAATCCCACTGTGGTATTACAAACTGATGATTGATAAATATATTTTTAAAGAAATCCCTTAAATACTGTGAATAATATATGAGTGACTTATAATGCTGTTCCCAGCCATCAACCTCCCATATGAATGTCTTTCCAGTGAAAAAATAAAAAGAAAACACACCTATAGCAAGGATTGCAAAAATAACTGAATAAGCCAGAAAATATGTTGATTTTCTGGAATCAAGTCTTTTATAAAAATCTTGTAACTTCGATTTCATCTCTGCCATAGGTGTATCTTCTCTTTTCTTAAACTAGGAAACTGCCATAAGCATAAGCCTACGGCAGTTTCTTATTATAACTTATTGTGATTAAATTATCAATGAAGATGTATTATCTTCTTAGGGCACTTCTCAGCACACTTTCCACAACCTGTACACTTTGAATAATCAATATGTGCAATATTGTTTTCTACTGTAATAGCACCGAACTCACACTGCTTTGTACATAACATACATCCAATACATCCAACAGAGCATGCTGACATAACATCTTTACCCTTATCGTTAGATGAACAGTTAACTGTATAGTTACTCTTGTATGGTATGATTTCAATAAGGTGTCTTGGACATACAGCAACACATTTACCACATGCTTTACATTTGCCCTTATCTACTACAGCAATACCATTAACAATATGAATTGCATCAAAAGGACATGCCTTAACACATGAACCATATCCCATACATCCGTATGTACATGCCTTAGAACCGCCGTTAGGAACAACGTTCATTGCTGTACAATCCATTGCACCTGAGTACACATAATTTTCTTTTGCTTTGTCGCAGTCACCAGCACATTTAACAAATGCTGTCATTCTTACTGATTCTCCAACTTCCTCACCCATGATTGCACCAATCTTTGATGCAACCGGTGCGCCACCAACTGGACATGCGTTAGCTGGAGCTTCTCCTGCGGCAATTGCCTTAGCAAGTGCATCACATCCTGCATATCCACAACCACCACAGTTGTTTCCAGGAAGCTCTGCTCTTACATCTATCTCTTTCTGATCTACTTCAACATAGAACTTCTTACCCATTACTCCGAGGAAAAGTCCGAGAAGAAGACCAGTGCAGCTTACAACAACTGCAGCAATAATTATACCTGACATCTTGTCGTCCTCCTCTTAAATAATACCTGAAAATCCAAAGAATGCGATAGCCATAAGTCCTGCAGTAAGTAATACAATAGGCATTCCCTTAAAGCTTTCCGGAACATCATTGAATTCGTTTCTTTCACGTATACCAGCCATGATTATGATTGCTATTGTAAAACCAACAGCTGTTCCTAATCCACTGACTACAGAATCTAAAAGCTTCTGACCAATATTAAGTCCTGCTGCTGTGTTATAGTTCTGTACGTTAGTAAGTGCAATACCAAGTACTGCACAGTTAGTTGTAATAAGTGGAAGGTATACACCAAGTGCTTCATAAAGAGATGGTGATGTCTTCTTTAAAAACATTTCAACAAACTGAACAAGTGCCGCAATTACAAGGATGAATACAATTGTATTCAGATATGTAAGCTTAAGCGGTGTAAGTATACAGTCATATATAAGACTGCAGACAGCTGATGAAATAGTGATAACGCCGATAACAGCGCCACCCATTCCTGCTGCTGTGTTTATCTTCTTAGAAACTCCAAGGAAAGGACACAAACCGAGGAACTGGCTTAAAACTACATTATTGACAATTGCTGTACTTACAGCTATCAATAATAACTGTGAAAAATATCCCATATTTACCTCCCTTAGTTATTCTTAGCCTCAGCCTTAGCTTCTTCTATCTCTTCTGTGTAGTCAGGAACTTCTGCAGACTTCATGCCTTTCTTTCTCTTAATTCTGTTCATAATAGCAATCATGAATGCAAGAACAAAGAACGCTCCTGGTGCAAGGATAAAGATACTTGCTGGTGTGTAACCGATTGTTGAGAGATCAAATAATGCGTTAGTACCATCTGAGAAAATTGTACCGCCACCGATAAGCTCTCTTATTGCTCCAAGGATTGTGATAGCAATTGTGAATCCAAGTCCCATACCTATTCCATCAAAGAATGAAGGAATTGGAGGATTCTTAGAAGCATAGGCTTCCGCACGTCCAAGGATAATACAGTTAACAACTATAAGAGGAATATATATTCCAAGTGAGTCGTACAGACTTGGCAGGAAGCCCTGCATAAGGAACTGTACCATTGTAACAAATGATGCAACGACAACGATGAACGCTGGCATTCTTACACCATCTGGAATAGCCTTACGAAGTAATGAAATCATAAGGTTTGATAATGCAAGTACTACTGTAGAAGAAAGTCCCATACCTATACCATTGATTGCTGATGTAGTAACCGCAAGTGTAGGACACATACCAAGTGTAAGTACCAGGGTAGGATTCTCTTTAATAATACCATTATAAAGTCTTTCTATACATTTATTCAAAGTCCGCACCTCCCTAGTTTCCTGCCACAAGCTTGTAAACTGCAAGCGCATAATTTACACCCTTTGTGACTGATTTAGAAGTAATTGTAGAACCACCGATTGCATCAACATTAGCATTGCTTTCTGATGCTGAACCATCTGTTACTACTGAAAATGATGCAACTGCATCAGACTTAGCTGTAAACTGTGATGTAAATGATGGATCCTGTTTAGCTCTCATACCAAGACCAGCAGTTTCGCTGATTGAAAGGAATGATACTCCAAGTACCTTTCCATCTGTTGAAATACCAACTGTAAACTTGATATCTCCGCCGTAACCGTCACTATCTGTAACTGTTACAACATAACCTGCTGTCTCGCTGCCTTTCTTTCCTATAGCAACTTCATTGACCTTATCCTTAGAGAAGTCAATGTCTGATGAAGCATTAATATCATCATCAGAAGGAAGGGCATTTATTGTCTCGAAGCTGTCTGCCTCTGAAAGAACTGCTTTGTAAGCCTTTTCCTTGGCATTCTCGTTAGCCTTTGCAATAGGATCAAGTGTTATCTGATATACAACACCAAGAAGAATTCCGGCTACAAGTGTTATAGCAAATAAAACTAATGCATCTTTAACTATTTTCTTCATCTTATGCAGCCTCCTTTGCTTTCTTCTCTGGCTTCTTCTTACCAAATGACTTAGGAACTGTTACTCTCTCAATAAGAGGAACTAAGAGGTTACAGAAGATAATTGCATATGAAACGCCTTCTGCTGAACCACCATACATTCTGAAAATGAATGTAAGAAGACCTAAGCAGCAGCCAAATACAATTTTACCATTAGGTGTAATTGGTGAAGTTACATAATCTGTCGCCATGAAGATGGCACCAAGTAAAAGTCCACCACCACATACTTCCTCAAGCATGTAGATTACATCGAAATGATGTCCTGGTGCAAAAAGGAATATAAGCGCTGCAAATACACCTACATATATTACAGGTATTCTCCAGTTAATAACCTTTCTTGCAAGTAGGTAGATACCACCTAAAAGAAGACAGATTGCTGAAGTCTCACCGATAACACCACCTGTTGTACCAATAAACATCTTAGCTAATGAAACAACGCCTGTTGATTCTGCACCAGGCTTAAGGAGTGCAAGAGGTGTTGCTCCTGAATATGCGTCTAAAAATCCGTTAGATGTAACAAAATTAGTCATCGGGCCTGTATATGCAATAAGAAGGAAACATCTTGCTGCAAGAGCAGGGTTCATGAAGTTCTGTCCAAGTCCTCCAAAAAGCTGCTTAACTACGATAATTGCAAATACACATCCTACGATTTCAAAACCAACATTTAATGTTGATGGAATATTTAATGCAATAAGAAGACCTGTTACTGCTGCACTTAAATCTGTAACAGTAACTTTCTTATGCATGAAATACTGATATAATGCCTCACATGCTACACAAGTAACAATACCGATTACTATACGAAGCAGTGCATCGAGGCCAAAATTAACTATACCAAATATGCTGGCAGGAGTTAAAGCAATAAGAACATCTCTCATTATTGTCTGAGTAGTATTCCCGCTTCGCACATGAGGATTAGTCGATACATTAAAAATCTCACTCACTTTGATTGCCCACCTTTCTACTTCTTTCTTCTGTTAGCAAGTACTGTACTTCTCATAGCCTTAATCTGCTGTGTTAATGGTCTCTTGGCTGGACAGACATATGAACAGCTTCCGCACATTACACATTCCATACCATCGAACTTAGTAAAGCCTTCTTCATCATTACGAGATGCAAAACCGGCAAGTTTTGCTGGAAGAAGGTGTTCCGGACATGCCTCACCACATTTACCACATCTTATACATGCAGAAGACTCTATCTTAGATACGATATCATTCTGGAATACAAGAAGTGATGAACTTCCCTTAACAACAGGTACGTCAAGACTGTACATGGCAAATCCCATCATAGGACCACCGGAAATATATTTCTCAGGTTCTCCTACAGGACCACCGGCAGCATCAAGAAGCTGTCTGTAATTAGTTCCTAACCATACATAGAAGTTGCCAGGCTCTTTTACTCCATCGCCTGTTACAGTACATATTCTCTTAGTAAGAGGCTTACCTTCTATAACTGAAAGATAGATTGAGAATATTGTATCAACATTATGTACGATACAGCCTGCATCAGCTGGAAGCATGCTTGAATTAATAGCTCTTCCTGTTGTTGCATATATAAGACTACGCTCTCCTCCCTGTGGATACTTAGTCTTTAATGGCTTAACTTCAATATCAGGCTCAGAGGCTGTAGCTTCCTGCATGATTCTTATTGCCTCAGGCTTATTATCTTCAATACCGATAATTCCCTTAGCATGGTCAAATATCTTAAGAGCAATCTTAAGACCCATAACAACCTTGTCTGATTCTTCTAATAATCTTCTGTAATCAGATGTAAGGTAAGGCTCACACTCTGCTCCATTAACGATAATGTAATCTATGGCTTCAGGATTCTTTGGAGAGAGCTTAACATTAGTTGGGAAACCAGCTCCTCCCATACCTACAACACCAGCAGCCTTGATTCTTTCTAAGATAACGTCCTTAGTAAGATCCTCGAACTTCATAGGTGTATATTCAACTTCTTTGAATTCGCCATCATTCTCGATAATGATAGAATTGCACTTACCGCCTGTAGCCAATGTTCTTGGCTCAATAGCTTTAACAGTACCTGATACAGATGAATGAATGTTCGCAGAAACAAATCCACCTGCCTCGGCTATCAGCTGGCCTGCAAGGACATAGTCGCCCTTGGCAACAACTGGCTTAGCAGGTGCGCCGATGTGCTGTGAAAGCGGGAACACCATCTCTCCTACGGCTGGAAAGAGTTCTTTGATTGGTTTATCCTTAGAAAACTCTTTACCGTCATAAGGATGACATCCACCTTTAAATGTACACTTTCCCATGACATATTTCTCCTTATAAAGTTTTTATTAAATAGTATTTTATCTCAATAAATAGCAAAAATCTACTTTTTTTTGTGTATATATTCCTATATAATAAGAGAAAATGAGTACTTTTTTAACAATCGGTTTGTCTAATCAAACCTAAAAACGAGGATTTTTTATGATAACTATTAATGATACCCTGCACACAAACGCAGACACCGCAATGCTTAAAGCAATATGTCCGGATACCGACAGCATCTGCTTTTTTGATATAGAAACCACAGGATTTTCAAGAAATTATAATATAGTATACCTCATAGGCGCTGTATATTTCCGTAACGGAATATCGCATTATTTACAGTGGCTTGCAGAATCCGATTCCGATGAAGCTTATATTTTATCTGCATTTAATGATTTTTTAAAAGATTTTCATACATTAATACATTTTAATGGGGATGCCTTCGATATTCCCTTTATTACTGAGCGTGCAGCACATCTTAATGTTTCACTTGACCTTTCACATCTTGAAAGCCTTGACTTATATAAAACTGCCAGAAAATGTAAATCTATTCTGTCACTTTCTGACTATAAGCAGAAAACCATTGAACATTTTCTTGGAATAGAACGTGAAGATATGTATTCAGGCGGTGAACTAATTGATATATACAGAAAATTTGCAGCAAAACCTTCTGATACAGCACATAACGAATACAGGAAGCTTCTCCTTCTTCACAACCATGACGATATAGAAGGAATGCTAAGCCTGCTTCCACTTGTTTCCTATTATGCAATAATTATGAATTCTTACACTGTTGACAATACTGTCATTGATAAAGATACTGATTCCGATGGAAATGTGAGCCTTCGGCTGATTGCTGAATGTTCTCTGCCCGTAGGCGTACCCGTGGACAGACATATATGTATTGACAATATACATATTCTGATTAAGAACCGTACATTAACTCTTGTAATCCCGGTTATATCAGATACTTTGAAATATTTTTTTAAAGACTATAAGAATTATTATTATCTGACATCAGAAGACGAAGCCATTCACAAAAGCATTGCACAATATGTAGACAGTAATAACCGTGTTAAATGCTCTGCTTCTAACTGTTATACCAAAAAGACGGGCATCTTTCTTCCACTCTATGATAATTGTGATTTAAACATATTTAAAAAAGATTATTCTGACACGGAAAAATACTGCAACGCAGATGATATACTGTTAAAAAGCACTGACAATACAGAAAAATATATACATTCCGTTATAAATCATATATTTTCATAATTAAAAATGCGTAACCAGACTGATATTATTCCGGTTACGCATTTTATTAATTAGTCTTTCTGTAGAAGAAAAGATGGTCATAGCTGTATCCCATATCCCTATAACCGATTATCTGTTCAGTATTACCTACAAACAGACACCCATCAGTAACTAAAGATTTATTAAACTTCTCATATACATCTTTCTTGGCTTCTTCTGTAAAATATATAAGAACATTCCTGCACACAATAAGATGACAGCCTGTTGGATATGGATCCTTTAGAAGATTACTCTTCTTAAACTCAACACATCTTTTTATATCATCGGATATTTTATAAAACCTGTCGCCCATCTTTTCAAAATACTTATCCTGAAATTCCTTAGGAAGTCCCTTTATGCTGTTTTCACCATATACACCATCTTTAGCCTTCTCAAGAACCTGTTCATCAAGATCTGTCGCAATAATCTTAATATCCCTCATAGGTACTTTCTTTGCAAGCACCATAGCAAGTGAATATGGTTCATCACCAGTAGAACATGCCGCACTCCATACCTTAAGTCTTGGTCCGAACTTACTTATCAGATCCGGCAGTATAACATCCTCCAGTGTCTTCCACAGATTCGGATTTCTATAAAATTCAGATACATTAATCGTAATATAATTAACAAATTCTTCTCTTAACCCTGTATCTTCCTTTATTGCCTTACAATAACTATCGTAACCATCATACTTATGTCTTGCAATAAGTGTATCTATACGCCTCTTCATCTGTTTTTCCTTATATGCATTAAGGTCAATAGTTGTAAGACTCAGGATAAATTTCTTAAAATCCTCATAATCTTTAATCATAATCCCTCTTTTCTACATCGTTCCACGAAACAAATGTAATGTAAATTATTCTTAATTCTGTTATAATTCTATCATATTTTCAAAAAACCTGAAAGGATTATTTATAAACTAATGGATAATGAATCACTTTTAAAAAATAAAATAATGGACGCAGCAAATCGTTCCTTCAGGCAAAACATATACACATATACTAATTTTCTTGATATTAATGAGCAGTCAGTATTCGCACAGATGAAAAACGCACTTAATTTCGTAGCTTTTAAAACATACGGTGGCAATGATGCATGTGAAAGACAGATGATACAGTTTGGTTCTTACGAAACTCTTGGCTATGAAGAGGAATTTCCTATAACTCTTATAAAGATATCTCCTCTTATAGAAAAATATGCTGAATCACTGTCACACAGAGATTACCTTGGTGCTCTTATGAATCTTGGAATTAAAAGAGAAATGCTTGGAGACATAAATATAAAAGGCAAGGACGCCTATGTTTACTGTGTTTCACATATTGCTGATTTCATAGTTGACAACCTGTCTACAGTAAAGCATACACATATCCAGTGTACAAAGACTGATATTAACGATATCGAATGTTCACCTGAGCTTGAAGATATTGAAGTTTTATCTGCAAGTGAACGAATTGACGCTGCCGTTGCCAGCCTCACAAAGCTAAGCCGAAGTCAGGCAGTAGAATTATTCAGAGCAAGAAAAATATTCATTAACAGCCGTCAGATGGAAAACAACAGCTATCAGTTAAAAGCTAATGATATACTTGTTATCCGCGGAACAGGCAAATTCATCTATCAGGGGTGCGGTAGAGAAACAAAAAAAGGCCGTATTTATCTTTCATTCAAAAAATATATTTAAAAAAAGGGCTGTTTTTCTACAGCCCCAAATTTCTATGTTTTTTTATCTTAAAATATATCAAATGAAACACAATACATAACATTCCAAAAACAACAATGGCAGGAACTCCATAAAACATATATTCCATTCCATTTAAATAAATGCCATCACCCCTGTATTTTTGTTTAATAAGCAGTCCATTATTAACAAGTATAAAAACCATTACTCCAGATACCAGAAATGCTGCACTATAACCGCCAAACCATGCAAGAAGCTTTTTCCGGTCCGGCTTGTATGCAATGTAATTATAAATATAACAGCAGACTAATATTACAGGCACAATCATGTATATAATCAAACCAATAAAAAAGCCTTTATCTAATACCGTTTCATCAATATAATCTGAAATCAGTAAAATAATCCAGACTAATACACCAGCACATAAACCATTCACAATTGACAGCTTGTTTTTCGAATACATAACAATACCCCCGATTACCAGCATATTAAATGAGGCATCTGCCCACTGATGTGAACAAATGCCTCAACATAGAGCTTTTCACAGCCCTTATAATATCTTTATTACTCTTCTGTTGCTGGAGCTTCTTCCTGAGCTTCGTTGTCGTTAAGTAATGCCTTAATGCTTAAGCTGATCTTCTTATCAGCTTCGTTAAGGTCAACAACCTTAGCTTCAATTTCCTGACCGATTGAAAGTGCGTCAGATGGCTTTTCAATACGATCTCTTGAAATCTGTGAAACATGAAGTAATGCATCGATGCCATCTTCTAACTGGACGAATGCACCGAAATCTGTCATTCTTGCAACTGTTCCCTTAACAACATTACCTACAGCATACTTCTCTGCTGCGTTATTCCATGGATTAAGGTCTGGATACTTAACTGAAAGTGCAATCTTATCTCCGTTAATCTCTTTGATAAAGCACTTAACTGAATCTCCAATCTTGTAAACCTTCTTAGGATTCTCTGTTCTTCCCCAAGACATCTCTGAGATGTGAAGAAGACCATCTACTCCGCCTAAGTCAATGAATGCACCGAAATCTGTAACATTCTTAACTGTTCCTTCGATTGTATCGCCTTCCTTAATCTTAGAAAGAACTGCCTCTGCTGCTGCCTTCTTAGCTGCAACAATAAGCTGCTTGCAATCACCGATAATCTTTCTGTTCTTAGGATCATATTCAGTGATAACAAATGTAACTTCCTTACCATTATATACAGATAAATCCTTAACAAATGTATCTGAAATAAGGCTTGCAGGAATAAATACTCTTGCTTCATCAACGATAACCTCAAGACCACCCTTGATGTTCTTAGCTACACCTGTAATTGGCTCCTGATTATTAAATGCATCTTCAAGTTTCTTATTGCCATTATCTGCAACAAGCTTTCTATATGTAAGAGCAACCTGTCCCTCACCATCGTTTGATTTAAGAACCTTAGCCTTCATCTCATCTCCAACTGAGACTACAGTAGTAAGATCCACATCAGGAGCTGATGTATACTCTGAACGAGTAATGATTCCATCAGATTTGCCACCTATATTAAGTACAATTCTATCTGGCTTAACTGCAATAACTCTTCCGTCTACCACCTCTCCTGTACGGATTTCCTTCCATTCTTCGTTATCTAACATCTGTGCAAAGCTTTCTTCTGACATTAGTATAAACCTCCTCAATGATATTGTTTGGGGTTGATGCCCCGGCTGTAATACCTATGCAGTCTGATGATTTGAGCTTATCAAGCTCAAGGCCGCTAAGAGTCTGAATGTAAAAGGTTTCCTGACATTCCGTCTTGCAAATTTCATACAGTTTACGAGTGTTTGAACTACTGCTGTCCCCTATAACAATCATAGCATCAGCTCTTCGAGCAATTCGTCTTGCCTCGTTCTGACGCTCCTCAGTTGCATTACATATCGTATTACTAATGCAAATATTGTACTCTTTTTTCTTTATAATTTCAACTAAATCTTGAAATTTCTTGTAATTAAATGTCGTCTGGGATACCACACGCACATTTTTACTCTTGTCAAGTTTCAACTTTTCAGCTTTTTCAACTGTATCAACAACATGTACAGGTGTCTCTGACCACCCCATAATGCCTTCAACTTCAGGATGCTTCTCATTGCCAATAATTACAATCTGGTCACCTTCAGCACTTGCATCCTTTACAATCTTGTGAATCTTTAATACAAACGGACATGTTGCATCCACAATCTTTGCCCCGCTGTTCTTTATTGATTCATATACTGCCTTTGATACTCCATGAGATCTGATTATAACAGTTGACTTTTCAGGTTCTGGAATCTCAGATATATCATTAACAGCCTTTACACCCTTGCTCTCAAGTTCATTGACAACCTCAGTATTATGAATTATTGGACCATAAGTATATACATTTTTCTTGTCTGCCTCAGCATACACAGTATCCATTGCCCTCTGAACACCAAAACAGAAGCCTGCTGACTTTGCAAGTATTACTTCTTTCAATTATCTGCCCGCCTTCTTTTCATCTATTATCTTACTTAAAGCAGCTACAACCTGTTCTATATTCATATCTGATGTATCAACAAGCACAGCATCATCTGCCTGTTTTAAAGGAGATATTGCTCTGTGCATATCTTCATAGTCTCTTTTTTCAATATCTTCCTTGATAGCATCAAAACTACAGTTTTCACCTTTTTCCTTAAGTTCATCATATCTTCTCTTAGCTCTCGCATCAGAACTTGCAGTAAGATATATCTTTGCAAATGCATCTGGGAGTACTGTTGTTCCTATATCTCTTCCATCCATGATAACATCTGTTTTCTTTGCAAGTCCTCTCTGAAGTGCAACCAGCTTAGTCCTTACTGCTGCATACTTAGATGTCTTTGATGCCATCTTTCCTGTTTCTTCTGTTCTTAAAAGTGATGTCACATTTTCACCATTAAGTATCACCTGCTGTACGCCGTCTTTGTACTCAATACTAATATCAATATTATCTACAGCACCATTAATTGCATTCTCATCATCTGGATTAATGTCGTTCTGTGAAAAATATACAGCCATTGCCCTGTACATTGCACCTGTATCAACATACACATATCCTAACTGCTTTGCTAAAAGCTTTGCTATTGTACTTTTTCCTGCTCCTGCAGGTCCATCGATTGCTATTGCACTCATTTTTCTCTGCTCCTTTAAATAAATTATTGTATATGACTTGCAGCAGCGTATGCTGTTGACCATGCTACCTGTAAATTAAATCCTCCGGTCACTGCATCAACATCTATAACCTCTCCTGCAAAATATATATTCTTGACAAGCTTTGATTCCATTGTCGAAGGATTAATCTCTTTAACATTAACCCCACCCTGTGTAATTATCGCTTCATTAAAACCTCTCGTAGAAGTTACTGTCATGTCAAAACTCTTAAGAAGCTTCACAAGTCTCTGTCTTTCTTCCCTTGTAACCTCATTAACCTTCTTTTCAGGCTTAATTCCGGACTGCATTACAATCACAGGAATAAGCTTCTTAGGAAGCAGCTCATCTAATGAATTCTTAAACGCCTTGTTCTGTTCCTTTGAGAAATCCCTTAATATTCTCTCATCAAGCTGTTCATCAGTAATTGCAGGTTTTAAATCTATGCTTAATCTTACAGGTCTTTCCTTAACTATTCCAGTAATAACGCTGCTTGCGCTTAATATTACAGGACCGCTCACACCAAAATGTGTAAAAAGCATTTCTCCAAAATCAGTAAATACCTTCTTATCTCCATCGTAAAATGTAACCTCTATATTCTTAAGGCTTAGTCCCATAAGAAGTTCTTCCCACTCTTCTCTTACATTAAGAGGTACAAGTGCCGGAAGTATTGGTGTAACGCTGTGTCCCAGACTTTTAGCAAATCTGTAGCCATCCCCTGTAGAGCCTGTGGATGAATATGAATTACCGCCTGTTGCAATAACACACGCATCACCTTTAATCTCCTTCTGTCCTGATGCATCTTTTACAACAGCACCTGCAAATTCACCATTTTTCTCATTCACAGCTACAACCTGTGTATTAAGAAGCACATTTACACCAAGTTTTTTCATCTGCCTTGAAAGCGCGCCTATAACATCAGACGAGTGGTCTGACTCCGGGAATACCCTATTACCTCGCTCAATCTTGAATTTAAGTCCCAGCTCATCAAAAAATCCCATACAGTCATAGTTAGAAAATCCTCTTAAACTACTGTACATAAACTTTTTATTGGTAACTATGCTGTTAAATATATCTTCTTCATCCCCGGCATTGGTAAAATTACATCTGCCTTTTCCTGTAATAAAAAGCTTCTTTCCAAGCTTTTCATTCTTTTCAATAAGTGTAACCTTATTATTGTTTCTGGCAGCAGTTATCGCAGCCATCATTCCTGCTGCACCTCCGCCAATTATTATAACCTTGCTCATTATCGCTCTCTCTTACTTTTCTTTATCAATAGCTGTATTATCCATGCATTTTTTCAATTCGTTAACAACATTTTCATCTAACATATTAATCTCATCATTGCCTGAATACTCGAAATTATCAACAAATGCGTTAATATTCTCAATATTCTCCACTACCTGCTCACTGTTCTTAAGGCACAACGATACTATCAGAGCATTAATAAGGCTCATTGGCGCAACGAGCGAGTCAACTATAGATGCCATATCGCTTCTTGCAAACAAATTGCATGATGAATACATATTCATTGGTGAATGTATCGAATCTGTTATGGCAATAACTCTCGCCTTCCTGTTATTGGCAAACTCCATTGCTTTAAGCGTTCTCATTGAATATCTTGGAAAACTGATGCCTATTGCAATATCTCCTTCGCCTATATACATCATCTGTTCAAATAGTTCATTAGAATTACCGGTCTTTACAACCTGTACATTCTTCTTAATCATGCGCAGATAATATCCTAAGAATTCAGCAAGAGGTTCACACGACCTTGCGCCAATTATATATACACTGTCTGCCGTCATTATATCTTCAACAGCTATATCAAATGATGCTGTATCCAGAGACTTTAATGTATGCTCTATCTTTCTTGCATCCATTGACATAACATTATTCACGACCATATTAGTTGTCATATGTGAATTAAGTACATCAATTCTGTCGAACGAGTGAATTTTTTCTTGCAAAATGTCTTCTAACGCTTTCTGAAACTCCGGATACCCGGAAAATCCTAATGCAGCTGGAAATCTCACTGCCGTAGACTCACTTACTCCAACAACTTCTCCCAGCTTTGCCGCAGTAAGGAATGCACATTTTTCATAATTAGCCAGAATATACTCTGCTATTCTTTTATGTCCCTTGCTAAGTCCTGACATTCTCACTCTTATAAGACTTAATATATCAGTATGTTGTTCTAAATCATTCATTATCTATAAAAAGCTCTTCAAAATATGGCAGTTCTTTTACCCAGTCACAGAAAGTGTGCCACTCTGCAAGCTTATGACCCTTTCTAGAATAATATATTCCAACAAGATTCTCATAATTGAGAGTACATGTTCTCATCTGGTTATAACTTTCAGGGAGAAGCTGTATCATGCTGTACCATAATGCTTTATCCTTAGTCTCTACAAACTGTGTTCTGATTCCTTCCAGAAAATCAATATTCTTCTGCATCATATCAAGTGTGGCATCAGTCATATGGTCTGTACTGAAATCAGACATCTCAAAAGGCTTGCTGTGAATCTTATGCATTGTACTTGTTGAATTGGCAACTGTTCCAACCTTATATGTATCGTATTCCTTCCACCAGTAAAGTGGTGCTGTTATATCGACTGTAACAAATATCTGTCTTATGAACTTTCTGTGGTCTGAGCCTGCCTTACATAATCTCTTGGCAAGGTCAAGATCATTAGGACCAAAAACAAATTTTCCTTCCTCATCAAAGTAACTGTCCATTCTTGCCCAGCTGTTCAATGGATTTCTTGCACCTCTGATGGCATTATTCATATTCATAACTTCAAATCGTTCTAACTTAATCACAATCGTGCTCCTTTTGCTTAATTATACTGTTTAATTTTACATGCAAAATGAATTTATATCAAGAGAAACATTCTGAATTGCAGACTTGCTGCCCTGCTTTTTTGCAGGTCAAGTCTCTACGCAGCTTCGCTGCTCCCGAGCCTTGATAATTCACAACTTCCGCACTTCGTGCTTCGTTGTTCATTATCTGCATTCGCCATATAATCCAGAATTTGTGCAAGCACATTCTGGATTGCATGGCTCATTACCTGCAAAAAAAGACCGCCATATACGCTTTTGCGCACATGACGGTCATTATTATTAATTATTAGACTGGATAAGCCTTATTAGCTGTATCTGCCTTAGCAGGATCAACCTTTGTCTGCTGAGCTTCTCTATACTTAAAGAACTCTGTCGCAACCTGTGGGAATAATGCATATGAAAGCACATCCTCATCCTGCTGCTTGTACTGCTGTACAATTGGATCATTCTTGAATTTCTCAAGCTGTGGTTCAATCAAGTCAGCTGGACGGCATGTAATAGGCTTTGTATCACCGATAGCCTTCTTCTGAACTTCTGGATTGAATGGCTTGATTGTCTGACCAAATTCACCAGCAAGAACCTTCTTAGATTCCTTAGTAATCATCTTGTATCTCTCACCCTGTAATACATTAAGAACAGCCTGAGTACCAACAATCTGTGATGAAGGAGTAACAAGAGGTGGTTCACCATAATCCTTACGGACTCTTGGAATTTCCTCTAATACATCTCTGTACTTGTCCTCTGCACCAGCCTCCTTAAGCTGTGATACAAGGTTAGAAAGCATACCACCTGGAACCTGATAAAGTAATGTCTTGATATTAACGCCAAGAACCTTAGTATTCATAAGTCCACTCTTTAATGCTTCCTCACGCATTGGCTGGAAGTAATCAGCTATCTCAGCAAGAAGATTCTGGTCAAGTCCTGTATCATACTGTGTACCCTTAAATGTCTCAACCATAACCTCTGTAGCTGGCTGTGATGTTCCCATTGAGAATGGTGACATAGCTGTATCGATAATATCAGCACCTGCTTCTACTGCCTTTAAGTATGTCATTGAAGCAACACCAGATGTATAATGTGTATGCATCTGAATAGGAAGAGATGAACCATCCTTTAATGCCTGTACAAGTTCTGTAGCCTTGTATGGAAGCAAAAGTCCAGCCATATCCTTGATACAGATAGAATCTGCACCCATATCTTCAATTCTCTTAGCTGTCTCTTTCCAGTAATCAAGTGTATATGCATCACCTAATGTATAAGAAAGAGCAATCTGAGCATGTCCTTTTTCCTTCTTGGCAGCCTTAACAGCTGTCTCTAAGTTTCTTAAATCATTAAAGCAGTCAAAAATACGAATAATATCAATACCGTTAGCAATTGACTTCTGAACAAAGTACTCAACTACATCATCTGCATAATGATTATAACCTAATATATTCTGTCCTCTGAAAAGCATCTGAAGCTTAGTATTCTTGAATCCATCTCTAAGCTTACGAAGTCTTTCCCATGGATCTTCCTTAAGGAATCTGAGTGAAGCATCAAATGTAGCTCCTCCCCAGCACTCTACTGAATGATAACCAACCTTATCCATCTTATCAACGATAGGAAGCATCTGCTCTGTTGTCATTCTTGTAGCTATAAGAGACTGATGTGCATCACGCAATACTGTCTCAGTAATCTTTAAAGGTTTTTTAACCTGTTCTGCCATAATATCCTCCTATAAATTATCATATAATGATTTCTGTATGCTGCATGACCCGCTAAAATCACATAACGCCAAACATGGCCATAAATGTACCAGCTGCAACCGCTGTACCAATAACACCGGCAACATTAGGTCCCATAGCATGCATCAGAAGGAAGTTAGAAGGATCTGCCTCAGAACCAACTTTCTGTGAAACTCTGGCTGCCATAGGAACCGCAGATACACCTGCTGAACCAATAAGCGGATTAACCTTACCATGTGTAACAAGACACATAATCTTACCAAATAACACACCTGCTGCAGTACCAAATGCGAATGCAATAAGTCCTAATGCAACAATCTTTAATGTATCAAGGTTAAGAAATGCTTCTGCACTTGTTGTAGCACCAACTGATGTTCCAAGGATAATAACAACTATGTACATAAGTGCATTAGAAGCTGTCTCTGCAAGCTGCTTAACAACTCCACTTTCCTTGAAAAGGTTACCTAACATGAGCATACCAACAAGTGGTGCTGTTGTAGGAAGAATAAGTACTACTACTACAGTAACTACTATAGGGAAAAGAATCTTCTCAAGCTTAGAAACAGGTCTTAACTGTTCCATCTTAACTTCTCTTTCCTTCTTAGTTGTTAAAAGCTTCATAATTGGTGGCTGGATAATAGGAACCAGTGACATATATGAATATGCTGCTACTGCAATAGGTCCCATATATTTAGTCTGACCAAGCTTACCTGCAAGGAATATTGAAGTAGGACCATCTGCACCACCAATAATTGATATAGCTGCTGCTGCCTTATCTGGGAATCCCATAAGAATAGCCATAAGATATGCTGCAAAGATACCAAACTGTGCTGCTGCACCAAGCAGGAAACTTGCCGGGTTAGCAATCAATGGACCAAAATCAGTCATAGCACCAACACCTAAGAAAATAAGTGATGGTAAAATACTCCATTCATCAAGTAAATAGAAATAATGTAACAAACCACCTACACCGTTACTTGAATCCTCTATTGCTAACATAATGTCAGGATAAAGGTTTACAAGAAGCATACCAAAAGAAATAGGTACTAAGAGCAGAGGTTCATATCCTTTTTTAATTGCAAGATAAAGGAAAACAAACGCAACCAGAACCATAAGGTAATTACCCCATGTAAGTCCGAAGAATGCACTCTGGTGAACGAGGTTTCCTAAAGTTGTTATAATATAACTCATCTTATACCTCCGTAAGTCACTTTATATCAGTATCATAATTAATTTAATGAAACTAATACCTTACCTGACTCTACAGAATCACCAGCTGCACACTCAACAGTTGCAATTGTGCCATCCTGAGGAGCACAGATTTCATTCTCCATCTTCATAGCTTCAAGGACAACCAATACATCGCCCTTCTTTACAGCAGCACCTGCTGTTGCATTAACCTTAAGAATCTTTCCTGGCATTGGAGCGTTAACTTTAACTGCTCCCTGAGCACCTGCTGGTGCTGCTGCCTTAGCTGCAGCCTTTGGAGCTGCTTTAGGAGCGGCTGCCTTAGCTGCTGGTGCTGCACTGCCTGTTCCTTCTTCTACAGTAACATCATATACGTTACCATTAACTGTAATTGTATAGTTCTTCATGATTATTTCCTCCTATTATTAACCTTTCTAATTGAGCGGACAACAAGACCATCCGTAGATGTTCCTTCTGATGCTGCAATTGCTGCAGTAATAACTGCAATAAGTTCAAGATCGTCCTCAACATTTTCTTCTTCATTAGAAACAATCTGTGCTATAGCATTATCAACACCAACAGAAGCTGTGTCTTCTTTCTGTTCTTTCTTTCTGTTCTCATATACGCTTATATACTTGAACAGAGAAATAATGAATGAAATGAATATAAGAACTACAAATACAGTTCCCATACCAATAAGTGTATTCATTCCGGCCTTACCCATCTTCTCACCTGTTGTGTATGATGGATTAATAGCTCCACTTTCAAGTGTGTAATCTGTATTGATTACGAATTCGAATGTACATACTCTCTTTTCGAATTTAAGTTTAACTGAAATAGTACATAATTCACTTGTTTCATCACTGACCTTTACATTAATGTTGTTAACATCAACAGACTCTTTGAGTTCACCAAGTTCATCTTTAGTGCTGTTCCAGCTATTGTATAATCCTATTGTTTTAACATTCATTCCCTGCTGGTTAACAATATACATCTTACTGTTAACATCATTAAGGGTTATTCCTGCTTCTGCATCTGCAATAAGAGCATCTGTTCCTGCTTCACCCTGATTGCTGTCAAGGTAAAGAATCATATCCTTTGCCCAGTCCTTGAGGTAATTCTCAACATAAGCAACCTCGTTATCTTTAATGGATTCTTTAGCTGTATTAGTATCAATCTGTGCATTACCACAGGCTGTCATACTGAATACGCAGGCTAACATGCAGAATAACAATAAGAATCTTTTCAAATTAGTCTTCTTCATATTGTCACCTCTTAATTAAACTGTTCCATGCTTCTTATCAGGACGAACCTCTCTCTTTGAAAATAACATTTCAAATGCAGCGGCTACATACTGTCTTGTATTCTCCGGGTCAATAACAGCATCAACATATCCTCTTGCTGCTGCTGACTCAACACTTGACTGTAACTTAGCATATTCAGCTGCTTTCTCTGAAACAGTTGCTGCCACATCAGAAGCGGCTGCTATCTCATCAGCATACATAATCTTTGCTGCAAGCTGTGAATCCATCATTCCGATAGAAGCTGTTGGCCATGCGTAGACAAGGTCAGCACCTAAAGACTTAGAGTTCATAGAAACATATGCGCTTCCATAAGCCTCACCTGTAATAACATTAACCTTAGGTACATCTGCGTTAGCAAATGCATATGTAAGCTTGGCACTTGCAATTGCAATTCCCTTCTCAGCTGCCACTGTAGCTTCGAATCCCTTAACATTAGTAAGTGTAAGTACAGGAATTTCAAATGCATTACAGAAATTAACAAAATTCTCTGCCTTGTAAGCGCCCTTAACTGTAAGAACCGGTTCAAACTTTTCAGCCACTTCACCCTCTTCATCATAAAGAGCTGTTCTGTTAGCTACAGCACCAATAGTAATTCCATCTACCTGAATAAATCCTGTAACCATTTCTTTAGCATATGAAGCCTTAACTTCAACAAATACATTATCATCAGCAATATCTGAAAGAGCTAATGCAGGATCAGCAATCTCTGCTACCATATCTGGGCATGCTCTGTTAAGATCATCTGTTGTTGCAGAAACTGCAGCATCCTCTTCGTTGTTAGCAGGAAGCATAGAAACTAACTGTCTTACACCATTAGCAATAGTCTCCTCATCTCCTGTAAAATCAACAACTCCTGCTTCTGCCTGGAACTTAGCTGACGCTGAGTCAAGCTTTGATTCATTATTACCATCTAATGCATTAGGGCTGTTAACAAAAAGCTTGGCCTTGCTATCTTCCATAAATGTAAAATCAGATAATGAAGAAAGAATTGCAAGTCCACCGCCACAGTTACCGTAAACTGCTGTAATCTGTGGAATAACACCTGATGCAATAGACATCTTCTTATAAATTGTACCGAAACCTTCAAGAGCATCTGTTGCTTCCTGAAGTCTTAAACCTGCGCAGTCAATAAGACCTATCACAGGAGCTCCCATCTTCATAGCATAATCATAAAGTGCTGAAATCTTCTTAGCATGCATCTCACCGATAGAACCATTAAGAACAGTTGCATCCTGGCTGTATACATACACAAGATTACCATTAATAACTCCGTATCCTGTAATAACACCATCGGATGGAGCCTTCTTTTCCTGAATGTTAAAATCTGTAGATCTGGCAGTCACACCAGCACCGATTTCAACAAAGCTGCTATCATCAAGTATTGCTTCAATCCTTGATAATGCCTGTGTTGTATTACTCATTACGAGACCTCCCTTGTTTTTTACGTTGCTATTGCGCAACTCTTTGTTAATTTTATTACAATCTGCCAATAATTACAAGTATTTTTAGTCCTTTGTTTCAAATACAATCACAAGTCCTTTTTTTATATTTATAACCGCCACATTTTCTTTAATTTCATTACTCTGGCATATGCTTAAACCCTGATTAAGTATATAATCATCAAGCACATATTTAAACCCTGCAAGACTTATAATTGTTTCTTCAGATAGTGGAACAAATGATACATAATCACCATACTGTCCTGTTTTGGACACTTTCACTTCTCCCATCTTGTCATTTATAAGATATATTTTATTGTGACTGTCACATATAAAACATGGTACGCCACTGTCAAGTGCAGCCTTCATATTGCATATATTGGTAAATGTGTGGTCCATCCTTGTACCTGTCGCCCCAAGTATATATATAACTGACGCTCCGGCTTTCAATGCATTTATAATAGCAATATGCGTATCTGTATAATCCTTTTCTTTAGGATAAGTCTTAATATCTATACTTTTATACTTATCAAGCAGTCCATCTTCTACTGAGTCATAATCCCCCAGTATCATATCCGGCACAAGTCCGAGTTCATCAATATATTTAAGACCACTGTCAGCTGCAATTATGTATTCAGCATTTATTGTCCTGACAAAATCCTTTGCCCAGCTTATATCAAGACTTCCCCCTGTCACTATAAGTGTTTTCATATCAATCTCCTTAATCTTACTAATCTGTAATATCTTTCTTTCGTATTTTACCACATTAATCCAGATGTTCTTTATTTTTTCACAATTATATTTTATAATATCTGAACAATAAAGGACTTATGGTTAAGTTCTATAACAAGGAGGAATATTATGTCTGAAAACGCAACTGACATAACTAATGACAACATTCAGGATAATAACGGGAATGACTCTCTTCTTACAGGTGGAAGCCTGTATGAAAGCAGCACTGACAAGTACAAGGATAACTTATCTTCTGCCATCACATTCTTTGTATGTGGAGGAATCGGAATCATTCTTATGATTCTTAATGATATCGGTATCATTAAGATAGTAACTAAAGATGCACCTTCATTCCTTTTTATTAATATTGTTCTTGGTCTGTTATTTATCGGATTCATTGCAATCGGTGTCTGGTCTTTGAAATACTCTAACAAAATTAAAGCCAAGGCTGAAACTGAGGATAAGAAAGCCGCCGATGTACTTAACTGGCTGGAAGACAACATAACTAAAGAAGATATTGAGAATTCTTACACTGGAGATATTCAGGAAGAAATGAAATATTTTAACCGTACAGCTTATGTTAAAGAACAGTTAACCGTACAATTTACTGAACTCTCAGATGAAGAAGCCGAGAATTTTTCAGAACAGTTCGTTGAAAAAATGTTTAATTAATTCTTATAATCAATAAAACCCGCTGTGTAATTAACAGACACAGCGGGTTTACTATATTCTGATTAGTTGTTAGAAAGGAATTCATCAATTCCCTTAGCTCCAGCTTTTCCTGCTCCCATGGCAAGAATAACTGTAGCTGCACCTGTAACAGCATCTCCACCGGCATATACACCTTCCTTAGATGTTTTACCAGTTTCTTCTTCTGCTACTATACATTTTCTCTTGTTGATGTCAAGTCCCTTAGTTGTTGAAGATATAAGTGGGTTAGGTGAAGTACCAAGTGACATGATAACTGCATCTAATTCCATAACAAACTCTGAACCAGGAATCTCTACAGGCTTTCTTCTTCCTGAAGCATCAGGTTCACCAAGTTCCATCTTAATACACTTCATACCTGTAACATTACCCTTGTCATCTGTAAGAATCTCTGTCGGATTAGTAAGAAGGTCAAATATAATTCCTTCTTCCTTAGCGTGATGTACTTCCTCAGCTCTTGCTGGAAGCTCCTCCTCACTTCTTCTGTATACGATATGAGTTTCTGCTCCAAGTCTTAATGCTGTTCTTGCAGCATCCATAGCAACATTACCACCACCAACGATAGCAACTTTCTTAAATCTTGCTATTGGAGTATCATACTCATCCTTGAAAGCTTTCATAAGATTACTTCTTGTAAGGTACTCATTAGCTGAGAATACTTCGTTAGCATTCTCGCCCGGAATACCCATGAATCTTGGAAGACCTGCACCAGAACCTATGAATACTGCATCAAAGCCTTCATCTTCAAGCAACTGGTCAATTGTCATTGACTTACCAATAACAACGTTAGTCTCAATCTTAACGCCTAACTTCTTAACATTCTCAACTTCGTGGGCAACTACTGTTGACTTAGGAAGACGGAATTCAGGAATACCATATACTAATACACCACCAGCCTCATGTAAAGCCTCGAATATAGTTACGTCATATCCCATTTTTGCAAGGTCTCCGGCACATGTAAGTCCTGAAGGACCTGAACCGATAACAGCAACTTTCTTGCCTTTCTTCTCTGTTGGCTTCTCTGGCTCAACATTATTCTCTCTTGCCCAGTCAGCAACAAATCTTTCAAGCTTACCAATTGATACTGATTCACCCTTGATTCCTCTGATACACTGACCTTCACACTGTGTCTCCTGTGGACATACACGGCCACATACAGCAGGAAGTGCACTTGACTTACCAATAATCTTATATGCTTCCTCAATATTTCCTTCTTTTACCTGATGAATAAATGCTGGGATATCGATAGATACAGGACAGCCCTGAACACATCTTGCATTCTTACAGTTAAGGCATCTTGTTGCCTCTTCCATAGCTTCTTCCTTGTTATATCCAAGACATACTTCATCAAAATTCTTATTTCTTACGTCAGGAGCCTGCTCTCTGACTGGCACTTTCTTCATTACGTCCATTTTGAAACCCATCCTTTCTAATTACACTGTCCACAACCGCCGTGATGTGTATCACCTTCCTGAAGCTTGAGCATTGCTCTTCCCTCTTCAGTTCTGTACATAGCACTTCTCTTCATAGCCTGGTCAAAGTCTACAAGATGACCATCAAACTCAGGTCCGTCAACACATGCAAACTTAATCTCATCGCCAACCTTAAGACGACATGCACCACACATACCAGTTCCATCAACCATAATCGGATTCATGCTGACAATTGTATGAATTCCAAGTTCCTTAGTAAGAAGACAGACGAATTTCATCATAATCATAGGTCCGATTGCTACACATAAATCATAATGTTTTCCTTCTGCAACAAGATCCTTAAGCACATCTGTACCCATACCTTTTCTTACATAGCTTCCATCATCAGTTGTTATGTAAAGATTACCAGCAACGGCCTTCATCTCTTCCTCTAAGATTATAAGTTCCTTATTCTTAGCACCAACGATAACATCAACATCTACACCATGCTCATGCATCCATTTAACCTGTGGATATACAGGTGCTGTTCCAAGACCTCCGGCAATGAATACAATATTCATCTTTTTGAGTTCTTCAATATCCTTGCTGATAAGCTCTGATGGACATCCAAGAGGTCCAACAAAATCTTCAAATGCATCTCCTGCTTTAAGATGTGACATCTTCTCAGTAGACGCTCCAACTATCTGAACAACTATTGTTATAGTTCCTGCTTCTCTGTCATAATCACAAATAGTAAGTGGAATTCTTTCGCCCAAATCATCCATCTTTACAATAACGAACTGGCCAGGTTCACAATGTTTAGCAACTCTAGGAGCTTCAACATCCATAAGGAAGATCTTCTCTGCTAACTTCTCAGCCTTAAGAATTTTATACATTACAATTCTCCTTTCAAAAAGTAATATTATGAAGTGCATTACGCACAATCAACCTTTAGTATTCTTTGGCAGAATAACTGCCTTCTGTACCTGTAACAGTATACACCTTACCGCTTGATGTATCAACGCCATATAATCCAGCAGTTGTTGTAGAACCACCCTTTATTACATCATATCTGATAATATACATTTCATTGTTGCCAACCTTTGTCTTTGAAATATAGACAAAATTAACACCTGAACCATCTGAAGCTACGCTGTCTGACTTAAGCACCTTCTTTGATATAAGGACATTTTTCAGCTGGCTTTCAGCCTGGCTGTATGTATATGTATTCTTTACTTCAACATTATAATTTCTCTTAACTACTGTACTGCTCTGCTCATGATCGTTAATTATTACAAATGCGATTACAGTATTACCGGTTGGCATATCGAATTCACCTGTATACTCTGTTGATGAAGATGTAGGAGTTGTACCATCTGTTGTATAATATGCCTTACATTTGTCAGGGATATTATTAATCTTAATCTTCTCTCCATCTGAATATTTTCCTGACGCAGGAGTTACATCTGGTGCTGCAGGAGCACCATATTCAACAACATATTCAAATTCAACTACTTTACTATATACCCCAATAGAATTAACAGAAACTGCTTTTATCTTAGTTGTGCCTGTTTCTAACTTAATTGCTGTTCCATCATATAGTGTACTCTTAATATCAGGTTCTTTTCCATCAGTTGTATAATAAACAACACAACCAGAATCACATGTAAATTTAAGTTCAACATCATCATCATACGAACCCGGCTCTTTAGAAGCTGATGGTTCTTTTACTATATAATTCTTAACTGCATTGCTGCATTTTCCATCCTGATACTTTCTTATAAGCTTTGTTAAATTATCTGCATCCTCTTTCTTATAGTAAATGTCTGCAAGAGCTTTAACCGCATCTTCATAATTCTCATCATATGAAAGTATATCCTTCAGCACATTAACAGCTTCATCCTCATTTCCTGAGCTTTCATAGCATCTATACAATGTATACTTAAGGTTCAGATTCTTCTTTCCCTCATTTTCTTTAGAAGCCTTGCTAAGATATGATGATGCATCACCATAATTACCCTCTTCGTACAGTTTCATTCCTGTCTGATAATAATAATCATAATTATTCTTACTCTTCTTGTTAAGTGATACAGCAACTATAATTATTATAATTAAAACTAATGCAACTCCCGCAGCAACCCCTGCTATAATAAGCTTTGTCTTCTTATCCAGTGGTTTCTTAGTGGCGTCTTTCAAAATCTCTTTATCTTCATCTTCTGGTTCTTCATCGTCATCATCATCAAGTAAAATATCTCTATCAGTTAATTCTTCTTGTGTTGGTTGAGATGATTTACTAATTACCTGCTGTTCCTTAAGAATTTCATCTGTTATCTTAGGAACAACTCTCGTCCTTCCATCATTAATATCTGATGGCTGCTCTGCTTTATAATCATCAGCATTTCCTACATAAGCTTTGGCAACTGTAGTTTCTTCTTCTACCATTTTCTGCAACGACTTTTCAATTTCGTCTTCTATGCTTGTATTCTTATTAAAATCGTCTGGCATATATAGACCTCCATACACTTAAATAACATTTTGATATTAACATATTAGAGAATATTAATCAATAAAATACATTTTATGATTTTTATTTTTGTTTAACTAATTGTACACATTTTGCTCACATTTATCATGTATATTCTATATCAGATAGCAAAGAGAATTCTTTCTATCTCCCCCTCATATTTAGAAAAAGGAGATGTTTGACCGCATCTCCTTTTTTTATCCAAAAAATTATGACCATCAGTACAACACTGATGGTCATAATAATTTTATCATTACCTGAATTATCTTATACTTGTAACTCTTACTGTGCAGCTTAATGTCTTATTATTAACAACAGCTGTTATTGTTGCTATTCCTGCTTTTCGTCCAATAACTTCTCCTGAAGAAGAAACTGTACATACCCTTGGATTACTGCTTCTCCATGTAATATTACTATCTGTTCCTATTACATCTAATGTATATCTGTCATACTGCTCAAGAGTAATATTAGACCTGCTTATTGCAAGTGAATGAACTATACAGCTTGATTCAACACCTGCACCATCACTTATGACATAAACCTCTGCTTCACCAGGACCTACAGTTGTAATAACACCATTACCATCAACCGTAACTATTCCTGTATCTGATGAGTACCATTCATATGAATCATTATTAACAGCCGGCCTTACTATTACCGATAACTGTCTTGTTCTGCCTGTAAGCATATATATTTCTTTTGAATTAATTCTAAGTGAGGATATATTAACTCTTGGAGTTACATAAACCCAGCAGATTCCTTTGATATTATTACCATCCTGAGATGTTGCTGTAATCTTAACTTTACCGGAACTGATAGCAAACACCTCGCCATCCTCATCAACCACCGCGATTGATTCATTAGCTGATTTCCATACAACATCTTTAATTGTTGCATTATCCGGATATACGTTAACACCAAGTTTCTGTGAATCTCCAACAAACAATCTCAATGAATCCGGCACAACTTCTATTCCCGTAACCGGATTAACAACTCTTATGATACATGAATCTGTAACTCCGCTTCCATCTGCTGCTGTAGCTGTAATAACAGCATTACCAACTGATTCAGCACTAAGATTACCTTCCTGGTCTACTGAACATATACTGTTATCTGATGATGACCACACTATATTCTTATTAGTTGCTGTATCTGTGCCAACCGTTGCAATAAGCTTTCCTGTTGCACCCACATTCATGAATTTATTATTTTCACTCAATGTAATAGTTGAAACATATTCCTTAACAACAATTGTACAAGCTGCTGTGAGATGACACTCATCTGTTGTAACTTCAATTACACAATTACCACCCTTTAAGGCTGTTACAACACCATTTTCATCAACGGTTGCAACTGATGTATCACTTGAAAGATATGTGACTTTCTTATTCTCTGCATCTATCGGCTCAATTGAAGGTATAATAGCATATTTTGCTCCAACCCATAATTCCTGATAATCAGAATTAAGTGTTATTCCTGTTACAGGCTGTGTAACAGTAACAATACAATATGCTGTAAGTCCCGTGTCAACATTAGTACATATTATAGATGTTGTTCCTGCACCTGTAGCTGTAACTTTACCATCGCTTTCTACTTTACATACGTTTTCATCACGGCTTTCCCATGTAACAAGCTTATTATCTGCATTCTCTGGAAGACATGTGGCATTAAGCCAGAACACCTGTCCTTTTCTCACTGTAATGTCTGTCGTATTAAGGACAATTGATGTAACAGGCTGCTTAACATATATATTACACATTGCTGTAACACCACCATCAAGTGACTTACAAAGTATTGTTGCGCTACCTGTTCCGACAGCTTCAACCAGACCATTAGAATCAACTATACATACATTAGTATTAGATGATTCCCAACTTACAGTCCTGTTCGTAGCCGTTATAGGGAGAACTTCTGCTGTGATTCTTAATGTCTGTCCTATTGACATAATCTCATCTTTATAATCAAGTTTAATAGTCTCAACTGGTATGCTTATAATAAAATTACATGTTGCAATAAATGCACCATCTTCTGTTTTACAGACAATTGTACAGTATCCTGGCTTAATATATGTTACAAGACCATTCTCATCAACTGTTGCAACTGATTCATCTGAGGATGACCATGTAACATTTCTGTTCACACCGTCTCCTGATGGCTTTACAGTTGCTACAAGCTGATATTTTCCAATTGCCATAGTAGACTCAACTGTTGTCGCGTTAAGTGTAACTCCTGTTACTGGCTCTCTTACATAGACATCACAGGTTGCAACCTTAAGTCCGTCTTCAGTTATTACTGTAATCGTCGCATTACCGCCAGATAATCCCTTAATAGTAGCTGTGTAACTGTCTCCTGTTACCGTAGCTACCGTTGTATCTGATGATGACCATAAAACATTGCTGTTAGTAGGTCCTGCCGGATTGAATAATACCTGTACTGTTCCAGTGCTTCCTCTGTCAATTGATATTGAAGAAGGATTAATACTTACATCTCCTACAGGAGTGGTAACATATATTACACAAGTCTCAGACTTAATAACTCCATTAATATTCTGTGAAACAGTAAGATGTGTCACACCCGACGCAACACCTGTTATTGTAAATACTGTACCATCATCTGACTGGTTTACCTCTATAAGATCATATGTAGGAATAACTCCTGCTTCATTAGCCTGATTAGTTACAGTATATGTAATCTGTGATTTACTTGGCTGATTAGTAACAAGAGCCTTAATGTCTATTGAACTTCCAATATTAACTGTTGTGCTTACTGTACTAAGTCCAAAACCATCTATAACTGTAATCTTATATGCCAGCTGATATGGCATATTATACACAGTGTATAATTCATCCTGTACTCTTGTTGCATATATTGTAGCTGTACCCGCACCAACTGCCTTAACAAGACCGGTTGCAGAATCCACCTGAAGTATCTTGTTATCAGAAGTTGACCATGTTACTTCTGATTCAATTGCTGATGTTGACAACTGAAGTTCATCGCCAACATTCATATTGCTCACTTCATTTCCCATCTTCTTAAATGGAACTACAACATTAACAGCATCTCTTGTAAACCATGATTCATTGCCTCCAACATCAATAGTAGTAAGTCCGGCACTCACCTTTGTAACTCCTGCATGTACTCCACATACTGTTCCAACTGCAACTGATGCTACATTTGAATTATCTGTCTTATATATCACGTTAGACTTAACAGGATTAACTACATTAGAAGGAATATCCTCATATGTAAATGCTTCATAATCCTTATCTGAAAGGACCATATATCTGTTAGATGCATCGCTAGGAAGATGTGTTATAAAATGTCCCTGTGAATTAGATATACTCTCCTTAAACTTAACCTCTGCCCTTACTGTAAATGTATATGTAAGAGGATTAATTCCGCTTCCGTCTGCAGTTCTTGCCGTAATAACAGTTGAACCACCGCCAATAACCTTAAGTACTACTTTAGAAGAATCCCTATAATACATCTCTACGATTCCATCTGAACTAACCTCACCTGTTGAATCATTAGATGTTTCAATAAAAAGCTTATTACTCTCACAGGTATTGGCTGTTATGGTAATTAAATCTCCTTCTTTCAGAAGATCTGCCTCTTCAAGAACAGTATTACCTCTTTTCCTTTCAACATTAACATTAATAGGAACATATACTGCTGCTGTTGATGTAGCAAGTACATTGTCATATACAACAGCTCCTGTATCTGAAAACTTCTTAGAATGATATGCTGCTGTTATTGTAGCTGCTCCTGCCCTGTTACCATATACTGTAGGATTAGTTGTTCCTGATACAGTCTGCAGATAAGCATCTCCGCCTGAACTTGGATTAACAAACTTTACAACATCATAATCTTCATCCGATATTGTCCATTCAAGTCTTACAGGACTTGCAATACCATTGTTCGAAGGATTGCTCGCGTCATAAAATTCATCATCCGTACCTGAAAGATTGGCATGAATAACTGTAGATGTAGATCCCTGTATTACACTTGACTGTGCCGGTGTCAGAGAAAGCGAAACACTTGAGTCAGCGTTAGCAAATATAAGTACTCCACCGCATGCCACACCAGCAACAAGCACACCTATAAGAATCTTCCATTGCATTTTAAGACGCATTGTAAGCTGTCTGATTTTTTTAACATTCTTCATATATAACCCTCACTTTGCATAAGTATATCTGTGCTTATATTAAAAGTAAATAATAATTATTATATTATATCGAAACCTTTATTTATTAATATTACATCTTATAAGCACTTTTTTCAATATGCCTGCATACAATATTTTCCTCTATTATTGTCGGCTGCTGTTGCAATTTATCATATTTCTTATAAAACATATAAAAGTTTGGGTAAAATGATGGAATTAATCGGATTATTATGGTAAACTATTGTAGCAATAAAATATTTTGGAGGTATCTAAAAAATGAAATTAAATTTAAGACCAGCTGAAGAATGCACATTTGACGCTGTATCATTAGGTGAAGTTATGCTTCGTCTTGATCCAGGTGAAGGAAGAATCCGTACAGCAAGAAGCTTTAGAGCATGGGAAGGCGGCGGAGAATACAACGTTATCCGTGGACTTCACAAGTGTTTCGGTATGAACACTGCTGTTATCACAGCTTTTGCTGATAACGAAGTAGGTCTTCTTATGAAGGATTTCATCGAGCAGGGTGGTGTTTCAACTGACCTTATCTGCTGGAAGAAGACAGATGGTATCGGACGTCTTTGCAGAAACGGTCTCAACTTCACAGAAAGAGGATTTGGTATCCGTGGTGCCAAGGGTTGCTCTGATAGAGCTAACACAGCTATTTCACAGGCTACTCCAGAAGATTTCGATTTTGATTACATCTTCAAGAACAAGAGCGATGGTGGTTTAGGTGTTCGTTGGTTACATACAGGCGGTATCTACGCTGCTCTTTCTGAGCAGGCTTGCGAGACTGTTATTGCAGCTTGTAAGGCAGCTAAGAAGTACGGTACAATCGTATCTTACGATCTTAACTACAGACCATCTATGTGGGAAGCTATCGGCGGTTTAGCTAAGGCTCAGGAAGTTAATAAGGAAGTTGCTAAGTATGTTGACGTTATGATTGGTAACGAGGAAGACTTCACAGCATGCCTTGGTTTCGAAATCGAAGGTAACGATGAGAACCTTAAGACTCTTAACCTTGATGGTTACAAGAAGATGATCAACGAAGCTGCTGCTACATACCCTAACTTCAAGGCTGTTGCTACAACACTTCGTCAGGTTAAGACAGCTACAGTTAATGACTGGTCAGCAATCTGCTGGGCTGATGGAGAAATCTACAAGGCTGCTCAGTATGATGGACTTGAGATCATGGATAGAGTTGGTGGCGGAGATTCATTCGCTTCAGGTCTTGTATATGGTCTTATGACATTTGAAGATGCTGAGAAGGCTGTTAACTACGGTGCAGCTCACGGTGCATTAGCTATGACAACTCCTGGTGATACAACAATGGCTTCTCTTAAGGAAGTTGAAGGTATCGTTGGTGGTGCTGGCGCAAGAGTTCAGAGATAATTAATTTAATTCATATTTGGATTCAGACCAAATAAAGAGTTGCCCGGGAAACCGGACAACTCTTTTTCATTTAATAATATATAAATCTTCTGCTTTACTATCTGTAAGAGATTGTAAACACAAGTGTATCTGAATATGAACCTGCATATGCCTTATCCCATTCAGACTTATCTATCGAAAGTGTCAGATTTGTACTGTTTCCACTCTCAGCATATGTAGCTGAACTGAATTCTTTGTTACCATCCATAATCTTATATGCAATTGTTTTACTCTCATCTTTACTGTTCTTAAGTTTTCCACTTGCACTTACAGATACATTTACATTCTTGTCTGGCTCTAATCTTGCATTATCAAGAGAAACACTTCCAAGCTTAACAGACTGTTCTCCTCTTTCAATTGTTGTATTTGCTGGAATAGTCACTGTATATACCGGATCAATTGATACAGATATTGTTGTCTGCCTTTTCTGTGTCTCCTCTGCTCCCACAGGAATAACACTTCCCAATACAAACATCATACTTAATGCCATAGCTGTCAATTTTCTCATAATAGCCTCCATTCTTTCATCCATTAATGACTGTTTATTTATTTTGCAACTAAAACTGTCTCAACATTAGCACCATTCATTGCCTTTCCATCTGTAAGTGACGCTGTGCTAATCTTAATAACAGCATTATGTTCTCCTGCTTCAAGCGGATGCTGCAGTTTTACATTAGTTATAGCTTTTCCAGGTTCAACCATATCTGACTTGTATATAGTCTCACCCGAATCAGATAAAACAATTTCAAATGTAAAGTAACATGGATTTCCTTCAGGATTAAACAAATTCATTGTAACATTATCTTTTCCTGCATCTACAGTTATAGATGGATATCCTGGTATCCTTATTCCCTGCTGTCCACCGCTGTAATTACTTTCTGTACCAATTTCACCAGCGTCAGAATCAATTGTTGGTGTGAATTTATCATCATTATCCTTATTCTTGTCTTTTCTTATAACAAGTACAGTAACCAGCACTGCAACAACTGCACACAACAGCACTATTACAGCTATCATGACCTTATTTTTTGAAATCTTCATTCCAATCCCTCCTGACATTCCGTACAGACCGGTTATAAAACCAGTCTGTACGAATTAATATTTAATCAAACCTTACACTTACCTGAATGTTACTCAGATCATATCTGTCAGATCCTACACCACTTGCATCAAATCTGTAGCATATAGCATCTATATCTTTGCATCCTATGCTGTATGTGTGCGTGATTGTCTTTTTATTTTTCTTCTTAAGATCAAGCTTTTCTCCATGCCATCCATTCCATGACTTGTCAGAATCTTTTCTATATGTGGTGTCTACCTCTGCGTATCCGTCATCTACCATTTTAATATAATAACTGATTGTAACAGTCATTGTATTACAATGTTTTTTTATCTCTTCCAGAGATATGCCTTCCATATAGATGGAATTAGTTCTTGTATAACCACTTGTTGAAGTTCCTGATGCTCCATCTATGAAGAAATGTAGTTTGACGGGTTCTTCCTTTGAATTATCTGTTACACGATATGAATATGGGTGGCTGTAAGTAAATGTCTTATTAAGACTCCAGCTTGCATAAAGTGTAACAGTTCCCTCACCTGCAAGATTATCAGCAGAAGCTCCCGGTTTGTATGTAACTGTTCCTCCATCTTCCACACACCAGCCAAGGAATGTATATCCATATCTTGAAGTCTTTGGAAGTTCGTATTTTTTGTCATATGTAAATACAAGGTCGTCTATTGCAGCTCCATCCTTTGTATCAAAATGTACTGTATACTCATTAGCAGTCCAAGCCGGATATAAGGTAATTATTTCATTATCTGCTGTTCCAAGTCCACTTATAACTTCATTATCATCATATAACCTGTCCGCTCCCGCCTTTTTTGTCCAGCCTGTAAATGTATAACCTGTTCTCTTAAACTGATTAGCACTTAAAGCTGCTTTATCTGTATACATAAGCTGCATATCCTGCATAGAACCAGTTGTTCCATCACCATATGGAATAAACCGGATGACATAACTGTTTTCCTTCCAGTTTGCTGTGTAGCTTCTGTTACCTGTAGAACCTGTAGTAATCACAGGATCCATAACAGTTCCCTCAACTTCTGTTCCACTCCAGCCTGTAAATGTATAACCTGTACGTTGTGGTCTCTTAAGAGTTATAACGCTGGTGTCAACCTCATATGTTTCAGGATTGTCAGCCTTTCCTCCATTAAGATTATAACTTATAGTATATACATCTTTCTTCCACTGTGCTTTTATAACAATATTACCGGCAGGCATTACATCCGGGACAGCTTTATCCCATCCTGTGAATGTATATCCCTTCTTAACCGGAATCTCATTAAAATTAACCTCAGTATTATAATCCTGTGTTATAGAAGCAATTTCACTGCCACCATCTGTATTAAAACTGATTGTGTACTGGTTTATCTTCCAGCCTGCAGTATAAGTGACGTCTCTGTCTGGCATTGTACCTGCAACATCTTCATCCCAGCCTGTAAATGTATAACCGGTTCTTTCCGGATTAATAATATTAATCTTAGTGCCATATTTATAATCGTATACAGCATCCGGCTGTCCATTATTCAGCTTGAGAACAAATCTGTGTACATTTCTCTTGTAGAAATATCTTATAACAGTCGAACCATCGCCTTTTACTATGGCAGTTTCTGTCTCTGGTGAACTGAAACCTTCAATATACTTAACATCTGGCGTTACCTGGCTGTCAGTATCAGATGTAAAGGCCTGTCTGTCATACAATTCATATGAACCGTCAAGCTTTTCAACAAGATGTTCAACAGTATAATTAACCTTATCTGCATCCCACTTTGCATATAAAGTAATATCATATGCCGGCATTGTACCGTCAAACGCTTCTGTACATGCCCTGTCAACATACCAGCCTGCAAATGCATATCCTGCTCTTACAGGAACCGGTGCAATAACATTGCTTCCCCATCTGGCTGTTTTCTTTTCGGTACTCACAGTTCCACCCATAGAATTAAATGATACGCTGTATGAATTTCTATCATAATGCACCCGGAATATAAGACTTCCGTCTGCCGCAACAGTACCAGATGGCAGATCATCTGTAAGATGATAAAGTCTGCTGTCATACTGTTCCTTATCTGCAGTTACACTCTGTCCTGTTGTTGCTTTATTAATTCTGGTTTTATCAAGTTCATATTCTCCTGATTCATTTTCAAGATAATATTTTGTTGTGTATACAACATCATCTGCTTCTTTCCATACTGCTGTATAAGTTGTATCCTTTGCAGGAACTGTCTGTGTAACAGCTGGTTCCCAGCCTTCAAATACATATCCTGCCCTATATGCAACCGGTGTCGGCATAAGAGTTCCATATGTATATCTTCCTTCTGAAACAACACTGCCTTCTGAAACAAACTTAATATTATATTTATTTCTTGCATAATAATAATTGATTGTTGTGCTTCCATCAGCACTTACTCTCTGTGATAAAGCTGCCGGAGTCATAAATCCGTTTCTTATGTCAGGCTTTGGTGATACCTCTGTATCAGTCTTAGCTGTCTCCTGCTTTGAAGAAGCTGCTGTATACACACCATCCGTTCCTTCCACATAATCAACAACATTATAAGTCATATCAGCTGCTTCCCACTTCGCATATACAATTCTGTCCTCATTAGGCATTACTGACGGAATAGTATATTTCTTTGTAAGTGCTTCATCTGTATACCAGCCTGCAAATGTATAGCCCTGTTTAACAGGATCTTCAGGCTTTGTAATTACTTTATTGTATTTAGATATTATAGCATCTACAACTGAACCTCCGTTAGTCTGGAATGCTATATAATATCCATCTCTTAAATTATCCCAGTGCAAAGAAATCTTTCTTGTTATTGGCTTAGTATTAAAAGAACCCTTCTGACTCTTCCATGTTATTATCATCTCACCATCCTGCTGAGGTTCACTGCCTGGATTAACCTCAACTATATTAGTCTCAGGATCATATGAAAACGCCGGATTAGTCATTGTTATAGAAAAATATCTGTCACTGTCATCATAAACCTTAGTAAAATACTCATTATTATCGTCAAGACCTTCTTTCATATCAAGATACTGCATTTCAAAATATGTATCAGGAAGTCTTACAGTCTTAACATCTCTCTTCATCTTGATATCTTTAACAGATTCCTGACCGTATGCGTAATCACATACATTTTCAACTACACCAACACTGTACAACGGCCATTGCTTCTCAAAAAGTGTAGGATTATAACTAAATGTTCCTGAAAGTGCCTGTGCCAGGAAATTAACCTCCATATACACGCCTATTTCCATGTATATAGCTCCCATTGAGCTTGCTGTTCTGCCCTGCGAAGCTGCGTATTTCAACTGATAGTACAGATATCCCCATACCTGGGCGTATCCACCAACCTCTGCTGTAAATCCAACACTTGCAAGTTTTGTTGATATAAGACCTACAGCCACGCTCAGTCTTATTCCTGCCCGTATTCCTATTGTTCCTATTGCATATACCGAGAACTCATACTGTTCTTCGCTTAAATCAATAGAATCACTTGTAACCTTTCTGTCAAATACCATAATGCTGTAAACATATCTCTTGGCATTCTTATACCAGTAAGTCATGCCCATTGATATATTAACATTGGCAGAAACAACGAATTCAACCTTAAACTCGATATCAATAATTCCAATAACCCTTACATGTGACTCTGTTAGAGACTTACTGTATAATTCAACCCAGTCAGCCTCATCATCAAGCATATCAGAATATCTTTCAGCCAGACTCTTCGCAACAGATAACTCACTGTCATCATCGGAATCCTTAATATCTTCAAGTCTTGTAGATAAATCCGACTTGTCAGATATATATGTAGTTCCGATCTCCATCATATTCTTAAGTTCTTCTGCTATTCCATTAATCACTTCATCAAGTTTAGAAGAACTTTCGTCATCATCATCTTCTTCAGCAGTTCTTACATTAACATTAAAATTAATTCCAGTATAATCATACAGATCTAATGAAACCGCAACACGGTAGTCATCAATATATGGGAATATGCCCCATACTTTCCATATAGCCTTACCACTTACATTAATATTAATCTTAACTTCCTGCTCAAATGTTGCTGATACAATTACCTTCATATTAGAGAATGAAATCTCAACGCCAATATCAAGAGCAAGTCTTAATCCACTTACATTCTCAAAATGTTTTAAATCAGTTGATAGATTAGCTCTTACATGGTCAAGCTTCACTTCCGGTTTCTTGCTGCTATATAATGCAACATTGCCCTGAGCCTTATCCTGAAGATAAGTTATATCCTGCGGCACAATGCTGATATCGGCGTCCATAATATCAGACAGATATTCCTGAAGCTCCTGATAAGAATTCGTTCTTACAACAGCCTGTGCAACCTCATCTACAACACTCTGTGCAAATCCACTGTCAACAGCCTGCTGCTCAACGCTCTGTTCAATGCCACTGATATCCTGATTCTGTAATATACTTTCACCGCTCACATTATCAGTCTGATATACATCCATGGCTGCCTGGACTTCATCCCATGTCACATTCTTATATGTGATTATATAATCAGCATTATTAGTTGAAACATTTGTTATAACAGCGTACTGTATCTCATCATTCCCCGTTGCATACAAAGCAAGATAATCGCCTGTATCAACTGTTGTATCTTCATCAAGTCCAAGTCCTGTTCCAAGACTGTCACTGCCATATGACATTTTATTCTTTGTAATTGTTATACTGTCATTATCCGGATCATTATCCTTATCATCAGCAACATTAACAGGAAGAACATCTGGAACAAAGAGTATCTCCTCTGCTGCCATACCCCTGTAAGAATATTCATTCCCCTTAGCTGATGTAATCTCAAAGAACGAAACATCATCATCAGATATAGCACTGCCATCTAATTGTGGCACAACATCCCCGTCATATACTGCAATCTTATCTCCTGCATTAAGTGTACTGTCCGAATATGTAAAGCTTCCTGTAGTTTTAACAGCTTCCTGACTTATTGTACCATCCTGTCCTACAGTCATTACTGTCACAGATATTCTGTCAGCCTTCTCTCCGTTAACATAAAGATTGCTTAAGCTTCCTGACTTTATATACTTAATGTCATCCCTAAGATTCACATTAGTTACATCCGGCTTATAAACTGTAAAATCATATTCTCTTATTGTCTGGTCATAACCTGTGAAATACAGCCTGTCATCTGAAAGTTCAAGACGGTAACCACAGCCTTCCTGCCATGTGCCATTGCATTTTATTATAAATGTATATGCCCCGTCATCTAATACACTTCCGGCTGTAATATCTATTGAAGTATTCTCAGAAGAATCGCTTACATTCTTAACTGATACTTTATTCTTTACTTCTTCTTTAGTTAACCTTCCGCTCTTATCAGTTACCGTAATTGTAAAATCATTTGCATCAACATCATAACTTCTTGCGTATGTATCTATACTGACTGTCTTAAGCTCCTGACCGTCAACCCATGATGCATATAATACAACATCACTTAAAAGTCTGTCTGTACTGGCAACATAATCTGTACAGTCCGCATCATAACACCATCCCAAAAATGTTGAGCCTGCCTTGCCCGGAACCGGAAGATCTGAAAGCTTTGTTCCCGCCTCATACACTGAGTTATCAAGTTCTGTTGCACGCCCCTGCTCATCTTTATCATCAGCATAAAGTGTTCCGCCATTAGTTTCATACTTAATATTATATTTTGTTGTTTCAAATGAAATATCAAAAGTAAGATTATCTGTGTATATTCCTGCATATTTAGGAATTTCCTGTAATCTTGTCATATATTTTCTTGTCTTGTCACTGCCTGTTGCTGTAAGCTCTGTTATTACTGAATTATTAGTAAGAGACAGCTTATTCTCTTCATTATATAATTCATATCCCAGCTTTACATCTCCATTCAGAAGATTCCATTCATTCTTAGAATAAACAGATACACTTACTTTATCTTTCTCATACAGTCCGCCTGCATGTCCCGATACTGTAAGATTCGTCTTGTCAGCATCTACGCTTTCAGGTATGTCAATGTAATAATAACGCTCAATCCATTTTGCATAAAGAACTACAACCCCTGTGTAATTCTCTTCTGAAATCTCCGTTACAGGACTACCTGTCAGTTCTTTATTATCATACCATCCTCCAAACTCATACCCCTGATTGACAATATCATCCTTATCCGGTAATTGCTCTGCCGGATATTTGTCTGGTGCATTATAGCCACTGACATAATGACCACCGTTAAGCTGATAATCAATCTCCTTTAACTGGGACAACTCATCATATGAAGACTGATTCCCTTCTGCATAATACATGCCCGGTATTGCTGCAGCAAGAATTGCAGAACATAAAAGTATACTCAAAAACCTCTTCATCCAAACGCCTCCTTTATGTTATAACCACATATACTAATATTTAGTTTTCCGTCTGCTATATATTGTAGTTATAATACCTTATTAAAAGACATTTGTGAGGTTACCTGCATGAATTACAAGTTTTTTGACATGAACGATAAGATTTATATATAGAAATTTAGTCTCATGCAATATATAATTAATCAAGAGATATTTTATACACTAAGCTATAATGAGGAAAATACTATGAAAATTGCTATATGTGACGATAATGAAGCTGAATTAAACAGAATCAGAGAGCTGTTAGAAATATATGCCTGTGACAAAGGTCAGAAGTTTTTTATAAAATGTTTCACAAGCAGTGTTGAACTGGCATCAACTGCTGAATTTGAGAAATATGACATATATTTTCTTGATATAATTATGCCAGTAATGGACGGCATTAATCTGGCAAGAGAAATCCGTGCCTTTGACAGATTTTCACCTGTAATCTTTCTGACATCATCTCCTGAATTCGCTGTAGAAAGTTACACAGTCAAAGCATTTAATTATCTTCTTAAACCTATAATTAAAGATGCTTTATATGATACGCTGGATGATATTCTTGATACATTTCATAAAGAACGCAATGATGCATATATTATAAAGAATAATTCAGGTATACATAAAATATACTTATCAGATATTATGTACGCTGAAGCTCTTAACCGGAAAGTAATATTATACCTTTCAGACAACGAGCAGGTCATGTCGACAGACGTATTCTCATCTATATGTGATACACTTATGACACATAAAGAATTTGCTCTTCCACACCGTTCTTTCATCGTTAATATGAATTACATCAAGACAATAGATACAGTCAGAATTGAATTAACCAACTGCAAAACTATCCCGGTTGCACAAAGACGCGTTTCGGACATAAAGAAACAATATCTGGATTTCCAGATGGAAGAATAACCTATAATATACATTTGGAGGAGAATTTAATGACAGACATAGTCTCAGTACTAAACCTTATTAATTATGGTTTTGTTTTAATATTCGGAATCATTGTATCCTTCTATTTTGCTGGAATACAATGGGAAGACAACAAGTGCCTTTTTATACTTACTACTGTAATATTTGCTCTGTTTCAGGCATTATTCTACGTGCTTTTAGGAGAAAATGTACTTTATAAATGTTATCCTGTACTGATACATATTCCTTTAATTCTTATTATCAGATATATATGCCACCAGAATATATACATATCATTCATTGCGGTTATGTCCGCTTATCTGATGTGTACACCCAGAAAATGGTTTGGAACCCTTGCAAAATATATATTCCCTGAAATCCCTATAATTTCAGATGTTGTAACAATTGTAATCACTATTCCACTTCTGATTGTGGTAATTAAATACATTTCACCTTACATAATAAAGCTCAAAGAAGAATCAAAAAACATTATTTCCATGTTTTTCCTTCTCCCTCTTACATATTATATACTTGAATATGCTCTAACCGTATATACTAACCTTCTATATACCGGCAAAGCCGTAATAATTGAATTCATGGACAGTTTTATTGTTGTATTATATTTTTTCTTGTCAATAGTGACACTCAGTATGTCCAACAAAAAAAATACAGCAGAGCGTGAAAACATCATACTTTCCGCAGCTGCAGCTCAGGCTGAAAAAGAAATATCTCAGCTTACAGATTATCAGAAACAGGCTGCGATATACAGACATGACTTAAGACACCATATGAATTTCATACAAAGCTGCCTTGCTGGTAACAATATGCAGCAAGCTCTTGAATATATAAATGAAATTAATAATAATCTGGATAACACAAGAATAACAAGATACTGCAGCAACGAAGCAATTAACCTAATATTATCTTCATATATAAATAAAGCCCATGACGCAGACATTTCCACACAGATATCAGTAACTGCCACTGATTTTTCAAGTTACAGAATTACTGATTTGTGCAGTCTCCTTGCAAATGCTTTAGAAAATGCAATAAATTCCTGTATAAAGCAGTGTGATAACGCTGTCTCAAAAGACAATAAGCGTCTTATAACAATTAAGTTGTTTGAAAAAAATAACAAAATATGCATCAACATAGCCAATACATACTTTGAGGAACCCCGATTCCGCAACCAGATTCCTGTAACTGATGAACCTGACCATGGCATTGGTGTCCGCAGCATAATTTCAGTAATAGAAAAATATAACGGCATATATGCATTTTTTACCAAAGACGGTACATTCTATTTTCAGGCTTGTATATAAAAAATGGGGACTGCACATACAGTCCCCATCTTTTATATTATTGTATTAATTATAATGTTACACCCTGCTTAAAGATTGCAAGATCATGGAATCCTGCTATCTCGGCCTTAACCTTCTTACCAGAAGCAACATCTAATACGAGCTGGAAGAGCTCCTTAGCTGCATCTTCAAGTGGAAGATCATCTGTAACAATTCTTCCTGCATTGAAGTCAATCCAGTTGCCCTTATTTCCTGCAAGTCTTGAGTTAGTTGCAATCTTAACTGTAGGAACTGGTGAAGCAAATGGTGTTCCACGTCCAGTTGTGAAAAGAACCATCTGTGCACCTGAAGCTGCACAAGCTGTAGCAGCAACAAGGTCATTACCAGGTGCGCTGAGAAGATTAAGTCCCTTAGTATTAACTGGCTCTGCATATGCAAGAACACCCTTTACTAATGAGCTTCCTGACTTCTGTGTACATCCTAAAGACTTGTCTTCAAGAGTTGTAATACCGCCATCCTTGTTTCCTGGAGAAGGATTCTCGTAAATCTCCTGACCATTCTTAATGAAGTATTCCTTAAAATCATTAATAAGATGAACTGTCTTCTCGAAAAGTTCCTTGTTAGCACATCTATTCATAAGAATTGTTTCAGCACCAAACATCTCTGGAACTTCTGTAAGAATAGTTGTACCACCCTTAGATACAAGCATATCTGAGAAAAGACCAACTGTTGGATTAGCTGTGATACCTGATAATCCATCAGAACCACCACACTTCATACCAATGATAAGTTCCTTTGCATTAACCTTTTCACGCTTAAATGTAGCAGCATAAGCCATAAGCTCGTTCATAAGCTTCTCTGCTTCTTCCTGCTCGTTCTCAACATCCTGAACCTGAAGGAACTTAACTCTGTCTGGATTAACCTCTCCGATATAATCCTTAAGAACTTCAATACGGCTGTTCTCACATCCAAGACCAAGTACAAGAACTGCACCTGCATTAGGATGATTAATTAAATCAGCAAGAATCTTTCTTGTATTCTCCTGATCTTCTGTTGTCTGTGAACATCCATATGGATGAGTAAATGCAACTACTTCATCTACTCCTTCTGGCTTGTTAGCTCTTGCTGTTGCTTCAATTGCTCTTGCAATTGAGTTAACGCATCCAACTGTAGGAACAATCCATACTTCGTTACGGACACCAACCTTGCCGTTCTCTCTCATATATCCATCGAAATAAGCTGGCTCAGTAGGCTCAACATCCTTATGTCCCTCTGGTTCATAAGTATATTCAAGTAATTCGCCAAGACCAGTCTTTAAGTTATGAGTATGAACCCATGCTCCAACCGGAATATCAGCCTGTGCAAATCCAATTCTGAAACCATATTTGATAACCGGATCACCATTCTTGATAGCCTTAATTACAAACTTGTGTCCCTGTGGAATATCTTCTACAGTTGTCACATCAATTCCTGCAACATTAAGAGTTGTGCCTTTAGCAATAGGCTTTAATGCTACAGCAACATTATCATCTTTATTAATCTTAATAAAATCCTGCATATATCCTCCAATTCAATTTGATTATTATATTAAATAAGAGCGGATGAATATAAAAACATCCGCTCTATAATCATTCAAAGAGCTATTAATTAGTCAGCTAAATCATTAACTACTGCTCTCATACCTCTTTCTCTGATATCTGTGATGTACTCAGTAATAACTTCTTCAAGGTTAAGAACCTTAGAAAGATCCTCGCCACCGAAGAACTTAGTATTGCTTAAGTAAGCATGTGTGAATTCCTTAGCAGACTTTCCTGAATTATCTCTGAAGAAATCAAGAACAGCCTTGTCATCTGTGATATTGTACTCTTCACCGTTTCTGTTACCCTTTAATACAATACCGCCGTTGAACTCAGCTTCTGTCTGTGATGTATAGAAGCTCATGAGTGCTGCGATAGAGAATGTAAGGTACTTAGGAAGCTTGTTAAACTTATTAACATATCCTAAGAATGAAGGTAAACATCTAGCTTCCCACTTAGATACTGAGTTAAGTGAAATGCTTAATAATCTATGGTCTACGAATGGGTTAAGGAATCTGTCAATAACAGCCTTAGCGAACTCTTCGCAATCTTCCTTAGAAAGTGAAAGTGTAGGAATAACTTCATTGTAAAGTGTCTCTTCCATGTACTTTCTGATTACAGGATCCTTCATAGAATTCTCTACATTGTCATTACCAGCAAGGAATGAAGCTAATACAAATGATGTATGAGATCCGTTAAGGATTCTTACCTTTCTTTCCTTATATGGATGATGATCCTTAGTAAATACTACGTTAAGTCCAGCTTCCTTGAATGGAAGTTCCTTCTCAAGCTGCTCAAGTGGAAGGTTAGAATCACTCTCTACAACCCAGAGACCGAATACTTCAGCTCTGTCGATAAGCTGATCCTCATATCCCCATTCCTCGCAAAGCTTAGCTGCGTCTTCTCTTGGATATCCTGGAACAATTCTATCTACGAGTGTTGGGCAGAATGAACAGTAATTGTTAACCCAGTCCTTGAATCCATCTTCAAGACCCCAAAGCTCAATAAACTTCATGATGCACTTCTTTAATTCAATACCATTATCAGCGATAAGCTCACATGGAAGTAAGATAAGTCCCTTATCTGCTGCCCCGTTGAACTTCTGATATCTCTTGTAAAGGAGCTGTGTAAGCTTTCCTGGGTATGTCTTAGGAGGACGTGCATTAGGATCGTTATCTGTCTCGTCAAATACGATACCAGCCTCTGTTGTATTAGAAACGATGAATCTAAGAGTCTCGCTTGTACCATACTCAATGTACTTGTCATAATCCTCAATAGCTGCAACTGCATCTACTACTGATGTAATCTGACGTGTGATTTCCTTAGGCTCTCCATCAACAAAACCTCTTAACTGAAGTGTATACTGGCATTCCTGATCATGGAATCTCTCAAGTGTACCGAACTCGATAGGCTTAACGATAACAACACCACCGTTGAAATCTGTCTTCTCATTAGTTACATCGAAGATATAATCAACGAATGCTCTAAGGAAGTTACCCTCACCGAACTGCATAACCTTAACAGGTCTGTCAACTGCATGTGTAATACTCTTGTTTAATCTCTGCATCTTAAATCTCCTTTTTTCATTGGGAATAATCCGTTCTACGATAACGGTCCCTGATTATTAACCAGTAAATGGTATGTAAATAAGTGCATGTAAGCGCTTTCATAAATAAAATATACTTAAAAATGCTCTAAGTCAATACATTTTTCTTCTTTTTAAAAAAATCTTACATTACACTTGTTTTTATAATAATACCATTGTATAATTCATTTATCAATATGTAAGCGCTTACATTTAATAATTTTTTATCAATTTATGTTAAACGATACATTTACATTCGTCAAGAGATGAGGTCGCACATGAATATTAATATATATGATGTTTCTAAAAAAGCTGGTGTATCCATAGCAACAGTTTCAAGGGTTCTTAACGGCAACACCAGGGTTTCTGAAAAGACAAGAGACAAAGTTATTAATGCAATGAAAGAATTAGACTACACTCCTAATGTATTTGCAAGAGGATTAGGTCTTAATACTATGAAGACAATTGGCATTATGTGCATAGATTCATCTGATATATACCTTGCCAACGCTGTTTACTATCTTGAACAGGAGCTTCGCAAATACAACTACGACTCTATTCTTTGCTGCACTGGTAAAGATTATAATAATAAGAAGAATTATCTCGAGCTTCTTTTGAGTAAAAGAGTTGACGGAATTATTCTTGCAGGTTCACAGTTTGTAGAAAATACCAGTGAGCATAATAACGACTACATTATTAATGCAGCTAAAGATGTCCCCATAGTGCTGGTCAACGGCTATCTGGACGCTGCCAACATTTATTCAGTAATGTGCAATGATGAAGAAGCTGTATACAATGCAACAAAACTCTTGATAAATAATTCACATCGTAATATAGTTTATTTATATACGAGTACTTCATACAGTGGCATGAATAAGTACCGCGGCTATCTTAAAGCAATTAATGAAGCCGGTATTACTCTCCCGGATGAATTCCATCATCTGTGTGGCAAGAACATATCTCATGCCAGGGATTATCTTACATATCTATATGATAAAGGTATGAAGTTTGATGCCGTTATGACATCTGATGACTCTATCGCTGCCGGTGCTGTCAAGTTTGCACATACTCACGGAATCAGAATTCCTGAGGATTTAGAGGTTATTGGATACAATAACTCTGTTCTTTCATTATGTACAGAACCTGAACTTACCTCTATTGACAGTAAGGTTGAGGAACTATCCTCATGCGCGGTAAGCGTGCTAATGAAGGTTTTATCCGGTGAAGATGCTGACAATCACAGTATCATCGCCGCTGATATAATAAAACGCAACACAACAATATTTTAATTCACAGGAGGATTATGAATCATGAAACAGTTCATGGACAAAGACTTTTTACTTTCAACTCCAACAGCTCAGCATTTATTCCACGATTATGCAGCTAAGATGCCAATACTTGACTATCACTGCCATATCAACCCTAAGGAAATCGCTGAAGACAGAAAGTTCGAGAACATCACACAGGTATGGCTTGGTGGCGATCATTACAAGTGGCGTCAGATGAGAACTAACGGTGTTGATGAGAAGTACATCACAGGTGATGCTTCTGACCGCGAGAAGTTCCAGAAATGGGCTGAGACTCTTGAGATGGCTATCGGTAACCCACTTTATCACTGGAGCCACCTTGAACTTCAGAGATACTTCGGATACAACGGTATTCTCAACGGCGATACAGCTGAGGAAGTATGGAATCTCTGTAATGCAAAGCTACAGGAAGATTCTATGTCAGTTCGTAACCTTATCAAGCAGTCAAATGTTACATTAGTTTGTACAACAGATGATCCTGTTGACTCACTTGAGTGGCATCAGGTTCTTAAGGATGATAAGACATTTGACGTACAGGTACTTCCTGCATGGAGACCTGACAAGGCTATGAACATCGAAAAGCCAGAATATCTTGATTACCTTGAGACATTATCTAATGTAAGCGGAATTAAAGTTAATTCATTCGCTTCATTAATAGATGCTCTTAGAAACCGTATGGATTTCTTTGCTTCTATGGGATGCTCAGTATCTGATCACGCTCTTGAGTATGTAATGTACAAGCCATACACAGAAGAAGAAATCGAAGCAATCTTTGCTAAGAGATTCTCAGGTTCTGCTATCACAACAGAAGAGATGAACAAGTTCAAGACAGCATTCATGGTATCTGTAGGTAAAGAATACAATAAGCGTAACTGGGTAATGCAGTTACATTACGGTACAATCCGTGATAACAACAGACTTCGTTATGACCAGTTAGGACCAGATACAGGTTATGACTGCATCAATACATATGACTGCTCTGCTGAGATGGCTCAGTTCCTTAACGCACTTAACGCTACAGATGAGCTTCCTAAGACAATCATTTACTCACTTAACCCTTCAGTTAACGCTGCTATCGGAACAGTTATCGGATGCTTCCAGGATTCTAAGGCTGTTGGCAAGATTCAGCAGGGTTCAGCTTGGTGGTTCAATGATCATAAGGTTGGTATGACTAACCAGATGACAAGCCTTGCTAACTTAAGTCTTCTTGGTAACTTCATCGGAATGCTTACAGATTCAAGAAGCTTCCTCTCATACACAAGACATGAGTACTTCAGAAGAATCATGTGCGAGCTTATCGGTGGATGGGTAGAGAATGGTGAATACCCAGCAGATGAGAAAGCATTGAAGAAGATTGTTGAAGGTATCTCATACAACAACGCTGTAAGATACTTTGGATTTGATCTTTAATTCATATTCTTAACGAGAAAAAGCAGTTATCACAATTAATGTGGTAACTGCTTTTTTATGCGATGTCATAATTAATTATCAGCTTTACTTATAAGGCTGCCACTGTTCTCAAACAGAATATTTTTCATTTCATCCTCAAGTTTTCTCAATGTCAGACTTCTTAAAACCTACCAAATCTCCGAATTTCATCTGTTTCGTATGTCTTTTTCACCCCACATGCTTGTTTTCTCCGCCAAAAAGCCCACTAAATCATCCCTTTTATTGATTTCAGTAGGTCTTTTCCCAGCTTTTTACCTCTCATCACGCACTTTTCACGCTCAAAAGACCTATTAAATTCATTATTGCTACAAGTTCAGTAGGTTTTGTCACACATGTATCATCACTTTATCATTCAAAAAGACCTACGAAACACACACAATATAGTTTTCTAATAGGCATTTCTGCCTGATTATATTATCCACATTAAAATTAAAAGATGCAGCCACCACACTTCATGATAACTGCATCAATAATAATTATACCTAACTACTTATTCTGTTTCTCTAACAACTTCTTTAATCTGGCTATTTCTGCATCCTTTTCTTCTAATTGTGCCCTATTTTCTTCTAATTGTGAGTCTTTTTCTTCTAACCGTGCCCTATTTTCTTCTGCCTGCACCTTCAACTCATCAATCTCATCCTTCATCCTGTCAACCATCAGCTCTGCCGTATTCCTGTCTAATATCCTTAACGCCTCAGAAAACATACTGAGCACCTCCTTTGGTCTCTCCAAATACTCATTAATATCAAGACGTACTGATTGCAAGTCAGGAAATATCTCTATCAACTGCTCTATCTCCTCCGGTGTCTCGGCTACAAATAACGACAGGAACTTCAGGCGGTCAAGCTTCATCTTCTCAGTCACCTGCTTTTCACTGTACTGCGTTCTGTCATAATCGTATTCCGTCACCTCGGTACGCCCTTTTCTAATATCAGAATATCGGTATTTCTTAAATGTGTCAAGGCTTACCAACACATAATCCTGCAAAAGATTTATCTTAATTCCAGTATTAAACTTTGTTTTGCCGACATGAAAATATAATGCCTCATCAATCTCGCTGATAAGACTGCTGCTGCTGTTCTCAAACAGAATAATAGTATGAACTGGTCGCATATCCTTATATGAGGGTTTTGACGTACCATTCATAGAACCCCTAAACACACCAGCATCTCCTATCTCACGGTTTCCAGTAATCATCTTATACTGGCGCAACACAAGGTCTGCCGAGTAACACGATATTCTCTCTGCCTGAAAATCATAAGAAATCTTCTGAATTTCAATGTTTGCAATACTTCCATCAGACATCATCACAACCATATCCATAATAATCATCACACCAAGGAACTGTGAATCCTCATTAGGGAACACCTCAAGAACAGTAACCTTCTGCCCCAGCAGACAACTCACCAGCTCTGAAAGCCTGTCCCTTCTCTCAACCGGATTAAATATCTTCTTAAAGAACGGATCATATAATAACGGAAGTGACTTCCTTCCCTTCAGAAAATCCTCATACCTCCCAATCCATTCTTCATTACTCTTAAGATAACCATATGCACTCAGGCTCCATGAATCCCCTTTAATCTGACGCATGGCTGTATCATAATAATCCTTCTTCTCACCAAACTCCATAATACATTTACAACACCAGTGTTACTTCCTCCTCTTAATTAATAAACATGCACATTTATATATGTACAGTATCATATATATAGAAAAGTGTAAATATACTTGTCGTATTCTGTAGTCTTTGCGTCGTCATCTGTTGTTTTTTCGTCGAATCAGATTATCTCTTAATATCCAATCATAAATTCATATAAATCTTCCAATGCTTCCTGCAAATCAGCATTTTTCTCTCTGGAAATCAATTGTGACAACTGCATCGTACAGTATTCTTCAATTATAATTCTTGAGTATTCATCCATTTGTATCCACCATTCTCTTTCATATTATTTATCAAATAATACCCTAAATCTAAGCAAAACGCCAACTAATAATCTGCCCATGCTAATAATACTTTAGATTATTATAAATGTTTATTTATATCTAATCATACTAACATATGAAGTGAACAGTATGATTTAACGAACAGAAGGTATCCTGTTGCGGATAGACGGTACGCTAGTGTGGCTGAATTAGTGATGATTCGGTAATTATAACTTTCAAAATTGTTTGCTAGTTGTACAATTCGTTAAAATTGTACAACTTGTGCAACTGGATTATTACTGTTATAGCAAATTTTTCGGAGTATTTGTAGGTACATGGGTTGGAGCGTTTACGTCAAAAATAGGAGTATACCATAAATGTACAGAAAATGCAGCAAAATCAGAGGATTCCGCTGCATTTTTACACATATAAGAAGGTTATTTTATACTGTCGATAGCCTTAGGCTGTTCAATATCAAGCCTGGACATAAGCCAGTCAAACCGTTTCCATGTGATAGGCTTTACTTCCGATGAATTCCTTGTCCATCTGTATCTTCCTTTCACATCAAGCCGCTTATAAAGCAATGTTATCCCGTCAGGTTCTTTTAATAAAATCTTTATCCTGTCGCATCGTGTAACACAGAACATATATATAGAATTCCTGTTTATTTCCTGTCCCATCATGTCATAGACAATGGCACACAAAGCATTGATAGATTTATGCATATCAGTTTTGCCTGTCTTTTATAGCAATCTGTAATAAATTCAAAACGCTGTTCAAGCAAATACGGTGACGAAGCCATATGTCCAACCTCCATAATTATTTAATTGATATACTAATTATGAATGGTTTATTGGTGAAAATAAATCCACTATTTTTATTTAGTGCTTACTTCATAAATACTGATAATGTCATTATTATCAATTTCTAAAGTAATTCCATTAATAAATACAACTTGATTTTATTAATGTTATATCAAATTTTCAAACCTATTGGTAGGTACATGTGGATGCATTTACCTACCACTCATTAGTTCTGCACTGAAAGGAGCATGTCGATAAAAAATGCAATCTATTAAATCTCGCAAATTACATTTTTTAATATACTATTTTATTTAACACTTTCCTTATCTGTAGGAATTAAAGACAATTTAATTCAAATAAAAAATTAATATAATGATTAAGTCAATCATTCCCAAGTATTTGTACTCAAATTATATTTCTTAATAATCCTAGCCGGAACTCCAGCAACTACTGAATAGTCTGGTACATCTTTTGTCACAACAGCCCCAGCGCCAATAACACAATGTTTACCTATTGTAACTCCAGATAATATTTCTGCCTTTATTCCAATCCATGAACCTTCTCCTATATGGACAGAACCATTTGAAAATATTCCTTGTTTATGGACTGGATATTCAATATTTCTATATTCATGTGAATGATCTGTTATATGAACATATGCAGCAAAAAGGACATCATCTTCAATAACAACATTATATGCAGAAGCAAAACGATTATATGGTCCAATATGTACATTATTACCAATTAAAATCTGTCCTTTGACTCCCTCAGAATTAATCACATACATTTGAGAATCATGTTCTATTGTCGTATTATTTCCAATTATTATATTTTTCATATTTTTAAATTCAACATTTTCATATATACGTATTTTTTTAATTCGTTTTTTTGTTGCAAAACAATAAATTACCCCACGCATTCTTGCTAAACCTTTTTTTATTAGGGATAGATTTTTAAATACTGGAATAAAATATAGTAAATTTATAAATATTAAAATAAAATCAAAGCATAATAGAATTAATAATATATTCATTATTGTATCCCCATCTCATTTAAAAAGTTGTTTTATCTTAGGATTTTTTAAGATACATGCAATCATTGGAACTATAAATATTAAACAAAATATCAATCTGAATTTAAGACTATCAATAAATAATAAATCCAATATAAAACTAACAATTACTATATTTGAAAGAATAAAGAAATTTTTCAAAGGTATAATATAAAACTTTATTAGCGCCTTCGATATTATCAAATGTAAAATTAAATAACAGCAATAAGAAAATAAAGTTGTATATGCAGCAGCAATAAATCCATATAAATTAATAAATATATAGTTTGTAACAACATTTATAATGGCTGCAATTAAAGTTCCTATCATAATATAATGTGTTTTTTTTGTAAAATATTCCGCTGGCACTATTACATTATATATAAATAAAACAAATGCATCTAATATCATTGGTAAAGCTACATATTTACCTGAAATATAATTATCCCCACCTAAAAAAATCACTAATTCTGGACTTAAAGTCATAAGACATATAGTTAAAATTGCAAAAAAGCAGGTTAAATAAGATGCATTTTTCTGAATTTTATATACCTTTCTTTCTTGAATTTGCTCATAAAACCACGTTTGCCATGTAGTACCAATTGAATCTGTAATAATTGTTAATATTAGCTTTATATTGCCTGCAAGGCTATAAATACCCGCCTCTGAATTTCCGACTATTGCTCTTATCATAATCCTGTCAAATTGAGATAACAATACCTGCGATATCCCATGAGGAACAATCGGTAAAGAATATTTCAATCCAAACTTCCAATATTTTTTGTTAAAAATTGGTTTTGATTTTTTATAAAGTTTTTTCAATAAATATATAGCAATTCCAAATACAACAATTGTTACACCCAACATTCTGCCAATATCTTTATATCCTCTAAATAATGTAACAATAAATAAAAGTGATATAAATATATTACCAACTGAGTTAATACATGCTATTACTAAATATTCTTTATAATTATACTCTAATCCAATTCTTTGATTATACAATGTAATAATTCCACTTCCAAAACTATACATCACTAATAGTATTAATATTAGAGTGGAAAAATCCAAAAGAGCAGAAATATACTTACCAAATAAAAAAATAATCAATAAAAGTATACCAGATATTACAAAATAAATTAATGTTATAGAAGAAGTGTATTCATCTATTTTTTCTTTAAACTCAACTTTAGCACTTCGTAAACTCATATATAATGCAAAGCTAATAATTATACATAAAATTGCATCATATGCTAAAAATGTGTTGTAAACACCAAATTCTTCTGTTGTTAATAATCTACTAAATAATGGTATTGATAAAAAATTAATTCCTTTTATTAAAATATTGCCTATCGTATATCCAATTCCTGCCGACAAAGCTTTATTCTTATTTGACATATTATTTGCACCTTTTACATATTAATGAAAATATTTTTCTTCCAAGATATCAGCAATTCTTTTGCATGCATTACCATCGCCATATGGGTTATTTGCATGTGACATTTCATTATATACATTTTCATTTTCTAACAGTTCTTTAAAATTATTATATATATTTTCTTCATTTGTGCCTACTAGTTTTAAAGTACCTGCGACTATGCCTTCAGGTCTCTCAGTAGTATCTCTCATAACTAAAACTGGTTTACCTAAAGCTGGAGCTTCTTCCTGAATTCCTCCAGAATCAGTTAAAATCAAATAACTATGCGCCATTATATTGTGACAATCAAATACTTCTACAGGATTAATAATATGAATTCTATCACAATTAGACAATTCCTCACTTGCAATTTTTTGTACAATCGGATTCATATGTATTGGATACAATGCTTTAACATCAGGATGTTCATCCATTACTCTGCGAATAGCCCGAAACATATTACGCATAGGTTCACCTAAATTTTCTCTACGATGTGCTGTTATAAATATCAATTTGCTTCCTTTAGCCCATTCCAATTCAGGATGAGTATATTCTTTTCTGACTGTTGTTTTAAGTGCATCAATTACAGTATTACCAGTTACCCATATTCTAGAAGGATCTTTACCTTCTTTTATTAAATTCTCCCTAGCTTTTTCAGTGGGTGCAAAATTATATTGTGATATAATTCCAACTGCTTGACGATTAAATTCTTCAGGAAATGGTGAATAAATATCATATGTCCTAAGTCCAGCTTCTACATGACCAACAGGAATTTGCTTATAAAAGCATGCTAATGCCGTTACAAATGTAGTTGATGTATCACCATGTACCAATACCAAATCCGGTTTAGAAACATCCAATACTTCCTTAAATTTAATTAAAATATTAGTTGTAATATCAAATAAAGTTTGTTCCTTTTTCATAATTGATAAATCATAGTCCGGTATGACTTTGAATGTTTCAAGTACTTGATCTAACATTTGTCTATGTTGTCCAGTAACACATACAATAGTTTCTAAATTTTTCCTTTCTTTTAATTCATTCACTAATGGACACATTTTTATAGCTTCAGGTCTTGTACCAAAAACGAGCATTACTTTTTTCATTTATATTCTCCTTATTTCATAATATCATTGGAAATTTCGAAATATTCTTCAACATTCTTTCTTTCGCTTTTTAGAACCTTCACTTTATCTTTATAATTTCCTACACTTAAAACAGTTGTAATTTCATAATTTGACGGAATACTAAGCATTTTTTTTATATTATCACTATATTTATAACCTATAGGCCACTGATAAATACAACTAGCAACATTTAAAGATGTTAATGATAATGTAAGGTATGCGGAAAAAATACCAGCATTCAGATACCATTGATAAACTTCAAAATAATCAAATGCTGTAATATCGGAGCAAATAAATAAAAATATAGCTTTTTCATTTTTTGTTCCACTATTTCCTGGAATATATTCTGCTATTTTTTGATTTATTTCTTTATTCATAGAAAAAAAAACTTTTGTCATTTGCCTATTACACGCAGATGGAGATAATCGACAAATATCAATTGCTTTAATTATAATTTCTTTATTCACATATTCATTTGAATACTCTCTTACAGAATGTCTCTTTTTACAAAGTTGATAAAATTGATTTGAATCCTCAAAAAATAAATTCTTTTTATAAATTTCATCTACTCCAACTGACCACAAATCACTTTTTTCCTTTATCTCATCAAATCCCTTTAAAAAAAAAGTATCTAATTTATTTCTATCTCTATGATCTTTATATGCTTGTAATATACTACATGCTTCATTGAACTCAAAACAATTATTATTACCAGATATTTCTGCTTTTTTTATTAATTCAAATAAATCCTTTGCTTTTCGTTTTCCAAAATCAATACGTGAATCACATAGTGATATGCCTTTTTCCAAACTATGTGATAATAGCATCATTCTCCACTTTATTGTGGCTTTGTTTGAAAAAACAAAACCTAAATATTTCACATTTACAAATAATTGTCTAATTTCAATAATCAATAATCTAAAAGTATTCCTCAAATATTTAGCCAAAGTTTTCATTTAAAATCCTCCAAAACAGTTTTAAAATCTTTAATATAATGTAAAGAGTTATATCGTATATCCTCCATACATTTATTTGAATACTTACGTATTTCTTCAAATTTATTGATATATCCAATTGTAATATCAAAAGCCTCTTCAGTACTTAAACTTTGACCATCAATCAAGTATTTATAATTTAAATCATCATAAACCCCTGCAAATTTTCTTGAATATGCAAATGGAATGCTACAGACTCCTGAGGAAAAAGCTCCAATTGATGCATGCATTCTAGAAGCTATTAATATATCCAATGAAGAAATATAGCTTTTTACATCAATAACTGTTTCGAAGTTATCTCGATATATACATTTTTTATATTTATTTTGTATTTCCTTTAAAACTTTACAATCATTATCATAATAATCTTCTCCTTCTCTTTCTGTGCAGAGCACATGAGGAACTAGATAAATCTCATATTTGTCATTTCTAATAAGCCATTCTATTAATAATTCATGATATTTTATATAATCAACATTTAATGAAATATTATTATTTTTCATTTTTTTGTAATTCCACAATAACCCAGAAATGTTAATGCCAATTTTTATTTTATTCTTTTTATTATATAAATTATCATATGGTAATGAAAATGCCAAATCATATGTAGTAAAAGGGGTTATATTTTTGCATTTTAATTCATCAGTTATATAGTGCGTTGATTTTTTATCTCTCGAATAAACTTTATATGCTTTATTTATAATTATTTTTGACCATTGTTTAAAAAACCAATTATTGAATGGTCCATATGTCTGAGGCATTAAAACTAGAGGCTTATTATTTAATAATACAAACGATTTTAAAAGGTTAGTTTGAATCAACCATTTCTTACCATAAATATCAGAGAAACTATCACCATGTGTTATATCTAAAATTATATTACATTCGTTTAACAGTATTTTAAATTCTTTCCAAAAATTTTTCGATTTGATTTTTATTTTTACATTTTTAAATTTAATATCAGGAAATTTATCTGGTATTTTCCCTAATGAGTCATGGATATTAAATACAACAATTTGCAAATCCTCTGTGATTGAATTTAAGATTGGCATTACAGCATAGGATAAAGCCTCACATCCCTTATTGGAAGATTCAAATTCAAAACCTAATAATCCAATTATCATACTTTAATCCTCCCTACTTTAATTATTTTCTTTTTGATATTTCTATACACATTATTCTTATTATTTTCGTCAGTAATAAGAACAAACCTATTTCTATATATTAACCACATAATTAATAATTGCCATATTATCTGGAAATCATAAGATCGATTATCAAAGGAAGAAAACATCCATAGTGGAATCCAAAAGAAATAAGAAATATACATTAATGCACTTTGTTCTTTTATTAGTCTCCTAGTAAAAAATAAAGCAATTAAAAAAGTTATAACTATAGGTATAAAAGATAAAACGTCATAATCATAATAAAAATCCCAAAATGTTGTAGCAACAGCTGCTCCTTTGCATCTTATCATATTTGCTCTAGAACTTGCTCCTCCATCCAGTCCAAATATATTGTCAAACTGCAATAGTCCAAAATATAAACATCTAAACGAGTTTAATCCTATAAAGTTTTGCTTACAAGCTGTATATTTAATATTATAATCTAGGTTATCGAATGATAAAGCAAAATATCCATAATAATAAGAAAGAAAATCAGATGGACTATCTGGTCCAGTATATGATATACCTTTTGAATAAACAGTTTTATACTTTCCAAAGGAATTCATTCTATCATTACCAATCTCCATCCCTTTTCCAACTATAAATATAAACACTATTGTAATCAATGCGATTATTAATAACCTGCTTTTCTTTTTTTTAATAACCATTTCATTTTTAATAACTTTTTTTTCTTGGCTTAAATAACAAAATAATAAAAAAGAACCAACTTGTATTAATGCTATTCCCGCATCAACACGTGCCGATTTTGAAACAACATTAATTAAAAAAGAACCAACCGCATAAACTATATATTTAATTTTCTTAGTTGAAAGGAATTCAATAACATCTCCTATTACAACTACATAAGTTGCAGTAGTAATAAAATATATAAAAGGCATCCTACCCGTATGTACATCTAATCCGTTTAAACTTGGAAAATAATATCCAGACAAATACTTGTTTTCTAACAGAACACATATAATATATACTATATTATACAATTCCATAGGGATCACACTCTTTTTCTTTATAAATTTAACATTTTTTATAACAGAAATTGATTTTGTATTCACAAAAGCAAATATAATACATATTATATCAAGTCCAATAAATATTAAATAAAATATACTACTTCTTTTTTCTATGTGATAAGAAGACCAATTAACAAATGATAAGAAAAGTGGTATATAAACCCCAAACAATGTATAAGTTAAAATTGAAAAATAATTTTTATAATGAATTATATTCCATATAATACATATAATTGAAAATATCGAAAAAATCCAAAATATAGTATCCATTATTATTTTTCTCCTGTTTCTTCTAATGCTTCTTTAATAGCATTTAAATATCCATACTTATTTTTTTCATCTGGTTCTAAATAACCGCCTTCGGCCCATTCATTCCAAGAAAAAACAAATATCATGTCTTTTTTGTATTCATTTTTTGCTTTGATAATTTGTTTTTTGAAATATTTTTTAAATTTTTCAGGAGATGCACCATCAACCACAAAACCTTTTATTCCTCTTCGTGGTGTATTATCCCAATCTACAAATGCACCAGGAACACATTTTGAATTTCTAGGTTTCATATTATTAATATAGTGCCATAATTCGTCATAACTATAATGTTTAAGTTTGTTAGATTTAAGTTTTTCCCTAAGATTAATTCCTGCTTTATTTTCAAAAAAAGTAATTATACTTTTTTTGAAAATTTCATATTGCTTATGTTTATCCATTTGTTTAAATACTTGAGCACAATTTGGATGATACTCTAATGCAAAATCGAAATGACTTTCATCGCAATTCGGTGACACAGTAAATCCTGCATGTTGATATGCAAACGCAATTCCATCAAATCCATTTTCATGGGCCAATTTATTCCATTCTTCTAGCATAGGATTCAAACAATCAATAAGCTCCGGTCTGTATAAAACAAACAAAGGTTTATTATTACATTTAATGTATCTTTCATCTTTAAAATACGGAAGTAAATATTCAAAATGTTTTCTCCACTCTTTTTCTGCCCCATACCTCTGCTGTATTAAAACTTTAGCTTCTTTTCCACTCCACGCATTTGTCCAATGTTCATTAGCCCAACAAATACAATAATGCGTTTTTAATTTTTTGTTATTAAGATATTTTTCTACAGGTTTTTCCAACAAAAGTTTTCCATCAAACCAATAATGATAAAAGCAAAATCCATAAATGTCATATTTCTGTGCAAGTTTATCTTGCCATTCAAGTGTTTCATCATTCAGTAAATTATAATAATTATCATTTAATGGAATTCTTGGCTGATTATGTCCTTTATACAAAGGTGTTGCTTTTTTTACATTAACCCATTCTGTAAAACCTTTTCCCCACCATTCATCATTCTCAGGTATACAATGAAATTGAGGTAAATAATATGCAATAACCTTCATTTTAATTCTCCTTTTCTAATTCTTTATATATATATATAATTCTCTTTTCCATTACATCCCATGAAAAGTTTTGTTGGTAAACTGATTTAATTCTTTCACTGTCTTTTTTCCAACAAAATATATTATTTCTGATTTTAAAAAGTGCTTTTCTTAAATCCTCTTTATTATTATCTATTGTTATTCCCAAATGGTATTCTTCTACCAATTTATCCATCCCTGTATTATGAACCATAATTGTAGGTTTTCCTAAATACATAGCTTCATAAAACTTATTTGGTGCAGCGAAAGTATTATTTTTCAAACTTGGATCATATATTGCAGGAATCACATCACATTGTTTTTCTAAATTAATAACATTTTCATATTTCATTTTCCCGTAATAAAAAATATTATCATATTTAATAGCATATTGCTCAACTATATCTTTGAGAGGACCAGTGCCACCACAATGTAATTCGTAATTTTTTTCACTTGCAACAATTGATAACAGATCCTCTATCATTCTTTTCGTTGTTAAATTGCCTACATATACAATTTTCATTCTTCTATCAAAATTTTCATTTTGATTTTCGATATCAATATCAATATCTGGTGAATTATGTATCACAACTACATTATCTAATGGTTTCCATAGTTGTGTTCTTCTTTTTTCAGAACATATAATTACATAGTTACATTTTTTCATTGTCAAATAATCAAGTCTTTTTATCATACTATATAGTTTACCGTTACAATCATGTGCATCAGCATAATCGTCAAAAACATCATATATTATTTTCTTTCTAAAAAGTCTTGAAAATATTAAACAAACAAATGCCGTATCAAAATTAACACAATGTATAATATCAATCTTTTTTCTATTTTTTAATAACCACTTTAATAAAAATATTTCATATTTTAATAAATATCTAATATTAGATTTAAATCCCTGTGTTTTTTTTACCTTTATACCAATTGATTCAATTTTTACATTAACGTTTCTAATAATATCATTTTTGATTTGTAAAGAATAATTTCTGTCTTTATTCCATTCTAGAACATGAACATTAAAACCATTCTTTATAAGTGTTGCTATCTCTTTTTGTGCTCTTGAATCTGAATCTATTTCCAAATCAAAAATATATGCTACTTTATTCTTCACAAAATCTTTCTTCCTTTCTAAACAGAGATTTACAGACATTTAAAGCAGAAGCCACCGTTGCATCCATATCATAATACTTATATTCTCCCAAGCGTCCTCCAAAGATTACATTTTTTTCTTTGTCAGCTAATTTTTTGTATTGCTTATATAAATCACTATTTTTTTTATCATTCACAGGATAATATGGTTCATCACCTTGTTTCCATTCCGATGAATATTCTCTAGAAATAATTGTCTTAGGTATATCATCACCATTTTCATCTTTTCCAAATTCAAACCATTTGTGTTCAATGATTCTCGTATATGGTGTTTCACTATCTGTATAATTTACAGCTGCATTACCCTGGTAGTTTGGAATATCTAGAATTTCATTTTCAAACCTAACTGATCTATACTCTAATGCTCCTAATTTATACTCAAAATATGCATCAATGGGTCCTGTATATATTATTTTCTTTGCCAATTTATTTAGCTCATCTCTATGTTCTAAATAGTTACAATTCAATTTAACTTCAATTCCATCTAAGATTTTTTCAATCAGCTTAGTATATCCCCCTATAGGAATTCCTTGATATAATGCATTAAAATAATTATTATCAAAAGTTAATCTTACAGGTAATCTTTTTATAATAAATGGAGGAAGTTCTTTACAATCTCTTCCCCACTGTTTCTCTGTGTAACCCTTAATCAATTTTTCATAGATATCTCTTCCAACTAATGAAATAGCCTGTTCTTCCAAATTCTTAGGTTCACTAGTAATTTCTTTTTTTTGTTCATTAATCTTAGCCATTGCCTCCTGTGGAGTCACTACTCCCCACATTTTATTAAAAGTGTACATATTAAATGGTAATGAATATAATTCACCCTTATAATTTGCTATTGGACTATTCGTAAATCTATTAAATTCAGCAAACTTAGTAATATAATCCCATACATTCTTATCATTTGTATGAAAAATATGTGCCCCATACTTGTGAAAGTTAATTTCTTCTATTTTTTCTGTATAGATATTTCCACCTACATTATTTCTTTTATCTATCACAAGAACTTTATAGCCTTTACTTGTTGCCTCATGTGCAAAAATCGAGCCATAAAGTCCTGCTCCTACTATTAAATAATCAAGCATACCTATTGTCCTTTTATTCCTATTTTTCTTTTTATAAAATTAGTTCCTTTAACTACCCAATTTTGTTTTTCCATAAAAATATATGGTATATCAATATAACTATAATTATTTGTATTTAACCAAACATCTAATAATCTTTCACTGACAAAACCAAATACTCTTGAATCATTTTTGTTATATTGAGAAATATCTAATCTACTTTCTAATTCAAATAAAATAGTAAATAGCCATTCACAATACTCATTAAATTTGTCTCTTTTCATGATAAACATATTAAATCTATGCCCACTGGTGCTTTTCATACTTTTATCAAATTCACTAATATATTCTGGATACTTTTTAGCTATAATTTTTCTAGTTGTATCAAGATCTATAGCATGATGAGCATGAGCATATTGACTGTAGTTTGTTTCAATATAATAATTCCTAGGATTAGGTAAAATAATATCTGTCTTTTTTAATAAATCACTCACTTGAGATGTTGTTAAAATTTTTTCTTTCTTTGTTCCTTTAACTCCTTTAATGCAAAAATGTCTTCTATAATGTGCCAATCCAACATAATCCGCTTTTAAATTTTTCCATGCCCAATATAAACCAGTTAATTCACAATAATTTGCATTTTTACTACTAATATTTTTACCTGTATTGTCTTTTATGTAACCTAAATCATAATCTTTCCCTTCTGCGCCAACTTGAATCGGCAGATACATACTGTCTTCAGGCATCCAATATTCCTTATGTGTAGCTACAATAATTTTTATACCGCTCATTTTTTCTCCTACGATTATTTCAAATACTTTTTACCACAATCCTCAAACCAGTCCCTAAAACTCTCCTCTAATGTGTAATGGAACTTATAATCAGTTGCTGCCAGTTTCTTGCCACATATATTTGTTGACACCATAAGTTTCTTAACTCTGGCTGGGTGTATTCCTATCTTCTTGCCACCAATAGGTCCTACAATTCTTGCCACTGTCATAAGCAGACCTCCTGGGATTAATGGAATATGTCTCTTCATTCCAGTTGCCTTCTGCATTGTTGTGCATATCTGCTCTATGTTGTAAGCCGGCTCAAATGTACAGTTAAATATATCAACACCAGGATAATCATTATCTATCATTCTGTACTTGAAGAATCTGACAAGTTCCTTAACATATATGCAAGCTTTGATTGTATCTTTACGACCTGTGTATACAAAATAATGTTTTTTCTGACCCCAGTAGAGTCGTGTCATATTTCCATGTTCACCTTTTCCATACACAATTCCAGGACGCACAATTGTCAGTTCTCTTGCTGGATTCTTTGCCTGCCATATCATATGAATTTTCTCTGCAGTGAGTTTACTTATTCCATATGGTGTATTAGGTGTTGGAATTGTAGCTTCTGTCTTTAATTCCTCTGCCGCACCATAAGGTGCTATTGAACTTGTGAAAAGAATCTTATCTATGTTGTATTTATCTGCAAATGCAGTAACATTCTCTGCACCAAGTATATTCGTTTCAAAATACGCATAATCTGGATGCCCGGGTGTTCTATGCACTGCAGCAAGATTGAATATAATGTCATTGCTTGTTGGCTGAAAATCAAACTCAATCTCTTTTCTGACATCAAGTCTCACATATTCAACGCCTTCTATATTCTCTACAACACCAGGGACAACACCCTCTTCTCCTGGCATAACAATATCCAAGTCATATATTTTGTCACCATCTTTTATACATTCCTGTTTTAAAAGTTTAATAAGATGTGTTCCAATAAATCCTGAACCACCAAATATAATGTAATTCATCACTACACTCCTCACGCTATCCTTCCCGCCTCATATTCACTGGCGGATAATTTTGCTCTTACTTCCAGCCCTGCCTTTATGCTGCGGGGTTCTTTCCAAAGTTCAATTCCAAGTTCAGCGATTCGCTTGTGTCTGTCGATTCGAGTTATATAGGTCTGGCAGTTGTTAAGTGGACCTTTTTCGACTATAAGCCTGTTATCTACAATTATTCCGCATGACATTCTGATGCAATTGTTTTCATCCATCAGCATCTTAAGGATTGCTCTTTCCTCTTCATATATAGGATTAAAGCCTCCTCCAATACGCACAGGAACAACCGTAGTTGGTATTCTCTTAAGCTGTTTTTCCAGTTCATTGGGTAAATTACTTTCGATAAACACATAACCTGGAAACAACCAGTCTTCTTCAAGATTCCACTTCCCTGAATATCTTTTAAGATACTGATATGTAGGCGCAAAAATATTGACTGCAGCATCTGTACTCAATGCATTCCTGCATTTTTCAATGGCAATCTTCTCTCTGCCTTTTCCAGCCATTACTACATACCACATACATCCTCCTACCAGAACTGATTGACTTTGGATATAATGGCACGCACTATCTGCAACATAATAAATATTATGTTGTAAATGAATTTTCTGGATATATTAGCTGGTGTAAACAGGCTTATTTACTGTGTTTTATAAAAATCAGACAAGATAATAGAAAATGTTTACAATTGATTTTTCGACAATTCAATTGTAAATTCGATAAAATTAGATACAACAACTGTTGTATTTTTATTTTAATTGTGGTAAAGTACATGAGATGGTTTGTAATATTTACAACATAATATTTATTATGTTGTACTTTTTACAAAACATTTTCTATCCACCACTTTTTTAATTATATAATCACTTTTTATAACCATCTTCATACTGTCCAGCAGCTTTCTATGTTCTTCCCCTGATGATTTCACATATATACGGGTTGTCTCAATATTGCTGTGACCAAGCACATCCGCAAGACGTGCTATGTCCTTTTTAATATTGTAGAAGCTTCGGGCAAACAGATGTCTCATATTATGCGGAAATACTTTTGATGGGTCTATTCCTGCTGCCACACTTAACTGCTTCATCATTTTCCAGATGTTGCACCTGTTTAAAGGTCTTCCGGTTCTTGTAATGAATATGCTGCCCCGCACTATTCCATGTCTGTCTGCATATCTTATGAGTGCATTTCTTAATTCTGACGGATATAATATTCTTCTTAATTTTCCTTTGTTATGAATATCTGCTACGCCCCTGATTACAGATTCCAAAGTTACTGCTTTAAGTTCACTTATCCTTATTCCGGTACTCCCCAGAGTCTGTATAATAAGTGCAAGCTGTTCATTTCCCATAGAAACAGCTGTATCAATAAGACATTCATATTCACCTTTCGTAAGTTCGCGTTCCTCTGTGGCAAACATATTTTTCTGTACCTTTATCATCTTCACTTTCATATCTGCACAATCCATAACTTCAAGATAATGATTAACAGATGCCAGAAATGAATTGATACTTGATATTTTATAATCACCTGTGCTTTCAAGATAATACTTATAGTCAATAACCAACTGCTTACTTATACATTTCCCCGCAGCATATTCATAGAATTTTTTCATATCTCTTACATACTTCTCAACAGTAAGCCTGCCCTTTTCTTCCCTTACAAGTATTTTCCTGTATTCTTCTATGCTTCTCTCTGTAATAAACATTTTCTTCATTTTATTCTCCTCATTTATCCTTATTATGTGTATCTATGAAAAAAGCCCGCTGGTTAATCTCTTAACCAACGGGCTGTTACTGTTCTTTCATTATTATATTGTTATTATCTTTTATTCCTTGTCTTCTCCATTACATCAAGAGTATGCATCTTACCATATGCATCTCTCTTATGCTTCGGAACTTCTCCTGCTTCAGAATTAAATATACCGACATTCTGACCTTTATTATGCTTTGCTGCACATGCCGGACAATATCTTCCGTATCTTATCTCTGCTCCGCAGTCCTCACATTTGATATAGCTGTCCGAACCGTCAGGAATCTCTATTCTTCCTTCTCTCAGATATCTGTTAATTGTTGATACAGGAACCCCTGTTCCATCTGATATATTAGCTGCATTAGAAGGACCATGGTCTTCTATATATTTCCTCACTTTGCCAAAAGATGTCATTTCCTCTGCTCCACAGTTGTCACACTTAAACACTTCTCCAAATGCATAACGCATAAGTTCACCACACTTTGGACATATCTTGGCACGGTCATATTTAATCAGTGTATCAATCTGGCGCTTTTCCTTTTTCTGCTTTTCTCTTTCCTCAATCTGCCTTAAAGTAGGTTTCATAATCATACCTTCTTTCTTTCAAGTGTATCTCTGAATATATCTCTTCTTTCAGTTTTACCAACTTTATTAATATCTCTTTCTTTATATGTTCCGTCATTCTTAATCTGCTTTTTCTTATAATTCTTATCATCCGGTTCGTCTTCCTGTGTTGTCCTGTCTGCCCTGCCCGGTTCCTTAAGAGCTTTCTCCAGTATCTCCTTATTCTGAAATGCAGAATTGCCATGGTTCATTGATAACATCTGTCTCTGCTTCTGGCTTATATACTGTTCAAGGTTAGCATTACGCACGCCTAACCTGCATCCGTATACTATCTTGTTCTCACCGATAACAACCTTCCTCACAATAATCCCCATAAGACTATAATTCTGATTAAAGTCAGCAAATACAAGTCTTACCGGCATATTAATGACATTGTCCATATCCTCCGTGCCAACAAAAGAGAATCCACTCTCACTCACATCTTTAACAATAACATCAACTGCCTTACGGTTGGTTCCTAACTGTGCAACACCGGAGATACCTATAAACAGCCTGAAAGCCCCTCGTCTGTTAACTTCAAAGCCTTCTCCATTAGCTGAAATCTTATATAATGTTCCTTCCTCTTCTCTGATTGAATTAACTGCAACGCCTTTCCACAACATTGGAGGCTTACCGTCTCTTATCATATATATACTTACTGTTATACCGCCACCTGAAGAATTAAAGCTTAATATCTTACCATTAATTCTTATTGGCTCAACCAATACGCTTTGGTTAACTTTTCTTATAACCTTAGATGGAAACTCATATTTCTGTCTATTCATGCTTAATTCAATTATCAGGTTATTATCCTCGGTCATCTCCTGTAAAAGCATAGTTTTTCTCCATTACACGCAATTAATGATATAATGATAACACATTTACAGCAATAAAAAAAGACTCTCATACCAAACTCGCATGAGAATCTTCTTTCATAATTAATTATTCTTCATCTTCTTCTGGTTCATTCCAGTTATGATATACATTCTGAACATCATCATCTTCATCTAAAAGTCCTAAGATTCTGTTCATCTTCTTAATATCATCCTCAGATGTAAGGTCTACAGTTGTCTGTGGAATCATAGTAACCTCTGCTGAAGCAAATGTTACTCCGGCATCAGCTAATGCCTGATTAACAGCATCAAACTCCTCTGGTGAAGTAAGGATTTCATAACAATCCTCTTCTTCATTGAAATCATCTGCACCAGCGTCAAGAGCTAACATCATAAGCTCATCAGCATCTCCGGTATATTCTTCCTTGTCTACAATCATCTGTCCCTTGTTATCAAACATGAATGATACACAGCCTGGAGTACCAACATTACCGCCACCCTTAGTGAACGCACTACGGATATTAGAAGCTGCTCTGTTTCTGTTATCAGTAAGAGCCTCTACGATAATAGCTGTTCCGTTAGGACCATATCCTTCATATGTAACTGATTCATAGTTAGACATATCATTACTTGCAGCCTTCTTAATAGCTCTGTCAATTGTATCATTAGGCATATTAGCTGCTTTACACTTAGCAACAACCTGTCTTAACTTACTGTTATTATTAACATCCGGACCGCCTTCTTTAACAGCTATCATAAGCTCCTTACCAAGTCTTGTAAAGATTTTACCCTTAGCTGCATCATTGGCTGCCTTCTTATGCGCGATATTCGCAAATTTTGAATGTCCTGACATAAAAATACCTCATTTCCAATTATTACTGTAAATGTTCTTTAATCTTCTCAATCATCTCTGCATATTCAGCATCTGTAAGATACTTCTTATCTGGGTTCATAAGGAATACGCCACCCCATTCGAACTCGTCCTTATACTTAGGACAGAGATGGAAATGAAGGTGATGACCTGTATCACCATATGCACCATAGTTAACCTTATCTGGGTGGAAAGCAGCCATGATAGCTCTTGCTACTCTTGCAACATCCTCAAAGTAAGCAGCTCTCTCTTCTGCAGTTAACTCGTTCATATCACCAACATGCTTCTTATGTGCTACAATACATCTTCCAGGATGACTCTGCTCCTTGAACAGATATACCTTTGATGTCTCAAGCTCACATATCTTAATACCAAACTTAGCTACGAGGTCACCCTCTACACAATATGCACAATTCTGATCTACCATAATCGTATCCTCTTTTCTATAACCAAATATAACTCATGCTTCTATATTGCCGGGTTTGAACAGATACAATCTGTTCAAACCCGTATTTAATTAATATGCTCTCATATTAATTAAATTGCATCCTTGATAGAGAAGCTGATTCTTCCCATCTTATCCTTACCCATACACTTGCACTTTACATGATCGCCAAGTGTAAGAACATCTTCAACATGGTTGATTCTCTCATTAGAAATCTTAGAAATGTGAACCATTCCTTCCTTGCCAGGAGCAAACTCTACGAATGCACCGAATTCCTTAATGCTTACAACCTTACCTTCATATATCTTGCCTTCTTCGAAGTCTTCTACAATAGTCTTGATATACTTCATAGCCTTATCCATTCCTGCCTGCTCAACACCACATACAGAAACGAATCCATCATCAGTAATATCAATCTTGACACCGCACTCATCAATGATTGCGTTGATTGTCTTACCACGCTGTCCAACTACTTCGCCAATCTTAGCAGGGTCAATAGATGTCTGGATAATCTTAGGCGCATACTCACCAACAGTCTTTCTAGGCTCAGCAATAGCAGGCTTCATACATGTATCCATAATGAAAAGTCTTGCTTCTCTTGTTCTTCTTATAGCCTCTTCAACGATTGGTCTTGTAAGACCGTGAATCTTAATATCCATCTGGATAGCTGTAATACCTTCTGTTGTACCTGTTACCTTGAAATCCATATCTCCAAAGAAATCTTCAAGTCCCTGGATATCAGTAAGTACAATATAATCATCATCTGTCTCGCCTGTAACAAGACCACATGAAATACCGGCTACCATTCTCTTAATAGGAACACCTGCTGCCATAAGTGACATACAAGATGCACATGTTGAAGCCATTGATGTAGAACCATTAGATTCAAATGTCTCAGAAACGGCACGGATTGCATATGGGAACTCTTCCTCTGATGGAAGAACAGGAACAAGTGCCTTCTCAGCTAATGCTCCATGTCCAATTTCACGACGTCCTGGTCCTCTTGATGGCTTAGTCTCACCTACAGAGTATGAAGGGAAATTATAGTGATGTATGTATCTCTTAGTAGTTACATTCTCATCAAGACCATCAACCTTCTGTGCCTCTGATAAAGGTGCAAGAGTAACAACATCACAGATCTGTGTCTGTCCTCTTGTAAACATTGCAGAACCATGAACTCTAGGAATAATATCAACCTCAGCTGCAAGTGGTCTGATCTGGTTAATAGCTCTTCCGTCCGGTCTCTTGTGATCCTTTAAGATCATCTTACGAACAGTCTTCTTCTGGTACTGGTAAACAGCTTCACCAAGAACTGCAAGCCATTCCTCATTATCTGCAAATGCTTCCTTCATCTTCTCAGTTACAGCATCAATATTCTTCTCTCTTGTCTGCTTGTCATCTGTGAATACAGCAACTTCCATCTCTTCTGGAGATACAACCTGCTTCATAGCCTCAAACATCTCTGCAGGAACAGCACAGCTTACATAAGAATGCTTTTCCTTGCCAACCTCAGCAACAATCTTATCAATAAATGCAATGATTGTCTGGTTGATATCATGAGCCTTATATATAGCCTCAATCATCTTGTCTTCTGGAATCTCATTAGCTCCTGCTTCAATCATAATAACCTTCTGCTTAGTTGAAGCAACTGTAAGCTGAAGATCTCCATCCTGCCACTGTGCCTGAGATGGGTTAACGATAAATTCTCCATCAATCATACCAATCTGTGTTGTAGCACATGGACCGTCAAATGGAATATCAGAAATAGATGTTGCAATAGCAGAACCAATCATAGCAAGTAATTCTGGTCTGCAATTCTCATCAACTGACATAACCATGTTATTAAGAGTAACATCATTACGATAGTCCTTAGGGAATAATGGTCTCATAGGTCTGTCGATAACTCTTGATGTAAGGATAGCATTCTCAGATGCCTTACCTTCTCTCTTGTTAAATCCACCAGGAATCTTTCCTGCTGCATACATCTTCTCTTCATATTCAACGCTTAATGGGAAGAAATCAATTCCTTCTCTTGGTTCTTTAGATGCTGTTGCTGTTGAAAGAACAACAGTATCACCATAATGCATTAATGCAGCACCGTTAGCCTGTGCACACACTCTGCCGATATCAACTCTTAAAGTTCTTCCGGCGAGTTCCATTTCATACTGTTTAAACATATGAACTCCTTCCATAAAAAATATATATTTAACAGAAGGTCCGAAACAACTGAAAAACACACCATAAACTACCGCCATGGTATACATTTCAGTGGTCTCGGGGTATCCCTTCTGCCATTAACAACGCAATAGGGCGGAGTTATACACTCCGCCCTGATTAATTACTTTCTTAAGCCTAAACGCTCAATAAGATTTCTGTAAGATTCAATATCTGTATCCTTAAGATATGCAAGTAAAGCTCTTCTCTTACCAACCATCTTAAGAAGACCTCTTCTTGAGTGGTGATCCTTCTGGTTAACCTTAAGATGTTCTGTTAACTCAGCGATTCTTTCTGTTAAGATAGCTACCTGAACTTCTGGAGAACCTGTGTCTCCTGGCTTTCTTCCATAAGTAGCAATGATTTCTGCTTTCTTTTCCTTAGATATCATGTCTAAATCCTCCTAAATATTAATCTCCTGCCACTAAGCTTCAGGTCGGAGTGTCCTACAGCTGGGTGACGGCTCATACTTGATTATTGTAACACAGGCATTAAACCTTTGCAAGTATTAATTATCCAATAAGAAACATATTTCTTGCAAAATCCGAATCTGCCGCAATCTGTCTCTTCAATCCTTCTACATCTTCAAACTTCATCTCTGGTCTTATAAAATGTATGAATTCAACATCAACCTTCTTGCCATACACATCCTTGTCAAAATCAAAAAGAAATGTCTCAACACTTATCTCTGGTGCATCACTTACTGTAGGCTTAGTTCCTAAGTTAGTAACCCCGTAGAATTTTTCACCATCAATAGTCGTCTGGGTAGCATATACTCCATTAGGTGGCAGGAGCTTATACTCCGTCGGATATATGTTAATAGTAGGGAAATCAAGCTTCCGTCCAAGCTGGTTTCCTATCGAAACCACACCTGTAACATTAAACGGTCTGTTAAGAAGAACATTTACCGTTTCCATATGGCCAACCTTTAATTCTTCTCTTATATATGTACTGCTGATTTCCTTATCCTGATATTTTTCCTTTTCAACAATAATAGTTGTAAATCCAAGTTCTTCTCCTACTTCCACAAGCATTGCTGCATCACCTGCCCTGTCTTTTCCAAAACGGTAATCAGTACCTACAACAACATACTTTGCATGCAGCTTATCAATAAGAATCCTGCATATAAAATCTTCAGGCTCCATATTCATGAATTCTTCCGTAAACGGATATTCAATCTCAACATCTATGCCAAAATTCTCACACAGTCTGCGTCTTTCACTGCTTGTAGATATAAAATGCTGATACTTCTGTGGACATATTGAAAGCGGCAGACTGTCAAAAGTAAACAAAACCGCAAGCAGATTCTCCTCATCTGCTTTCTGCCTTACAATCTCAATAAGCTTCTGATGTCCTGTATGAATTCCATCGAATTTTCCTAATGTAACTGCACTTTTCTTATTTAATTGAAAATCATCTGTTCCATGAATATATTCCAAAGATGATCACGCCCCTTTACTTGTTGTCTTCGTAAAATATCTTAACCGGATAAAGCACTTCATCTTGAAATTCATATACACCGATAAAGCATTTATCAGAATCGTACACTCTGTATTTCTCATTATCACTGATTGCAGCATCTGCAGGTATCTGTTCTCTTGACAGCTTATTGCCATTGTGAAGATACCGGCTGTATTCTTCTGCAAATGTTATCTCCTGATAATCACTGAATATCTTATCTATGCCAGTTATCCTGTCTTCTATTTCACCCTTTAACACAAGAGCCGATATCTGGTTAAGTGTAAGTGTATCATCAAGCATGAATTCACCTACCCGCGTTCTTGTAAGCTTCATCATACATGCGCCACACCCAAGCTTCTTACCTATATCATCACATAATGACCTGATATAAGTTCCCTTTGAGCAGTCAACAGTAATAGTAACTGTTTTCTGTTTATCTGAAAGATTGATATCATTCACCCTTAATGTATTAATATGGACAGTTCTTGGTTTTCTTTCAATCTCAATACCTTTTCTTGCAAGCTCATAAAGCTTCTGTCCATTATGCTTTAAAGCTGAATACATAGGCGGTATCTGTTCATACTCACCTATAAATTCATTACATGCTTTAAGGACATCCACTTCGCTCACATTAACCTCTGACTGGGCAACAATTTTCCCTGATATATCAAGAGTATCTGTCGTTGTGCCAAGAAGCATTACAGCCTCATAAGTCTTTCCCCAGTCAGTTATAAGGTCACACAGCTTTGTAGCCTTACCGATGCACACAGGAAGCACCCCAACCGCATCAGGGTCAAGTGTGCCTGTATGACCAATTTTTTTAGTTTTAAGTATTCCCCGAAGCTTTGCAACTACATCATGAGATGTAAATCCCTGCTCCTTATATACATTTAAAACACCATTCATGCATTATCCTCATTATACTGCTGCTCAATCATTTCGCCAATCTTATTAACAATACTGTGGACATTGCCCTTAGCAGAGAATCCTGCTGCCCTCACATGTCCTCCACCGCCAAATGCTGTGGCGATTCTTGCAACATCAATCATTTTCTTTGAACGAAGACTTACTTTGTATTCGTCCTTATCTGTTTCATAAAGGAATATAGCCACTTCAACTCCGTCTGTTAAGCGTAACTGCTCAATAATTCCACCAAGTTCTTTGCCAGTGACACCATAGAAATTCATTTCTTCAATAGATACACTTGAAAATATACATCTGCCATCATAAAACAACACACTTTCAAGCAAAGCTCTTCCAAGAATCTGGTTCTGGATATAACTCTTCTTATAAAAGCTGTTATCGATAATGTCAGAATAATCAATTCCCATCTCCATCATCTTTCCAGCTATATCCATTGTCCTTCTTGATGTACAGCTGTACTTAAACACACCTGTATCATGGATTATTCCTGTATATATGCACTCTGCAACATTTTTATCGACCTTATCCTCGTCAAATGTTGTATAGAGAACTTCACATGCCGAACTTGACTGTGGCTCTACATAATTAACATCAGCAAATGAATTATTGCTTATATGATGATCTATGCAGATAGTCTTATCAGCATTTTCAAAGCAGCTCATAAATGGTTCAATTCTATCCATTGAACTGCAGTCAAGTACTACGAATAAATCAAAATGCTTATCCTCGGCCTCATGCTTAATATCATTAACACCAGATAAATAATTAAATTCATCTGACGGCTTTTCAAGATAAACAGTAACCTCGCACTCAGGAAGATTCTTCCTGATATAATTATATAAACCTAATGTTGAACCAACACAGTCACCATCAGGACGGATATGTCCTGTGATACCTATAACCTTTGCATGTCCGATTTCTTCAATAATATTCATGACTAACCTCTTTATTCTGTCTCGTCTTCAACCTCAACGTGCATCTTATTATCATGTTCTGTAACTTCATCAATAAGCTTAGACATATTAATACCATACTCAATTGACTGATCAAGAATGAATCTTATTTCAGGAGTATTTCTTAAATTGACAGTTCTTGCAAGCTGTCTTCTTATATATCCTTCTGCACTCTTAAGACCTGTAATCGTATCCTTCTGTGACTTTTCATCACCAAGAACACTTATATATGCCTTACATGTCTTAAGGTCAGGAGCGACCTCAACCGCTACAACCGAAGTCATAGGGTTGATTCTAGGGTCTTTAATCTCACTTCTGATTATATTACTTAATTCTTTCAATACCTCGCCGTTAATACGGGTATTCTTCACACTATTTTTACGCATATATTCTCCAAATAAAAACTAAATCCTATCTTGGCACTTCAACCATGATATGTGCTTCAATCATATCCTCTGGCTGGATATCATTGAACTTTTCAAATACCATACCACACTCAGTACCTGCCTTGATTTCCTTAACCTCATCCTTGAAGTGCTTAAGAGATGCGATAGGTCCTTCATAAACCTTCTCACTTCCTCTTGTTATACGGACAACAGAATCTCTTGTAATTCTTCCCTCTTCAACGATACAGCCGGCAATATTACCAACTCCTGAAGCCTTGAATATCTGCATGATTCTTGCATGACCGATAATCTTTTCTTCATAGATAGGCTCAAGCATACCCTTAAGGGCTGCCTCAACATCTTCAATAGCATTGTAGATAACGCTGTAAAGTCTTAAATCGACCTTTTCCCTCTCTGCAACAATTCTTGCCTGATTATCAGGCTTAACGTTAAATGCAATGATGATAGCATTAGAAGCTGATGCAAGTACTACATCGGATTCATTAACATTACCAACACCACCATGAATTACCTTAACAACAACCTCATCATTAGAAAGTCTTACAAGACTTGACTTAACAGCCTCAACAGAACCCTGTACATCAGCCTTGATGATAATATTAAGTTCCTTCATATTACCAGCCTGAATCTGTTCAAAGAGTGCATCAAGAGATACCTTATGCTTAGTATCATCAAGAAGCTTCTTTCTTCCCTCGCTGATAAATGTCTCTGCTGTACTTCTTGCTTCCTTCTCTGAATCAGCAGCCATAATGATTTCACCTGCATTAGGAACATCATTAAGACCAAGAATCTCAACCGGAGTAGATGGTCCGGCAACCTTTACTCTGTTACCCTTATCATCAATCATGGCTCTTATCTTACCATAGCAAGAACCTGCTGATACAGCATCTCCCACATGAAGAGTACCCTTCTGTACAAGGATAGATGCTACAGGACCACGTCCCTTATCAAGCTCAGCCTCAATAACAATACCTCTTGCCTTTCTGTCAGGGTTAGCCTTAAGTTCATTAACCTCTGCTGTAAGAAGAATCATATCAAGAAGCTCATCAATACCCTGCTTAGTATGTGCTGATACTGGAACAAATGTAGTAGAACCACCCCAGTCTTCTGCAATAAGACCATACTCAGTAAGCTCCTGCTTAACCTTCTCGATATTAGCATTAGGCTTATCAATCTTATTGACAGCAACAATAATCTCAACACCTGCTGCCTTTGCATGGTTAATAGCCTCAATTGTCTGTGGCATTACACCATCATCTGCAGCTACAACAAGAATAGCAATATCTGTAGCCTGAGCACCACGCATTCTCATAGCTGTAAATGCTTCATGACCCGGAGTATCAAGGAATGTAATAAGATTACCATTTACATTTACCTGGTAAGCACCTATCTTCTGTGTGATTCCGCCTGACTCCTTAGCTGTCACATGAGTTTCTCTGATTGCATCAAGTAATGAAGTCTTACCATGATCAACGTGTCCCATAACGCAGACAACTGGTGGTCTTGGAACAAGCTTATCCTCTGGTTCTTCATCTTCCTTAAGAAGTTCTGCAATAACATCAACCTTCTCTTCATGCTCACATATGCAGTTGAACTCGAGAGCAATCTCTTCTGCTGCATCGTAATCTATCTCTTCGTTAATAGTAACAACCTTACCCTGTAAGAACAGCTTCTTAACAAGTGCTGCAGGAGCTACCTTCATCTTATCTGCAAGTTCCTTGATAGTAAGAGTATCTGGAAGAACAAGCTGCTTGATTGTCTCTTCTTCCTTTTCCTTCTTCTCAGGCTTTGTCATAGGCTTCTTATCAAATCTGCTGTTAGCGAACTTAAGATTTTCCTTAGCCTCATTATCTCTCTTTCTGTCATTCTTCTTGCTGTCTATTCTTGAATCATGTCTTCTTGAATCTGGCTTAGCTGAAAAATCAAACTCTTCCTTAGGTGCAGAATCTCTTCTGTCATTATTTCTTCTCTGACCTCCGTTAAATCCTCCACGGTTCTGGTCATTATCCTTTCTGAAGCCGCCATTTCCAGACTGTCCGTTTCTGTCATTTCTGAAACCGCCGTTATTGTTGCGGTCATTGTTTCTATAACCGCCATTATTATCACGATTACCATAACCACCATTGTTGTTACGGTCATTATTTCTGTAACCGCCATTATTATCACGGTTGCCATAACCGCCATTGTTGTTGCGGTCATTGTTTCTATAGCCGCCATTGTTACGGTCATTATTTCTGTAACCATTATTATCACGGTTACCGTAGCCGCCATTGTTATTACGGTCGTTATTCCTGTAGCCGCCGTTGTTATCACGGTTGCCATAACCACCGTTATTATTACGGTCATTATTTCTGTAACCGTTATTACCTCGGTCGTTGTTTCTATAACCGCCGTTATTATCACGGTCATTATTTCTATAACCGCCATTATTACGGTCATTATTTCTGTAGCCGCCGTTGTTATCGCGCTGTCCGTCTCTGTTATTATTATCTCTTCTAGGATTCTTATCCCTTGAACTGTTCTGTGGGAAATATACCTGTGAGATATGCTTCTTATCATCAGCATTGCCAGACTTATTCTGTGTTCCCTGCTGTGACTGCTTTGGAGTCTGATTCTGCTGTCTGTTGTCCCTGTTATCATTCTTTACAGGCTGTGACTGCTTTGCTGGCTGTGCTGCCGGCTTATTCTCAGCCTTAGGTGCAGGAGCAAACTTCTTTCTCACGCTTGAAATTTCTGCATCTGTAAGTCCGCTTACAGACTTATAAGTCTTCTCGCTGTTGCTAAGCATATCAGTAATATCCTTAGATGTTATATTTAATTCTTTTGCCAATTCATGTACTCTCATATTTGCCATTTAACCTCTTTTCTAAATAACAGCACTGCTGTTATTCTAAACCCTGTTCAAAATATTTTTCTATGGTCTTTGCAAATCCTTCATCAAGGACTGCCAGTGATGCGCGGAATTCCTTTCCTATCGCGTGGCCAACACTCACCTTGTCACTAAAAAAATGTATCGGAACCTTGTAATAAGTACACATATTTGTAAACATTTTCTTAGTATTATCTGAAGAATCATCTGCAACAATAACTGTGTATGCCTTTCCGGTTTTAACAGCCTTCTCTGTTGAAAACTCTCCGCTTGCAACCTTTCCGGCTTTCTGCGCAAGTCCAATCATATTAAGGATTTTCTGTTTATTTTCCAATATTATTCAGCTCCTTTGCTAACTCATCATAGACAGCAGAATCTACTGCCATCTTAAATGACCTTTCAAGTCCCTTATTCTTAAATGCTTTAGACAGGCAGTCTTCATTCGCACATATATAAGCCCCTCTGCCATTCTTCCTGCCTGTAGCATCTATAACAATTGATTCATCCTGTGTCTTCAGAATACGGATTAAGTCCTTCTTATCCTTCATCTGACCGCAGCCAATACACTGTCTTTGTGGAATCTTCTTTACTGTAGCCACTATGCATCACTCCTAATAATTATTCTTCATCAAGGCTTATTTCAGATGGTTCAACATACTCTTCTTCTAAGTTTTCTTCTTCTGTATGTTCTTCAGGTTCAGCCTCGCTCTTAATATCAATTCCATATCCTGTAAGCTTTGCAGCAAGTCTTACATTCTGTCCCTGCTTACCGATTGCTAAAGAAAGCTGCTGCTCAGAAACAACAATCTTAGCCTTCTTTTCTTCATCATCAGCTACTGCTGAAACAACCTTTGCAGGGCTTAATGCGTTAACAATAAGCTGTGCTGAATTGCTGTCCCACTCAATGATGTCTATCTGCTCATTGCCAAGCTCATTAACAATAGCTTTAACTCTTGCACCATTAATACCAACACATGCACCTACAGGATCTACATTAGCAACATTAGCTCTTACTGCCATCTTAGTTCTTGAGCCGGCTTCTCTTGCAATACCCATGATTTCAACAACGCCGTCTTTAATCTCTGTAACTTCTTCTTCAAAAAGCTTCTTAACAAGCTCCTGTGACTTTCTTGAAACTCTTACAACAGGACCACCCTTTTCTCTGTTAATTACATCAACAACATATAACTTAATTCTGTCGCCCGGTTCAAACTTCTTATCCTTGAACCTGTCATCAGCCTTAAGAACTGTCTGGAGTCTTCCAAGATCAATTGTAAGGTCGCCATTGTCAGCAACTCTCTGCACAATACCTGTAATAAGTTCCTTCTCCTTAGAATGATACTCATTATAAAGAGCATTCTTTTCCTGCTCTCTGATAGTCTGCACAATAGTATTCTTAGCATTCTTGGCAGCCTTTCTTGAGAACTCCTCAGACTTTACTTCAACAGTAATAACATCACCAAGCTGGCAGTCAGGCTTAATCTTTCTGGCATCTTCTAATGCAATATCAGTACCTGATACATATTTTTCTTTCTTATTCTCTCTGTTCTCTGGAACAATAACTTCCTCAACAACAGTTCTGTCAGAATAAATGTGGAAATCGCCTGTTCTTCTGTCTAACTCAACACGACCATTATCAGCCTTATCAAACTCAGCCTTGTACTCATCCATAAGAGATTTCTCGATAGCTGCAAACATAATCTCTTTATCGATTCCATTCTCCTTCTCAAGAGCATCAAGTGCCATAATTAATTCCTTATTCATTGCTTTTAATTTCCTCCAAAAATATATTATACTTCATCTACAAATGCCCATCTGATCATAGCCAGATTACTTCTGTCAAATGTTTTAGTTACATCATCAATACTGATTGTTACCGTATCTTTATCATATTCCTTAAGAACCCCGGAATATTCCTTAGATTTATCAACAGGACTGAATAATTTAATCTCAATCATTCTGCCAATACTCTTTTCATAATCCTTCTCTTTCTTAAGAGGTCTTGTAAGACCCGGAGAACTTACCTCAAATATATACTGGTCATCAATGTAATTCTCCCTGTCCAGTATCTCATTGAAAGCTCTGCTCACATTCTGGCAGTCATCAATAGTAACTCCGCCTTCTTTGTCAATGTAGACACGCAGATACCAGTCGCTGCCTTCTTTCACGTAGTCAACATCAAAAAGTTCCACGCCGTTAGCTTCAACAACCGGCTGTATAAGTTCTGTTGTCTTAGCTTCATAGCTTTCTCTTTTTCCCATGCAGTACTCACCCTTTCTAAAAGTATTCAGTTTTCTTATATATGAACGAAAGAGTGGACATCTCTGCCCACTCTTTCCGTATCACATATAGTAGCTTGTAGGGGAATCGAACCCCTGATTCCGCCGTGAGAGGGCGGCGTCTTAGCCTCTTGACCAACAAGCCATAGCTTTCGTTGTCTTGCAGTTGTGTACCGCAGCAACAATGATATCTTAACTCAATTATCGGAATCCGTCAAGCACTTTTTTGAATTTTTTTAAAAAATTTTCAAAAAATATTTCAAAGCCTTCAAAAAAGCGCTTAAATACTGGATTTTAAGTCAATTAATAATCTTATGCAAAACTAAAGATTGCTGTAAATACTCCCGCACTTGCGATTCCCATAATCACTCCTGCAAGCAAAACTCCTAACAAAACTGCTATTACACTCTTCTTAAATCCCATATCAAGAAAACTTGCTGCAAGTGTTCCCGTCCATGCACCTGTTCCCGGAAGCGGAATTCCAACAAAAAGTAATAATGCTACAAAAAGACCTCTTCCAGCCTTCTCCTTAAGCTTCTCTCCACCCTTGTGTCCTTTTTCAATACAGAAAGTAAAGAACTTTCCAATATATTTCTTATCCTTTCCCCACTCAAGAACCTTTCTTGCAAAAAGGTAAATAACCGGTACAGGAAGCATATTACCTATTACGCACACAATATATGACTGTAACAATGGTAACTGGAATCCCTGTGATACAGGAATTGCACCTCTAAGCTCAATAAGTGGAACCATAGAAATAAGAAAAATATACAAATACTTTTTTAACATACTATCTCCTATTTAATTTAATAATAAACAGAATTGATAATACATAATATTTGTTAAAAAATCAAGTGTATTATATATTCTCAATCTGCCAGTCAATCGGTTCTACCCCATTAGCCTTTAAAAATTCATTGCACTGGCTGAAATGTCTGCATCCAAAAAAGCCTCTGTACGCAGATAACGGACTCGGATGTGGTGCTTTAAGAATAAGATGTTTCGGATTATTAAGCATTGATGCCTTTCTCTGTGCAGGCGAACCCCACAGCATATACACAATAGGTCTGTCCTGCATATTGACAGCATTAATAACTGCATCCGTAAACTGCTCCCAGCCGTGTCCCTGATGTGAATTAGCCTGATGTGCTCTTACAGTGAGTACTGTGTTAAGCAGAAGCACTCCCTGGTCGGCCCATTTCTTAAGATATCCGTTATTAGGAATATAACATCCACAGTCATCATGCAGTTCTTTATATATATTCTTAAGTGAAGGCGGTGCTTCCTCTCCAGGAAGTACTGAAAAAGACAGTCCATGTGCCTGATGTACATTATGATAAGGATCCTGACCAAGTATCAGTACCTTAACCTTACTAAGTGGTGTAAAATGAAACGCATTAAATATATCATCTGCCGGAGGATAAACAACATATTTGCTGTATTCATCCTTAACAAACGTAAATAATTCCTTGTAATATGGCTTGGAATATTCCTCCTTAATAGCAGGAAGCCAGTCATTATCTATCATCGACATATCCATATCCTCCTACATACGCATAGGAATACCATTATCTGCAAGGTATTTCTTAAGCTCCATAATATCAAGTTCCTTATAATGGAATAGCGAAGCAGCAAGTGCTGCATCTGCTTTTCCCTTAGTAAATGCATCAAGAAAATGTTCTTTACTGCCTGCACCACCTGAAGCAATTACAGGTATTGATACATTTGACGCAATTGTATTAGTAAGCTCAATATCATATCCGGCTTTCGTTCCGTCACAATCCATACTTGTAAGAAGAATCTCTCCTGCACCGAGCTTTTCTGCCTTCATAGCCCATTCTACAGCATCCATATGCATATCAACTCTTCCGCCATTCTTATATATGCTCCAATGACCATCACTATTCCTCTTTGCGTCAATTGCAACTACAACACACTGGCTTCCAAACTTATCAGCTGCATCAGATATGAGCTGCGGATTCATAATAGCTGCCGAATTAATTGATATCTTATCAGCCCCTTCTCTTAAAAGCACCTTAAAATCATCTGTGCTTCGTATTCCACCGCCTACAGTAAACGGAATAAACACTCTTTCTGCCACTCTTCTTACAAGATCAACAGTTGTGTTTCTTCCATCACTTGAAGCTGTAATATCAAGAAATACAAGTTCGTCTGCACCTGATTTATCGTACATTGATGCAACCTCTACAGGATCCCCTGCATCTCTTAAATCAACAAAATTAGTTCCTTTGACAACTCTTCCATCCTTGCAGTCAAGGCATGGTATAATTCTTTTAGTAAACATCAGCAACTCCTTTTAGCAATTATAATGACGCAAAATTCTTTAATATCTTAAGTCCTACATCACTGCTCTTTTCAGGATGGAACTGGCATGCAAACACATTGCCGCTTTCAACCGAAGCATGAATATGTGTAATATACTCCGTAGTTGCTGCCACAATTCCCTCATCTGCTGCCTTAAGATAATAAGAATGTACAAAATACACATATGGATTACCTTCAAGTCCCTTAAAAAGTCTCGCTTCAGGCTTAATATCAATAGAATTCCATCCCATATGCGGAATCTTGAAACCATCCTTAGCAGGAATCTTTAATATCTTTCCCGGAAGAATATCAAGTCCCTCCGCCCCCGGAGTCTCATCACTTTCCTTAAATAAAAGCTGTAATCCCAAACATATTCCAAGGAATGGGGTTCCATTACCTGTCACCTTCTTAATAGTATCAACAAGTCCGAACTTATCAAGATTGTTCATTGCATCACCAAATGAACCAACTCCCGGAAGAATAACCTTATCAGCTTGTAAGATTTCACTTGAATCTCTTGAGACTAAAACTTCCTCTCCTAATGATACCAGAGCCTTTTCAACACTCTTTAAGTTACCTGCGTCATAATCGATAATTGCTATCATTGTACTGCCTTTCCGTATTCTTCTATTCTGTAATAATAATTAGTAAAATCTGTATCTGACATTGATGATAATCCTATTGCTTCTGTTTCAGATATCTTAAATGTATCCTGTAAAGCCAATACTATCTGCTTATATACAGCAGTAAACTTATTATCAATGCCTAACTCCTGTGCCTGCGGACGAAGACTATTATATCTGTTCACTCCCTTAATAAGACTGTCAAGTGCTTCTGTCTTCATGTTAAGTTTCATATAATTCTCATATGAATCATATTGTTTCTGAACATACATAATTGTTGAAGCCTGCTCATAAAGAGTCTTATCACTGCCATTAAGCTTTATTCCGCTTAACTTATCATATGCCTTCTCATACTGCTCATTGCTGTAATAATCTTTAGCCTGAGAAACACTGTTGTTATAATAAAAGCCTGAACTTAAAACACTTATAAGTACCGAAACACCCGCCACAAATAATACAAGCATAACAATCGAAACAGGCTTTATCTTAAGAATATCCTGCGGTTTAGGTGGTTCTTTCGGTTTCTTTACCCTCTTAGGCTTTACCTTCTTAGGTTTATTAGCCTTCTGTGCTTTCTTAGCCTCTCCTGCCTGCTTCTTTTGCTCTTTCTTCTCTGCTGCCGCAGCTTTCTTTAATTCCTTATTCTTCTGCTTTTCTTCTTCTTCAAGTCTTTCAGCTTCTTCCTCAGCCTTCTCCTCTTCAATGTGCTTTGCTTTCATCTGTTCAAGCCTGTACTTAAGTCTTGCAAAAAAGCCTTTCTTAGGAACCTGTGACTCATCAAGCGTACTCTTGTTTCCGAACACATCTTCTATAATCTGCTCATTCTCATCTTTAGGTTCATTTCCAGATGAAGTTTTTCCTTTATCAGACGAATCTTTTACTACATTCTCTTCTATACTTTCTTTCTCTCCCACAGCTTCTGATGCACTCTCTGCAGTTTCTGTATCATCCTCAAGACTGTCAAAGAACACTTTCTTAATCTTCTTGAAAAAGCCTTCTTTCTGTGGTTTTAACTTTTTCTTATCATCTGCACTAATCGTCTGTGCCTGAGTATCAGCACTTTTTCCATTATGTTCTGTTTCTTTATCAGGAGAACTTCCAAACAGATCATCTATAGACGCACTGTCTGACTTAACATCATCAATAATATCATCAAGATTCATATTCATAAGTCTTTTCATATCGTCATCTGAAAGTTCTGAATTATCATCTGATGTCAACTTTGCCTCCGCTGCCTCTTCTAGCGGAGTATTATCAAGAAGCGCCTCTAACTTAGCGTCTGCATCAGCTTCACGCTCTGGCTCATTAGCCTCTTTAACAGCATTCTCAGCCTCAAGTTTCTCTTTAGCCTGCCTTGCAATTGTCTCTGGATCATTATAAGACTGGCTCTCCTGTTCCTTTTCATTCAGCGCATTAAGCATATTACTAAGATAATCATCCTGCTGTTCATTATCAGCCAAAATTCTTACCTCCCATCCAATCAAAATATACTAAAATATTATCATAAATATTGATTATTAACAACATTTTACAAGTTCTTTTATAAACTGTGCTCCATTCATCTCAAAAGCACATGCCCTGTCCCCGATTTCCTTAGGAATCTGGTAAAATGTACTGTGAACACGATACATCTTAGCCTTCTGATTAATCATCACAATTCTTTCAAATGGCCATCTTATAACATTAGGGTTAGAAAAATCTTCTCCCAGTTCCACAATAACCAGCTTCTTTGCAAGTGAGGATGACAGCCATTTATTGTAGAAATCCCACTGTTTTTCCTCTTCTTCAACATTATTTTCATTGACCGGACAGACAATTCTTCTTTCATTAAGTCCACAATTCCTGATCGTACCAGCTTTATCAGTAGACACAATAAAGTAATTCACATGTTCCATAGAAGCAAACAGCTTCTTCAGATTGTCATATATTTCTGTATCATCAGAAGAATATATTTCTTTCCCCAGGCCAAAAAGTACATAATCAGCGCTCTTTATATCATCAATTAAATCATTATAAATCATAAGTACCTCCATTTCATAACCATGTGATTATAACATCTTTTTTGAATGTTGTCATCGCTTCAGTATTTTGCATGTGGGCGCTCCTCGAGATTCCTTTTTGCGCGGGCAGCCATATGCCAGAACTGCGTTCCGGCATTGTCGCGGCGCTCCTCGAGGACCTATATAAAGTTCACAGTTTGTGCAAGCACAACTGTGAACTTTATATAGGTTCTCTCATCGCTGCCCGCGCAAAAAAGGACGCCGCCCATTTCAGGCGGCGTCCCATAAGAGGAAGTGTAAAATGAAGAAAATTATCTGAGTAATTTATCGATTTCTGATACAAGCAGTCCGATTTCCGGCTTTGACAACTGGACATCTGCACCAAGTGATTCTCCCTTTGCTCTCATCTGTTCATTAATAAGTGATGAGAATATAACAACCGGTATATTCTTTAACTTGTCATCAGACTTAATAAGCTTTGTAAGTCTGTGGCCATCCATAAGCGGCATCTCCAGATCAGTGATAACACAGTCTATATCAAGCGGTACTTTTCCTGCCTTGGCATCTGATATAAAATCCCATGCTTCCTGACCATTATGACATAATGTAAGATTATCATAACCTGATTTAACAAGTGAATCAGATATCAGCTTAATAAGAAGAGGTGAATCCTCTGCTATGACAATATGTGCTTCACTTCTTGGTCTGCCTTCAAGCTTGAGAATATCAGAAGTCTTAAGACCTGTCTCCGGACTTATATCTGATACAATACGCTCAAAGTCAAGAATAATAATAAGCTGACCGTTAATCTTAACAATTCCTGTGGCAATTCCGTTGTCAGCAGTACTTATTGTTGTATCTGGAGTAATAATATCAGCCCATGATACTCTGTGGATTCCAACAACTGTATGTACATGAAAAGCGACATTCAATTTGTTGAAATTAGTTATAATAAACATATCCTTCGAAATATCTCCTGAAGGAGCACTTTTAATAACCTTAGCAAGGTCTACAACTGTTATCATTAAATCTCTTGGCATGAATATTCCTTCTACACTAGGATGTGCATTCGGAACCGGTGTAACCGGACTATATGGCACAATCTCTTTAATCTTGGCAACATTAATACCATAATGATTATTCCCTATTGTGAATTCAAGAACCTCTAACTCATTAGTTCCACTCTCTATCAAAATATTAGTTTCCATATTAAATTCCTCCATGTTGTTCACGAACAACTTCTATGTGAAGATTATAACAGAAACATATTAAAAAAACAATGCAATAATGAAAAACTTATCTTACAGGTCTTATAATGCTTCTGCTGCACAGATAAGTTATAAGGAAATATCCTCCATAAATAACAGCAACGAATGCGAGCGTAAGCCCTATAGACGCTGCCATTGAACTCATTCCCATAGTTGCAAGAATTATGTTAATAAACTTAATTCCAAACACAGAATGTATAAGTGCGAGAATCAGCGGAAACGCAAAGAATATTCCAATCTGCTTAAAAAGTGCCATATCAATCATTCTCTCATCAACTCCAAGCTTCCTTAACATTCCATATCGTTCCTTATTGTCTGCACTGTCTGACAATTCTCTCAACGCAAGAATTGCTGCACTGCTTATAAGGAATATAATTCCTAAATATAAGGCAATAAATGTAACTAATGCTCCAAGCCCGACACTGCTTTCAGCCAGGTCAATTCTGGAATTCCAGCTAATGAAGCTCTTTTTAAATGATATATTTTTCATTAAATTGTCTAACTGTGTTTCAATAGAATATCTTTCTTCCTTAGTGTCTGCCCTATAGTCAGCACTAAGCCCCATATTGCGTACCTGCTGTGGTTTTACCGCATTATCAGGCACAACAAGAATCCCATCATTCATATTCTGAACACCAATCCGTACAAAACCATCCTTGCATTCATTATATCTTGGTTTATACTCTTTTCCATTGACAGATAATATAATTCCTTTCTTTAATGCCTGATTCCTAATCATAACCATGTTCTTATAATCTGCCACTATAATATATTCATCGTCATTAAGTTCATACGTACTATTACCATACAGTCTTGCAACAGAATTATAATCGCCAATAGTCATTACCGGCATAATAGCATCTGCCATAAACTGATAATCATCTGTATTAATATCCCCTAATGTATCTTTAACTGTCAATCCGGTGTTGTATATATTATATTCAACAACATCCTTAAAATACTTCTGTGCATCAAATCCACTGTTATTAAGCGTTTCTATTATACTCAATTTGGAATCTTCCAGCATTTCCCTGTCTTTTTCATTCATATTCTGTGATGTGGCATATGCCTCGCTCATCGCATCATATGAATATTTTGCAAGCTGTACATCAACAGGACACATACTGTCCAGATCCTTTGAAAGCGAATCCTTCATTGAAAGTGCTGCAGAAAGCACGCTTATTGTAATAAAAAGCATGATACATATAACAGTTGTCGAGAATACAGTAGTGTTAATCTTGCTGCAGAACTGCCTTAACACAAAGCTGTTCACACCTTTATAATACACACTCTTAATACTTGTGAATATTCTTATCATAAATCCTGAAACAGACCAGAATATTAAAAATGTAGCGACACATCCAAGTGCAATAGGAATACCTATTTTATCAAAAGTATTTAAAGTTCTAACACCCCTTGTAACCATCCAGTATGCATAAGAAAGAATACCAACACCTATGACGAATACTATTGTGCAGACAACCGGGTTCTTCATGGTAACCTTCTCAGTTTTCTTACCTGCATTGAGAAGATCAATAAGCTTACATCTGCTGATACTGAATGTGTTAAATATCATAACTAACACATACATAATCGCAAAATATATTAAAGTCTTGACGCATGCCTTCATTGAGAATATGAATTTAAACTTAGTCATATCGGCATCAAACATATTAGCAACAATCACGCTCATAAACTGTGAAAGGATTGTACCAATAACAAGTCCTGCAACAAGTGAAACAATGCCGATAAGCAGTGTCTCAAAGAAAAGAATCGCTGAAATCTTTCTCTTGCTCATTCCAAGTGTAAGATATATGCCAAACTCCTTATTACGTCTTTTAATAAGAAAACGGCTTGCATATATAATCAGAAATCCAAGTATGCACGATACGAATACGCTCACTCCTGAAAGCATGTCATTCATGAGCTTAATAATATCCATCATATTTTCTCTTACATCAAGCATAACGCTCTGACTGTCAATTGCATTAAACACATAAAATATTGCAACACCAAGAATAAGAGTGAAGAAATAGACGGTATAATCCTTTAAACTCTTCCTGATGTTCTTTAAAGATATCTTAAAGAGCATTATTAAGGTCGCCTCCTAACAATGTCACAACATCAATGATTTTATCAAAAAATTCTTTTCTTGTAGATTCACCTCTGCGTATCTCATTGAAGATTTTACCGTCCTTGATAAATATCACTCTGCCTGCGTAGCTTGCTGTAAATGCATCATGTGTTACCATAAGAATAGTTGCCAAAAGCTCAGTATTAAGAAAATTAAAGCTCTCAAGCAGCATCCTTGATGACCTTGAATCAAGTGCTCCTGTAGGCTCATCAGCAAGAATAAGCTTTGGATTAGTAATAATGGCTCTTGCACTTGCCACTCTCTGTTTCTGTCCTCCTGACATCTGATAAGGATATTTGTTTAATACATCTTCAATGCCAAGCTCTCTTGCAGTCTGTCTTACTCTTAATTCAATCTCCCTTGCCGGAACATTCTGTATAGAAAGTGCCAGTGCAATATTTTCAAATGCTGTTAAAGTATCAAGAAGATTAAAGTCCTGAAAGATAAAGCCTAACTCCTCTCTTCTGAACTTGTTAAGCTTATTACCCTTTAACTGGGTAATTTCATTGTCTCCGACATATATCTTACCTGTAGTCACCTTATCAAGTGTTGATATACAGTTAAGAAGAGTCGTCTTTCCTGAACCACTCGCTCCCATTATAGAAACGAATTCTCCCTTTCCAACCTCAAACGAAATATTGTCAATCGCTTTGGTAAGGCTTGATTTGTTTCCATAATACTTTTCAATGTTATCAATCTTAAGTATTGTTTCCATAATAATAATTTCCTTTCATTTAGATTAATTATGTTTTACCACTTAACTAATCCGGTGTCGTTTGTTCAATATTACGGAACATTACAATTTTGTAACATTACTCCGGTACTATGTAATGATACTATTAACAGGTTTTATTGATAATTCTGCCATCTGATATCTCTATTATCTCATCAGATAACTGGTCAAGTTCTTCCTTGTCATGACATGCAATAATTATTACCGCTCCTCTTTTCTTCTGTTCTTCTAATATATCATGAACCTTCTCAACACTGACATCATCAAGTGCATTAATCGGCTCGTCAAGAATAATAATATCAGGATTTTCCATAACTGCTGCCGCAATTCCTAACTTCTGCTTCATTCCCAGAGAATACTTTCTGTAAGTTCTCTTATCATCAGGGTCAAGCCCTATATCCTTAAGTGCCTTTCTAATCTGTTCATCGCTTACTCTGTTCTGAATAGATGCCAGCACCTTAAGATTCTTAAGCCCTGTATAATTACCTATAAATGAAGGATTCTCAATTAACACGCCTATACTTTCCGGAAAAGATATATCTTTTCCAAGTATCTTTCCATCAATATCAATTATTCCTGAATCCGGAGTAATAAGCCCGCATATTGCACGCATAAGCATAGTCTTTCCCGAACCATTCTTTCCTCTTAATCCATATACCTTTCCACCTGTGAATTCCAGATTGATATCCCTTAATATTGGTGCTTTCTTTATTGTCTTATTAACATCTGTTATTTTAATATACATTTTTTAATCCTCCCTCACAAGAATATCTTTTTTATTAAACCCAATCATTCCGACCACATACACAACAATATACACGACAATGCATACTGCGACTGACTGCCATACCTGTATTCTCTGTGCATTATACACACTGCTTCTTACCACCATAGAATTATTTCCTATCATAAGCGGATTGTTTATAAATACTGACATAACATTCCATGCCATAACTGCGAGCATGCCAATCATCGGATTCGTAAACATGGAGATTGTCATCTGAACCAGTGCTGTTACCAAAGAAACAACAACCGGCATTACAAGCATATACACTATAATCCACACATTTGCCGTATTATCCGGGACAGACTTATTACTAATCTTTTCAAAAAGCTCATAATTAACCTTCATACTCAGGTTTCCATTGTATAATCCATATACAAATGCTGTTGCATACTGAATTGCATATACAGAAAGTACAGTCAGGCAGTTCCACAGACATTTACTATTCCACCATAATCTTCTGCTTCTGCATTTCATAAGAAAATCAATCCCTACGCCTTCACAGTCATCATTGCAATAACTGTATATCATGAATGGCACAAGAAACTGAATCAGCATCCATACAAAAGGAAATACAATCTTTCCCTCCTTAATAATAAGAACAGGATCATAGCCTCCCTGAATAAAGAATATCGTATCCATCATTCCAAATTCATGATTTCCTAATATTATCAGCACTCCGGCAAGCATAAGAACAGCAATTAAATATCTGAATCTGTCAGCATAGAAACCTCTTTCAATATCATGCCATATAACGCCTCTTATACTTTTGTTACTCATCTTCTTTTTTGTATTCATAATACTCACGCTTTCTTTGAAGAATAAGACCTGCAATAATCAGAACAGCCATAATTAAAGCAGCTATGCCAAGTTTTCTGGCGCACTCTTCAGAACTATACCATGCAGCCCCGAATATAATCATTTTATGATAGGTAAGCGGTATAAATATATCTACTCCTGCAAATATAATAACAGCCGCACCTGATATAACATCTGATGAAAATATAATCTCGCATATAATTCCTATAAAACATGTTATTGCAATCATCAAAGCCATTAATATCCAGTAAACAAACATTACCTGCATACCTGTTACCTGACCTGCCGGCAATACATCCATATTCATTAATTTATAACTTGAATAACTGTTCCAGTTAAAAAATACATCAAACTTAGTTGCTGCATATGCAATTGCAGCCAGTTCATATATTAACGACAGCACTGCCGAATACACTATCGTACAGATACTCTGCCACAGATATATTCCTGCCCTCGAACTGTATTTCAGAATTATCATTGGATCTCTGTCGCATTTCATCATTCTCTGATTGCATACAGCTGCTATAATCATCATCAGTGGAAACACATAATTCTGTGACATACAGGTCAATACATCTAATACACACGGTGTTCCCGACGCATTTCTTTGTAAAGACCTTAAGAAAATTGTAAGCAGAACTTCCTGTGAAATAACTGCTCCTGCAAGCCAGAACAGCATTTCTGTATTAACATATCTTCTTCTCAATTCATTCCACATATTATTTACCCATTCTCACATACTTACCCGGAGTTACTGAGAAATACAACTGCCATTCTTCTTTATTCAGCTTATCAGCATTTATGCTGTGAGGAAATGATATGCTGTGGATAAGGAAAGGTATATCTACAGTAATGCTTGTCCCCTGCTCAAACTTAGAAAAATTAACCTCTTTGTTAATATCTCTTATATAATCATTAGATATTCCCTGCGAGAAAGCTCCCGATGCCAGTCTGATATCTGCATAAGGAAATCCTTTCATCTCTCCCGTTATATCTAAAGTACATTCAGCAACCATCACATATAAATCATCCTGCTCATCACTTATGTCTTTTCTTTTATCAATTCCATACTCATTCAAAAAATCTTCAATTGACATAACCTTATAACTGCTGACAGATGCCGAATATCCATTCAATTCAACCGGTTCATTAAGCTCATATTCAGTTACACTTCCCTGTGGATACATCTTATTGACTTTAACTATATAGAACGCTGCCACTCCCGCCAATATACATACTAACGCTATTATTAATATTTTCTTCTTCATATCAGATTGCATCCTTTCTTCTGCTTCGTACAAAATACGATATTGTTATCAGCACTATTAACATCACCATATCAATTATCATAAATTTCAGTTCAGAATAACGCAGTTTGGATGCTGTCAGATATTCCATAGGGCCATCTCTTCCAATAGATGAACAAACAATATAATAAAAGAAATATATCATGAATGGTGTAAGCGCGACCATAAACCTGTTATTTACAAGGTCTGCAAATATGTATGCAATACAGTTAATCAGTCCAAATCCCACAAATGCAAATAAAAATACTATAACAGCCATTGCAAACGGTGCTTTGAAAAATAAATCTCCAAAAACTGACAGTTTCGAGAAATTAAACTGTGAGCTGACCGATTCGGGCTTAAAAGCCGGCAAAATCATAGCTGTCACAACAAATGATATAACAAGCGGAAAGCTTGCCACAAAACCGCCTACTATAAACTGGGCAAAAAGCTTCGCTTTGTAATACTTCTTTTTATCAATTCTTGTAAATATATTATTAACATAATGCTTTTTAACATCCATCAATATACTTATAGAATATGGCAATGCTGTCAACAACGGCATGATAAAGTAATAAAGAAATACATAAGACCCCGGTCTTACTCCCATCCACTTCATATATAGTCCCGGAAGCTGTATACCGCTGTATTTTCCCATCTCAAGCAGTTTATCTAATGTTTTTCTTGCAGGAATAATCTCGTTCCATATATTAAATCCAACAATAACTAATCCTATTACTACAGATATTATAAGCATCTTATTCTTAAATGCTCTTTCCATTTCTATTTTAATTAATTTATTCATTTTCTCCTCCCGGTTCATGTATGATTGCTAACGTTCCTTTACACGGTGAGCCCTCATAATGGAAATCTATCGCTAATGTTTCATTTTCAAATTCTTCATCCGTTATAAGATAGTATAATGTTATCGTTTTAGTTTCTCCCTTTTCAAGATGAACATTTCCATGAGTATTGTCTGAACTTGTTCCAACATTTTCATAATTTTCAATTTTATTATATGTACCATCTTCATTCAGTTTTACAGAATGCCATAATGTATGGAATTCATTATCATTATCTAATATTATATCATTATCATTAATATCTTTTGTAACCTCTAACTCTATCATTGCATAGTAATAATCTGATATAAAATTATAATCTGCATCAACACTATCTTTCTTATCGTCTAGTCCAAATCTTATTCTATTTACATCAAAATTGCATTCTCTGGAAATATTAACGGTTCTAACAGATATATAAAATACATTATATGTTTTCCGATTATTTTCATCATATTTATATCTTATATCATCATCCCTCAATTCAAACTGCTGACCTATATATGCCACATCTCTTTTACTTAAGTTTTCTTCTCTTGCAGAATCATTACCTGTATTGTTTTGATTTTCATTTTGTATATCTGTCTGTTCCTGTTTTGTTTCAAGTGTTGGCATTTCTTTTGTCAGCTTATCTATTGTTCCATTCTTAACACCTATTAGAATTGACAATAATAATACTGCTATAACTGCTATACTTATTACTGCACTTTTTATTTTCTTCTTCATATCTTCCCCCTATATTAAAAAGACTGTACATTGAATTTCATCAACGTACAGTCTTAATGTAATTCCCTATTCACTTCTTTTCAAGAGTACATGCACAAGCGGTCATTTTTTGACACAAGTGGTAATTAATCTTTATCTTTTTTTACATATTTGGTTGAAAGGAATATATGACATGTTACTTTTCCATCCTTTTCCTCATACCTGATTTCCCCATTATATTTGGCAACAATATCCCTTATGCTCTTCGTACCAATTCCATGATTATTCTTATCAAGCTTAGTAGTCAGGAACGGATTCTTTCTGTTAAGAAATGTTTCTTTAACAGGATTCTCCACATCCATGAATATTCCACCTCTGCTTGTTATCTCAACATTGACATACGGATCACTGCATTTTGCTGCTGCCTCAATGGCATTATCAATTACATTTCCGGCAAGAATACACATATCTGTATCATCAATCAGTCCAACCTGACCAAGTACCATACATGTAAATGCTATATTCTGCTTTTCACATTTATCATTCTTATCATTAAGAATATAGTTGAGTGTTCTATTATCACAGTATTTTCTATAAGCATATGAGTTAATTTTCTCACTCATTATATTCTTTAAGAAATCTTCCGCCTTATCATAATTGTTGTCATCCATATAACCAATTGCAGAAGTCAGGCACTGCTTAAGGTCGTGTCTTAACTTTCTGCTTTCTTCATACATTTTCTGGACACGTTCAACCTCAAACTGTTCATTTGCATATTCTATCCTTTTATTAATCTCCTCTGTCCTGTTAAAAAAGTCCTGCATCCAATGTCCGATTATTTCAAATGTTAAAACTGTCACAATTAATATTCCAGCGGTCTCTACCCCATAATTATATGTGTCATATATGCCTGTTCCAAAGAATAATCCCGCCAGCACTGAACTTACACATATCTGTATGAACATCATTTCCAGATTATCCAATTCCCAGTATTTTATAATTACTGCAGACAGATAGACTACAAACATATATAATTCCACAATCAGATATATGATACATATTGCTATTATATCAGCCTGATTAGCAGATAATATGGCTATTCCGATACAATTTATCAGTGATATTTCCAGTATTACCTTAATTGTTATCTGTTCTATATACTTCACAATCAGAATGGCAATGATAATCATTAGTTCCATTATCACCCATTGATTAATTCCATAATATGTCATTATATAGACTGCTGCCCCTGCACCCACTAACAGAACCATCTTAATCACATGTATTATATTATCTCCCGTCAGCTTCCTTATCTTGTCCATAATAAATATTACACCTGTATTCATTACACACAGGAATACACATGTAAGCACTATATTAATTATATCCATCATACCTGTTTCCTACCTGTTATTATCAAACATGAATTTTCTGTATTCTTCTATGACATCTTTCTTCCTGCGCCTGCTTATAGGAACACGCTCGTTATTATACATCACAAATACATCGTTATCTTCATCAATGCTCTTAATATATTTCATATTAATAAGCACGCCCTTGCTTGACTGCACAAATCCATATTTTTCAAGTTCTGCAACATGCCTGGTATATGAATCTGCCAATAATATTTCTCCTTTAAGACTTTTGACGCATATCTTCCTTTTCTGCGTTGCAATTGAAACAACCCTGTCAACATAGAATTTCTCTCCACCCAGTTCTATTACCTGCCTCATCTTTATCAGTTTATCAACTATCTTTACCATCATTCTTGTAAATTCACGGTCAAATCTGTCTTTAACTATATACCCAAGCGGTCTGAATCTGAATGCTTCATAAACCAGATTCTCATGAGATGTAACAAATATTATAATTGCGTCATTATTCATTAATACTATCTGTTCCGCAATATCAAATCCATTCTCATCGCCCAGTTCAAGGTCAAGAAATACCATATCATAAGCATTGTCTGAATAATTACTAATAATTGTCTGACCGTCATTGTAGATATCCACCTGACAATCTTCTCCCTGAAAATACTGCTTAAATACATCTTTTATAGTCGTCCGTTCCTTCTCACAGAACTCTCTGTTGTCATCACATACTGCCACTTTCATTGCTGTCTGTTATCTCCTTATAGAAATCATTCTTGTAAAATGTAATCTTCACCCGTGTATATTCGCCCTTTACCGACTCAATACTTATGGCATGTCCTAACTTGTCACACAGCTTCTTTACAATATAAAGTCCCATTCCTGTTGCCTTGGAGAACTCTCTTCCATTCTCCCCTGTAAATGATTTGTCAAAAACTCTCGGCAAATCTGACGCATTTATGCCAATTCCATTATCCAGTATTTCAAGGACAACACATTTTTTATCCTCTGCTGCCGACATCTTTATATACGACTCTGTCTTTGCCTTATCCTTGTACTTTATGCTGTTGCTCACTATCTGGTTAAGCATGAATTCCATCCACTTTGCATCTGTAAGAACAATCCTGTCTGCATTGCTCACTTCAAATGTGATATCATTTTCAAGCAGATCATCCTTATTCTTTAATGCTACATTACTTATAATCTTAGACAGTCTGGCATCGTTAATTATATAGTCTTTTTCTGCATTTTCGCTTCTCACATAATAAAGAATCTGCTCAATATAGTTATTGATTCTGCGAATCTGCGTATTCATCCTGTCCGCAAATTCTTTATCACATTTATCCATGTTATTATGAAGCATGAGTGTAAGCGAGGCTATCGGTAGCTTTATCTCATGAATCCACATTTCAACATACTCTTTGAACTGCTCCATTCCCAGCCTGTATCGTTTAACATTCTCCGTCATCGACCTGTCTATGTCACTCACAGAATCATAGAAAATCTGCCCTTCATAGAAAGCCGGTCTGACAAGTGTCTCTGTAATAAGATATTTTTCTTCAAGTGCAGCTATGTTAGCCTCCAGTTCGTCATAGAACTTCTTTCTGTGGTAATAATCTGCCAGCACAACTGCAATATAGCATATTATCATTATACATATTTCTGCGATTATCAACTGGACAGACACCTTGAATGCCGCCATCATAAGTACGCTTATGATAAGCATTGCCACAAATATGCACATTGAACACAGTCTGTCTTTAATATATTTTCCTGACTTCATACGAGAATATATCCCTGTCCCTTTCTTGTCTCAATAACATCTTCCAGACCAATATCTTTAAATCTGCCTCTTAACCTGCTTATATTCACAGTAAGCGCATTGTCATTAAGGTACTCCTCATTGTTCCACAGCTCAGTCATAAGCTCATCTCTTGAAACTATATGCTCCCTGTGTGATAACAGATACATGAATATTGTCATTTCATTTTTAGTAAGAGTTATCTCATCATCCTTATACTTAATAACACCCTTGTGCGGAAGTATTTCCATTCCACGGTAAGCTGTTGTATTATCTGACTTCGCGCCAATCCTCTTAAATACTGCATTAATTCTTAAGAGCAGTATTGTAGGATTATATGGCTTGGTTATATAATCGTCTGCCCCATAACTCATGGAAAGCACCTCGTCAGCCTCGGAATCCCTGCTTGTAACCATAATTACCGGCACATCTGATTTACTCCTTAACTGCTGTAAAAGCATTTCCCCATTCATATACGGAATATTGATATCAAGCAGTACCAGGTCAGGCTCTGCAGCAATAATACTGTCACATGCATTTTTAAAATCAGTCAGTACAACCGCTTCATACCCTGAATTTTCCAGCAGTTCCTTAAGCTCCCTGCTTATATCTTTATCATCTTCAACAATCAGAATTCTGTTCATTATAAGTTCCTCACTGCATTTTGATATAAATGTATTGTAAACTGTTTCACTAAAAAAAGACAGAGAAAACTCAAAAAGGTTTCTCTGTCTTTTGATAAATATAAGCTGTTTTCAGGTCTGTAACTGATTCCACTTCCTGTTAGAAGCTGTGGCCACCGCCGCTTCCTCCACCGCCGCCGGATGAGCTGCCTCCGCCACCTCCGCCTGACGAACCGCCAGAACTTGATTCTCGTGGAGAATATGTTTTTGTCTGATGTGTAAATATAACATTACAATTATTAAATGCCCTGTACTCAAACAATCCATTCATAAGGCTCTTGGTTGATGCCTTCTTCTTTGAGGAATACACACGCACAATTATATAATTAATAACAACTGCAATAACAATCGCAAGCAATGCGTTACTTATATATTTCATTGGCTGTGCAATCTTTCTTCCCTGAAGCAGCGTATATTCCTGCTCATATACCTTCATCGCACATATATAATAGTCTGCATCAGATGCATAAGTATACACATTGTCGGTAATTGTCTCTGCATATGCCTTATTAATTGTCCTGTTAATAGCACCATTACTATGTATCCATATATTTCTGTTATCCATATCAATAACGAATATCGTTCCGCTCTCAGAGCCATATTTTTCTCTGTACAAAGACTTAATATAACTCTCTGTCGAAGTGCTGTTATAATATATAGAGTTAAACATAACATTACCATAAGTGGTAATTAATTTCATCTTATCCAGAAGCATGCTCTTCTCAGAAACTGATAAAAGAAATGCATCATCAACAATCACTGCTTCATAGCCTGTATCCGGATTAACATAACAGAAATCCTGATTAGCATAATCTTCAACCTCATAGCCTGTATCAGCATATACTCTGCCTCCTGCCATTATGATACTTAGAACTGCTACAAGAAAGGTCAGTAAAAATGTTATTTTCCTACGCATTATCATTACCTCCCTTATAATTATCAAACTGTGGCAGTCTTCTTGTTGCAAGCACATTGTAGTACTTAATAAGTTCAACAAGTGTAAACATCAACGAAGCAAGCACAAATATAACTGCACCATAATAAAAAAGGTCAGATACCGGATTAATAAGCAGAATCAGTGTTGAAACAGCCAATGCTACAAGTGCACCTACACTTCCCGGCACATTTTTTCCTCCTGATACTTCTTTATATGTCTTGCAATTACCAAGCGTAATAATAACGCCTATAGCAAAACACGCCGCACTGACGAAAAAAGAGGAACCCACTGAAAATACTGCACTAAATATAGAAAAAGCAAACATAAAATTAGGAATTGCAACCATGCATATTGCAAATATAACAACGCCCTTCAGCAATGGTGCCATCTTATTTTTTTCTTTCTTACTTACTCTTTTAATCCTTGCATTATTTCTGCCATCAGACATCTGTTTTGCCAGATTATCATTATCTGTTCCGGCTTTATATCTGCGGCTAGAAAGCTTTGATTCTTCCCATGAGCCTCTGTCATCAAGCTTCTGGTCCCGTCTCTTTATTTTTCCCAGTTCAAACACATACAATATAATTGTAATCAGTGCTATTACAGCTGCAACATTAAGTGTTACCTTCGGTCTTAATGTGAAGAACATATTAAGTAATATAAATATCGGAACAGCCAGAAGTGCCGACCCGGCAAAATATCTGCCAATAGAAACCGGTAAATCTGCCGATACTTTTCCAGTCTGACCATTGACCGTTGCATATGCAACTCTGTCCCTGTTCCTATACGACAGAAACCACACTGGATACAATGTCCTGTCAACAGACTCAATCACCGCATTACATTTGGATTTAATAGTACTTTCTGTTTCACGAAGTGATACCCCTCCAAGCGGGATATTATTGGCTACATAATCATATGTCTCCTCACCAGCCATATCAATTGCATCATTCATATAAACATCACACCCGACATCTGCCGTATCAGCATAAAACCCGCTAAGAAATGCTGGCGTAAATCCCGCCATATTCTTAACATCATACGGTGCAATCGCCTCACTTATATTATCATCAAATGAAGATGACGCATCAAACGATATTCCCTTATACTGACAGTCCATATCACCGTTAATATCAAAATGGTCCGTATAAATGTAATCTCCCCGTCTTTTGCTTTTCTCTCCTCTTAATACAACAGGACCTTTCTGCGATACATGATAAGCCCAGTATGGCATATAGATTCCCCTGAAACCATCAATATATTTTTCATCTTTTAATTCCTTAGGTGCAAACCATGCACGCTTCATCATCTTCTTATATTGATTCTTACAATCCTGCTTGGTTTTGCTGAACGGAATAATATATCCCGGACGGAGTTCTTTGGAAATTCTGCTTTCCAGAACTGTAGATGCTCCACAGAAGCTGCAGAAATCAGCAATCGTATTATCTGTACTCATAATTTCACCGCCACACTGCGGACACTTGAATACCGTAACATCATACTCCTTATTTTCTTCAGCCGAATTTCCTTCTCCAAGCTTATATGGATTATAATGTGTATTACAATGCTCACATAACATCGACTGTGACGATATATCGAAAATTAACCGTCCGCCACAATTAGGACACTGATACATTCATTCTCTCCCCTCATATGTAATAACTTAATTCAAAGTTATGCTAATTGTAGCACCCATTATTACTCTTTTCAAACCCACATTTAGTATGAAAACGCACAAAAAAAGCAGGTCCTGCGACCTGCCTGAATACATTATATTCATATTGCTCTTTCAAAACTGCACATTAAAATTCTTTCATCCGATTACTCTTAAGAAT